>Ga0055584_100004479_pt1 | contig 13719 bp, 14 predicted proteins | sample OSDHelmetaG_FD_58716 | JGI IMG/M metagenome (GOLD analysis project Ga0055584, IMG submission 58716) | Pelagic marine sediment microbial communities from the LTER site Helgoland, North Sea, for post-phytoplankton bloom and carbon turnover... | ecosystem: Environmental > Aquatic > Marine >... | reverse complement strand
GTACATCTAAATAATGTATACTTCCAATCAAAAACCCTAGAGTAAATATTGATAAGCCTGTTTCGTTTCTATATTTAGTCTTCTCTTTAGCCTGATCAATATCACTCATCACTTGTTTCATGCTATTCAAATATAAATCCTTGTATCTAATGACTTGTGTCTTCCCTCTTAATAAGAAATACTCTATGATGCTTATCATTAAGACTATACCGCCCAATATTGATAATGCTACAGACAGAGATATCGATTGCACTAAACCTGCAGTTAAATATATTAATGCGAATTTGACTAGAAACAAAACATGATGGATAATTTTTAATACTATTAAATCATTTCTTGTGTGATTAAGCTGTGTGGTCAAATATACAAAATAAATCATTGGCAAAAACCAAAACGCTAAAACTGATGCATTATTCTCGTCATTTACTAACCAAGATGATAACAACAATATCAGTAAATAATAGAATGTATTTTGCATATATACTCTTTTTAGCACCATTAAAAACACCTCTCTAATAATTAGACTTTTTTATGAATAGTCTCTAATCCTATTCACCTAGTACATTATACATAGTTTGTAACTCAGAATACTGTTAATACAATTACACATTCCTGAAAAGATGACATATTTGAATGCATTATACTCGACTCTAAAAATATAAGTTTTAAATATTTAATTTCTAAAGAATATTTTTTTTACACGATAGTAATATCTTATTACTTTGTAAGCATAATAAAAATATAGAATTGTTGAAAGTATAAAGAATATCGGAATGCTTAGTAATAGTAGATCGATACCATGATCAGGAATGATAGTCCAAATTGTATACCCAAAAAGTACAGAAACAGCAGCATATAAAGTACCAAGAAAAATATAGATAGATGCATAAGTAATCATGAATTTTTTAGCATGAGACCTTTCATCTTCAATATTACTGTAAAACTCCGGTATATCAATTTTATATTCTTTACTCCACACAGTAATTGCAAAATATCTAGTCAAGGATGTAAAGAATAATTTCCATCCATTTTCTTCATTGATCGATAAGTAGTTTGCATTTTTTTTGATTTGAAAATCAACATGATATTTTACTTTCTTAGGTTTTCCTTTAATAAAATAGAAACTGTTTCCTAAATTGCTCATACTTAACAAGTTAAATCCTTCTCCTTCCATTTTTTCAAGCCATTTGACTGCAATATCAGGAGAGTAAAACCAACCTATTTTTGTCTTCTTAATGATTTGTCCTTGCTTCTTGTAAAAACTCAAATTGTTTTTATCTATTATCGTATCAGTCGGTAATGTAAATTTTATTGTTTTAGTGTTACCACATAATTTTTCCAGAGTTTTATTTGCTTTATTAAGTTTAAGATATGTATATATCATCCAAAATGGTGAAAATAAAATGATTAGTAAAATTGAATAAAATATCATTGCTTGTATGATGCCAAATATAATCTCTTGAGTAGTATATACTATGTCTGGTGAATCCCATCCACCCCATTCAAAAGAAAAACTGCCTGATAAAACAGATGTCAATATAATTACAAAAATCATAAAATACATAAATGAAGCGAATAATAATATATTTCCAACTATATACTTTAATTTTGCATTTTTATTTAAAAAAGCTTCATAAGAAGGATAAATTTGTGGGTTCTCTTTTAATTGTTTTAAAACATAATAATTCTTTGTGTGCGTAATTTCAAGATAATCTTGATCTATTAAATATCTATTAGGACAGCCATTTGATTTTTTATCATATATAATCATATATTGATTACTTTGTTGATTTGTTTTTTTAAATTTGAATATTCTTAATTTTGGATAAAATCCAACAAGTAAAAGACCTTTTTTTGATTGATCGGATAACCATTGTTGTGTTTTTATAACGTCATATGACCAAAATAATCTCCATTTAATTCTCATCTAATACTCCCTCCACTTTAAGTGTATCACTGTACATTTTCTTAATTCGGTCAACTTCTAATTCTAATAACTTTTTTCCTTTAGTAGTCAATATATATATAGTTTTTCGATCTTGGTCCTGATATACAGTGATAAAATTTGACTTTTTCATTTTACCAAGCGTTGTATAGATAGTACCAGATCCCAGTACAATACGACCATTTGTAAGTTCATCAACATATTTGATAATTCCATAACCGTGTCGTGGTATTTTTAATGACAATAAAATATAATATGCTGTTTCACTTAAGGGCATATAACTTTCTATGCTTTTTGCCATATATTCACTCACCTCCACTATGTCACACTACGACATATATATTATTATTCTATATCACACCTCGACATATTGTCAAGTTTAAAATTAAAAAAAACTGATATTATAATCAATCCTAATTTAAGAAATGCAAAAGATTTCTTGCTACTTTATATTAGTTTTCATCATTTTTAAATTTATTTTCTAAATCACAAATATCGCTAAGTAATCGTGTAAAATCACAAGAAAATCGTGTAAATCTCACTTCATATCGTGTAAATCCAATTTAAATCGTGTATTTTAAAATGAAATCGTGTAGAAAATATGACTCTTGCATGATTTCTATCCTTATTTCCCCTTATTAATCTGATCTGGTATTCATGGTTAAAGTCGAGAAAAAGCATTATTAAGGCGTAAAAAAAGGACTGATAAATTGTATCAATCCTATGCATTCAATATGTGTTGCGTGACCTATTTTGATACAATTACGCACCCCTGCTAAAAGTTACGCACCCCTGAATTATGGCTTAGTTTAGGCTTTCTATTTTTCTTAGTTTTTTAGTGGTAATTCCTTTGTGTCAAAATAGGGTATTTCACTATGTATCTATTGAGAGGTGTTGAACCCTATTTATATAGTTTGTACTAATCTAAATCTTTTATCTTCAAGTCTAGAAGATCTTCAAAATCGTTAAAGCATTCTGAGCAGACCAATTCATCCCGCTTTCGTTTCTTTCCTTCCCAAACAATTGGTTCTAAGATAGTTTGATAACCCTCTTTTAACGCTTCATTGATTGTTAAACTAAACTTAGCCCAGCAAAAACTGCAATGATCATGATCATTATCTTCGTTTATTGGTTTGTATTTCTTAAAAACAAATTCACTACCTTTTAATTTTCTCCGTTATTATATCTCCAGTCTTCTTTTGTAATCATGTATAGTCTCCCTGTTTTTATATTTATGAAACTTCAACCATATTAATTATTTATTAGAATCTCTTTCACAGAAAATAGTTGGTATTTTCTTTTGTTTTTATACTTATGTAATATTTTATCTACATTAGTTTTTGATACAAATTTCAAATCAGAAAAAGCTGATATTCTATGAAAAAATCGGTTATTAATAAGGAAGAATAAATCTCCGTTAAATAAATCCTTTATAAAAGCATCTTTTGAATCGAAAATGTGATTATGAGTTGTGACCTTACCTGAATAATAATCAATTGTTCACTCTATATCAGAATACATAATTATCATTAATAAATCATGGCATTCAATTACTATACTTTCTTCAGAATTACTATTCTTTACTCTAGTCACACTTTTTTTCTGTATTCCGCATAATAGAATAAAAGTTATCATTTGATCATAAATATCATCGATTTTTAATTTATTTGTCATTATTCTTTGCTCGTTTGCTTCTCAAAACTTTACTATTCGTTATTGAATATTCTGAAGTATCATATCCCAAGTATATAAAAACCATTGTATTGTAGAGTGAACCCTGTATAGTAGACAAAATAAAAAACAATTCATGTTCTATATTATATAAGCTGATCAACATAACAATGAATGAAGATAGAATAAAATAATAACTGATCATTCGTTTTTTATAAAAAATTTTAGAAACAATAAAAATATTCAATATTAAATGTGAAATCAAACATGATATCTCTATTCTAACTTTAAAAGTGGTCTGACATGACCATTTTCAACATTCATAGATAAATAAAACTCATTTTTCCCTTCATCGGATAAAGTTAATTGAAGATCAATAGTAATGTAATCTTCTCTAGGATATCTTAATGTCATTTGATAACTATTGGGAGATGAGCCACCGGTAGATGGTTTATATGTAATTTCACAAGTCAACTCATCCAATCCTTGTTCTTTGATATAGACCGTTATGTTGAAATATTTATTATTTGACTTATCTTCTATAACATTAATATTGTTTGCTGATTCAAAATCATCTTCATTGATTTCAGTTAAAACAATAGTTATTTTTTCAATAACTAATACTTCGCCAAGAGTATATGTTTCGTCAGTAATTGATCTATAAGTACCAGCTTTGATATGAACATTGTACTGTGAAACACAACCTACTAATACCACTAATTGTATCATTGTAAAAATAGTTAGTGCTTTTCTCATTATAGTTATTCACCTCACTTTGTTATGTTCTCAACTAATAAATCAAAAAAACTTTAGTTAATTTTCACTAAATAATAAATGAATAAAATTGTAAAAAATTCAATACCTCCTTACACAGATTTTCCCTACCAAATAATGTACCACCCACCCCCTGTGAATATCACCTGTTTTATAATGAAAATGTACTGTATATAAAATCTAATATGTATCGTTCTTATGGGTGAATTTTACCATATCTGTTGATTTAAATCTAGTGTGGTATAATTTGCTCGTTTTTCCACTAAATGTCTATTCAGTAACCACAGTGTTATATGTTTTTCTTATTTGAGACTTCATAAACTGGTGTTATTGAAATTATTGTTTTTCATAAATCATTCTTAATTCGAAAAATGAATAATTATCAATTGATGTTTTCTCAACTTTTATATGTCCATCTAGATTAAAACCATTAGCTTCATACCATTTGATTGCTTTATAATTCTTATCCAGTACATATAGTGAGATTTGCTTAAATTCATTTAATCTTTTTTTGCATTCAACTAATAGACTTTTCCCAATACCAAGTTTTTGAAATGCTTGAAGTATATAGATTGCATATATCTCACCAGTATCATCTAAATTGTCGCTTGACTTATTATATGCTGCAAAGCCGACTACTTGATTATCCAAAATAGTTACTATTGTATTTTGGGGATATTGTCTTGCTATTAAAATACATCTTTCTAGAGCTCTTTTATCTAAATATTCTTGATTCATTAAACCAGTATATGTCTCATTCCACGATTGATAATGTACATAACCTTTTTGCTCATAATGTTCTTCTGTCATATCCGTAATTTTAATGATTTCTTTTACCCTAACAACATCTACTTCAATCCCGATAACACCATAATTATTTTGTTGTTCAATTGAATAATATTCAAGCATATCATTGGGATGTGCATTTTTAACTTCATCTTTTTTATAACCACATTTATCTAGTGGAAGTGCTTGATATAGTTTATCAAAATTATCAAATTTGGATAGGTTTAAAACCCTTACGATGATTCTATTATTTTTGTTTGTTGAATGAGTAAAAAATTCCATCGAATATTCCATCGAATGCATAAAAATTATTAAATTGTTTTTAGTTCCTCCTGAATTGGTTGAAATATGATAATCGTGTAAATCCAATTTAAATCGTGTATTTTGAAATGTAATCGTGTAAAAATCTCATGCAAAATGTGTAAATCGATTAAAATCAAGTGACTTTTTAGGCTCGATAAACTTAAGTTAATACCGAAACGGCCCTATATAGTGCAAAAAAAGGCCTGATACAATTGTATCAAACCTATGCTTTCAATATGGGTTGTATGACCTGTTTTAATACAATTACGCACCCCTAATGATAATTTACGCACCCTTGTCAAAATCCACGCACCCCTAAATTATGTCTTAACTAAGCAGTTTTTTTGATGCCCTTGAATTGTCGAAAACGAATGTTGAAAATGCTCTATACAGTCCAACTTCAAAATCAAAAAAGAACAACAATTTAATCGTTTCTTCATACTGGATATTAATTATTGGTAGAGCTTTTATGGAGTAATCAGTTTAAGTGATGTGATTTGCAAATCTCGCTCAAAACGAACGGCTTTCATATTGTTCGGATACATTAAGTTAATCACCTTGATCGCGTAATCCGAAGCAACCATGGCATGTTCTCTCATATGACCAGTTCCAATGGCTTGTCCGGCTACTCGGAGTGCAGCTTGTTTCACTGGATTTTCACATTCCTTTGCTATTTTATGAACTTTAAATCCAGCTCGGCGAACATCATGCATTCGTGCGATTCCCGCTTGCCATTGTCTATTCGTTGCAAAACCATTTTGAATAATCGTATTGTTTTCAAATTCATAGCCTACAATCTTTAACATCCGTTCAGCAAGATTCAGTGCCCACTTAGCTAGTTCCACTTGTGACTTTTCTTCATAAATCGTGTCGAGTAGAACACGCAAATCATTTGCATCATAAATTCTAATTTTTACTTTGGTAGGCATAGTACTCCTCCTTTATAAATAGGTATTCTAATAGAACATTAGGATTACCTCTAGACACATAATGGTTACTCCAAGAGACTTCATTAAGAAAATTTCAACTATTGGTTTGAAATGATTCTTTCAGCAGGTATTTTTTTACAACTTGTTCACTTACAAGTCAATATATTATCCATACATTGAACTCTAAATTGACTTTTAAAATTATAGGTTGTATGATCTATTTTGATACAATTATGCATCCCTATTGAGAATTTGTGCCCCCCTAAATTATAGGCTAATAAAAGTTATATGTTACATAATAATTTCAGCTAAAAATACATATATTATATCCATATATATAAATCATAATTTTAAATATTAAATATTTTTTTAAATCTTCAACTAATTTTATTGCTATTTCTTTATCAATATGTAATACCTGACTCTGTTTTCCTTTTTCCTGTCTGCTATTACTTCCAAAAGTTTGTAATCAGACCATCTTTTCCCCTAAATGTTTATATTCATTCAATTCTGCAAAACACTCAGTTACAACATTTCTTGTTACATAATGATCATTTGTAATTTTTAATTGTTTGATTTTTTCCATTTTTATTCCTCCAAAATATTTTAATTTATTAGATTAACTAAAAGCTATCTTTTATTTACAGATTAATTAAATAATCATAAAATGAATATTTTATATATCATCAGAAATTTAAATAAAATTCTATTGAATTATAGTAGGATATTTCAGATCAATAAATCGGATGTAGTTGATTATTGACTTCAAATTCTATTGAATTTTTCGGAAGAATAAACCCTACGATATTGTAATTACTATTAAATTTAAAAGTTCTCCTAAAACTGAAATTACTTTTAAATAATTCACTATTTATTTTGATTCTAAAACTATCTTCTATTTGAAATGTCATCTCTGAAAAGTTTGCTCCGACATCTAGCACGATAGGTTCGCTTCTTATAGCGATTAATTCGAATTCTATATTTTTTAACTCGAATTCATTAGTAATAATCCATGTTTCATAAGCATTATCTTTTTTTTGTTTTAAATATCCAAATAATTTTTGATGTTGATAATGTGCCATAATAATATCATTATTATCATTAACGACATCTGCTATAATTCTTTTTTGTACTGCTTTAGAAATAGATTCATTATCATAACTAATATATTTTACTGATTGTTTTGAATATTTTATCTTCGGTATATCATGTAGTTTTTCGAACATATAGTTCATAAAGTTATAATATTCATCTGATAATGTTAACATTTCGGTTTTTAATCCTTGCATAAAGAAGTAACAAGATTTAATAACTTCATTTTTGTATGCATAAATTGTCCCTATCAATACGCTTAAGTGTCCTATATTTTTCAGCCATGATAAATATTTCTCATTACTTTTTAATTCATCATTACTATAAAAAATAAATGGATCAGAAAATTCATTATTCAAATCTTCAAAAGGATTTAACATTCTTGTGCAATTGAATAAGTCTTTTGCAATAGAGAGGGCTTTATCTAAATTCTTGTGTTCATTGTATAAGCCGAAAATCATTACAAAGACTTTTTTAATCTTTTCGCTAAAATTTAAATGTTCAATACCAAACTCATCAACTTTTTTTGATATGTCAATATACTCGTTTAATGTTATCATATCTTTTCTAAATCCGGGTTTTTCTTGTTGAATTTCAGCAAACTTCTTTTTATCAATTTTTATTTCCTTATTTAACCTATCTACATCAGCTAAAATATCTAAATTTTTATCAATTGGTTCTTCTTCAAGTACAATTTGATCTGGCAAAATAACAGAAACTTCTTTTGTAATATCAGTTCTTTTAATTTGTTGTTGACTAAAAGCAGACCATCTGTCAGGTTTATCTGTTACTTCTACCAAATTTGCTTTCCAAATTTTAATCGCATCGATGGCATCTTCAAGTGTATAAAATGCTTGTTCTTGAAAATCTTTAAAATTTACAATTACACGGCCATAATAATAATTGCAAATTTCACTATCAGGAATAATTAAAACTTCCCATCCTGTTTCAGGGTATTTCACTTTAACAATCATATCTTGAATGGATTTCCGATAAATATATTCACTTTCATTTGTTTCGTGATAAATGATATCTAATATCTTCATTGGTAAATATTTTTTTAATTGATTATGATACATAAAATACGTTTTATGTTTATCTTTATCAACTAAATATAATAAGTTAAACATTTCTGGACTTGTTGTAGCTTCTAAATTGTGTGTTTTGTTATTATTTGACTTTGAATGTTTTTGTTTTTCTTTTAGATCAGACATTATTTTGCCTGTAATTTGGGATATAGTTCCAATATTAGGTTCTATACCATATTTACGATAATATCTTTTAATAACTTTTTGAATATTATGCTCATCTTTTTGAAACTCACTAGTTATATTTTTGAAATTTGTGATATTATTTCTACTTTTTATCAATTTCACTTTATTCCCCCTCTTTTACTAGATTATTTAATAACTCAACATATGATCATCTAAACTATCTTAGTAATTTTCACTCATAACAAGAAATTTTTTAAAAATATAATTACTCCGTGTATCTCTAAAATTAGGATCATTGTATAAAATCTGCAGATCAATTTGCTTATCGTTATCTGCACGAGCAATTAAATCACTTTGTTTAATAGTACCTGATGGAATATTAAATAAGTAAATCACCCGATTGGCCCAATCATTAAGAATGAGAAACCAATCAGATTCGAGACGTTCAAATGCTGGGTTAGCCCAATAATTATATGCTGTTCTATTTTTTGAAGCATATGTTATATTATCGTTAAATATTATTCCTTTATTCCTGAAAATGGAAATCGCTAAAGCTTTTCGCATATCTCGAACTGCATGATTGTTTACGAGTTCAATATTGGATCTAGAATCTATCAAGTTTTCTTTGTTCATCGTTTGTTTTTCTTTTTCTGCTTTTCTATTAACTAATAAAAAATCAAGACTTTGCTCTCTTGAAATTCTCTTTAGTAAAACTTTTATCACCATTTCAATATCAAAATCCAATGGTTCAACAACTTCTTTTACAGAAGAAATCAGTGAATCATCAACACTTATTTTAAGTTCTTTCATTAAATCATTCTCCTTTTCAGTCGTTTTACGCCTATATATTACCATAAAACCAATTTATGATCAATAATGAACATACATGTTCTTATATGATTTATACGGAAATTTATAATAATCAAATTATACTGCAAGCAAAAAACTATAATTATTTTATTAAATCTTGCTTTTTTTTAAATATATACTTATTTTTTAAAAATAAAAAAGGTTTGAGACCATCGTATCAAACCTATGCTTTCAATATGGGTTGTGTGACCTATTTTGATACAATTACACACCCCTATGCTGTTTTTACGCACCCCTAGAAATTACCTCTTAATGTTAGAATTCAAATCTCATCATTTCCGTTATCTTGTCATTACGGAGTTTTACTCTATTTCCAACGGAGTTTCTTTTTTTAAAAAAAACAAGACAATTTTGCCTTGTTAAATGGTCATACCTGTATGTTTATAATGATAAAAATTCAAGGATTGCACTTATAGGAATAGCAAAGATATATCCATATATTGGAGTTCCTTCCTTGTCTAATATTCTAAGTGTCAAAATTCCTATTAGCTTTCCATTTGTATCAATTAGAGCGCCACCACTAACTCCACTTGCTGATGCAGCATCAACTTGGATATATGTATTCTCAATCACATTGATTTCTATATTGACTTTGCTTCTACTAACAATTCCAGAAGTAAAGCTTATACCTAAGTTATTAGCATTTCCTAATAAAAACACCGATTGTCCCACAACAATATCACCATTATAAAAATTTATGGCTTCACCTTTTTTTTCTTTCATGGATAATAATGCTAGATCTCTAGTTTCATCATACTTAACTAGATTGACTGTCATATAATTACTCCCGTCAGCAAATCTAATTTCAAGTAGACTATGTATATTTGATATACCTTGATTCATATATGATATCACATGAAAGTTAGTGATGAGTTCTGTATCAGAAATAATCACAGCTGTTCCAAATGCTTCTATCTCATCGGATGTTGCTCTCAATTCTACAACACTAGTTATGGTTTCATCAAAAATTTTATCTGGTGCTTTTTGTGAATCTAAAATATAGATACAAGATAAACTTATGGATAACGCTAATGTAATCATCGCTATCATAAGTGTTGCTTTACGCATCTACATCAGCTCCATAGATTAAAGAAATTTCATTTGGATAATCTACATAAATTGATAATGGTTGTAAAATTATGTTTAAACCATCAAAAGTATATGTACCCGATAATTTAACTGATGAATCTATAATGCTAGTCATAGAAAATTCATAGTTTTCAAATGTTATAATTATACTTTCTTGTTCAAACTCTCCGTGAACCCTATGATAATAGTAATCATTTAAATCATCATTATTTAAATAAATACCGTAGTCTTCAGATTGCCATGTATTATAGAAATAATTAAGTGGTTGAATATCCTCATCATAAACTCTTGTAAGTGTTTCATCAAATCCTTTTAATATTGGATCATTGAAATCTTCTGTTGGCAGCATTTTTTCAGTTAAAAACATTTTATCATAATTATATTTAGTATAATTCATTTGTTCAAATGAAACACGAAGGATATACTGGTTTTTCTCGGGTTCTGGTGGATTAGTATATATAAGCATAATATCTTGCACAATAATATACTCAATAACATAATCAGTAATTACATTATCATGTTCTATATATAATCTTCCAATCGCAAAACTTGCGGAATATGGAATTTCTAATCGAACAGTATTATCTCCATTTTCGTATATCAGCAATTCTTCATCACTTAAAGGATTTAAAGTCGCAGTACATCCAAATAATAAAAACACTGACGCAATCAAAACAAATATCATAATAACTTTTTTCATAGAACTATCCTTTTATTGTGATTCCCGATATAAACTGATCATTTCTATCTGCATAAGTAGAAAACATACTATAGAAATTAGTTGTATTAGAAGGAGAATTATTATAAGACGTTAATGATGTTTGATTTAAATAATCTCTTTTTACAAAATAAGTATGTGCTGAGAGTGTACTTGGATTTGCAAAATTAGGCACATTATTAAAAGTAGTCAATATAAAATACCCATAGCCTAATCTTCCACTATTAAAACTATCATAACTCAAATATGTAACATCCAATGAATTGTAGCCTAATACGTTTAAAACATCTGGAATACCATGCAAATGTTCAAGATAGAAATCAGTTACTAAATCTACTGCTGCTACTGCAGCAATAATTGCTGCATTTACTGCAACCAAAGTGATTTCATATTGTATTGGTAAAGAAGCCCAAATGAGCATATCCTGCCACCATTTTGTAGATGCTCCAAGTTCATCTTCTATGAGTTTTTCAGTAATAATACCAGCAATAATAGGTGAAGTAGCATGCAAAACTGGTTGCATCAAATGAAACACAGTATTAACTGTATTTGATAACATTACCATTAAATCATTACTAATCGGATTTAATCCTAAGAAACCTAATCCTAAATCAGTATTCATTAATTCATTTAACAAAATTAAAGATGCCAAATCTAGTGTTCTACCTTGAGATACCAATAAATTGTATAAACTTATCACTCCACATCCATTGTTATCAAATGATTGAAATCCAAATTTCCAATTTGATAATAAATACTGATGATCAATATAACTTGGATCACTGAGTACTGCATTCGTTGGTATCGTCTGTGATTTATTATGATTATAATTATTAATAGCCTTTTCAGCTTTTACATACCACAAAAGATAATGCAAAGGCCCATCTTCCCAAAAATCAACAGGAATAATATCTTGTAATGAATTGATGCTATCTTCAACTAAAGTATCTCCAGCATTAATAATTGCAGTACTAATTTGTAAAACTGGTGTAGTTACATTGACTGGAGTTGAACCTCCACCACCAGAATCAAGTTCTAAAAAGAACTGTCTTGTAATCGCTTGTTGTTCAATACCTTCATCGAGCAAATCCGATGCTAGAAATTTAATACCAAAATATTCAAAACTAATATCGGCTCTATTTAAAACATCATTGAAAAACGGATAACCTAATAAATTAATCTGATCAATCATCATAGTGCTGTTATTGAGTTTAGCCTTTATGAAAAATATATTAATATCTTGAACATAAGTTGCTTCAAAACTAATAAAATAATCATTAATGTCTATAGAACTTGAACTCAATAATTCTACATTATTTAATGAACTAATACTTTTAGTTGCAAAAAAAAGTTGTATCATTATCAGAAATATTTAATTCAACATTATCATAACTATTTAGATATGCAAGTCCCTCTGATTGATTATTTCTTGCATCATAACTTCTAGTCAATATTTCATTACTACCATTAGTTTTAAACACACCCATAGTAAATATACTTATTAAAACAATAAAAATAAAAATAGATATTTTCTTCATTTGTATCCCCTCCAAATGAATTTGATTAGCTAATTATACCAAAAAAAAGACTTGAAAGCAATATTTCAAATCTCATTTCATCTAGGTGTCTTGTCATTACGGAGTTTTACTCTAAAATCGTTCGCGTTCGACGGAGTTTTACTCTCTTTCCAATGGAGTTTTGCTTTTTTACGGACGGAGTTGCTTTTTGACAAAGAAAGGAGCAAGATATTTAATGAATCTTGCTCCAATATGTATTAACTTTAATTTCTACAAAAAGTTAGAAATAACTCAACTATTTTTTTTGTACATTCTATAAAGAATTAAAGTTGATCCTATGCATAATAACATAGGCATAGCCATAAAAATTGCTAAAATAAACTCATTTTGAATGATGTAATTTCTAATTAAATCAATAGATAGAAAAATGGTGATTAATGATAAAACTAACATCATTATTAATGAAATGCCATATACTTTATGTTTTTGCATTTCCATAATATCATACCTTCCTCTCTATAAAATGAATTCAAATAGTTTAATTGTTGCTGTAATTGATACACCAAGTGATCCAGCTACTATTGTAGCTACTGCTTTTGCTCCCAAAACATAAATAAAGTTACCAATTGATAATTTCATGATTGTTGCTCCCAACCAAAATTGAAAATACACTATTGCAACAGTCAAAAGAGCAGCTGATGCTACAGCAGCAGCTATAATTGCTGCTTTTGTCCAAAACGATATACCATCTCCACCATTCACATCATACATCTCTTCTTCACTCATGAGTTCCCATGAGTTATCTAAAGTT
>Ga0055584_100004478_pt1 | contig 13719 bp, 10 predicted proteins | sample OSDHelmetaG_FD_58716 | JGI IMG/M metagenome (GOLD analysis project Ga0055584, IMG submission 58716) | Pelagic marine sediment microbial communities from the LTER site Helgoland, North Sea, for post-phytoplankton bloom and carbon turnover... | ecosystem: Environmental > Aquatic > Marine >... | reverse complement strand
CTTACGACTGTATGTGGATCAATACACCTTTCAAACATCTAATCTAGATTGACAGACGCCGTCCTACTACTCATCGCAATATGAGTTGGAGAATTTCTATGAACCGTATCCTCCGTAGTTTCATTATCCTACTAATCGCCGGGACTTCTGCACCGGTACTTTACGCTGAGGACGACGTTATCGAGGAGATTGTCGTCACCGGCACAAGAATCAAGCGTAGCAACCTCGAATCGTCTGCACCCTTAGCTGTCATTGACAGTGCCGATCTGTTGGCAACGGGAACAACCAACGTCGCCGAATACATCAACAAGATGCCACAAAGTGTCGCGACGCTAAACAGCTCGAATACTGTTTTTCATAGTGCTGTATCTGGGATCAACGTAACGGACCTACGGCTTCTGGGTGAAGACCGCTCACTGGTACTGGTCAATGGTCGACGTTTCGTTTCAGGGATGGCGCCTGGTACCGGGTACGCCGTGGACCTTAACGCATTCCCGACCAGTACCATTGACCGTATTGAAATTTTGAGTGGTGGTGTATCGGCCATCTATGGTTCGGAAGCCATCGCTGGCGTGGTCAATATCATCACCAAACAGGATTTTGAAGGCGTCTCAGTAAACGTGCAATCCGGTGAAACAAATCATGGTGGCAGTACCCGCAACGACGTAGACGTCATGATTGGCGGGCAGTTTGGCGATAGAGGGCACGGTTGGATCACCTTTGGGTATTCAGATGACAACGGGCTTATGTCTTCCGACCGGGACTTTTCTTCTCTCGATCTCGTCACCTTCGACGAAACGCTATTTACGCCGGACACGCCCAAGCACTGGGGCTTTCTCGGCTCAAGCTTCGGCCCCGCAGGTAGCTATGCGGGCGTTCTGGGCACCGGGACACCGCTTCGACCCGGGTTTGATGATCAGGCGAATTCCGATCTCTACAATAGAAGCAGCGCCAGGACTCTGTCCATCCCAACCGAGCGCAGATTCGCAGCGGCGAATCTCACCTACGATGTGAACGAGAGGACCACTGCCTGGATGGAACTCAACTGGTCACTCGTAGAAACCAGATCTATCTTCGAACCGACACCGCTCGATCTTTACGACGTTGTCTTCGATGCCGACAAATTTGCGAGCGCCTCACCCAACCCAGTCAATGGACTTAGATTCTGCGACGACCCTAACGATGATGGTGATATGAGTGATGCGGTCGATTGTCCGCCAGGCCACGATATCGCATCTTCTCTGCTGATGCCTCAGTTACTCAAAGACACCTTGCTGTCCTTTGGCCTTACCGACCTCAATCAGATTGGTGTTAACGGGACGGGTAGACGTCTCGTTGAATTCGGACCCAGAGGCTTCGACGTTGACCGGACGACGCTGCGGATTGCAGCTGGAATCGACTACGAGATGCAAAATGGCTGGGAACTTTCAGTATTCTATAATTTCGGTCGAACCGATCAGGATCAGACCGACGATGGCCTGGTCAATGTTGAGCGCGCCTTGATTGCACTGGACGTAGAACTGGCCTCAGACGGATCCGTACAATGCCGCAGCGCAACAGCTAGAGCCGCCGGTTGCGCGCCCTATAATCCATTTGGCGCGGGCACGATCACCCCTGAAGCTATCAACTATCTGAAAGCACCCGGTACCTTCCAGGCAATTGTGGAACAGGAAAACATCGCGATAACACTGACCGGTGATACCAGTATCGATTTACCCGGTGGTCCGCTCGCCTTCGCTGTGGGCTACGAGTACCGCGAGGAGTACGGCTTTGACACCCCTGGAGCGCTGTCTATCCTGGGCACGGCATCGGCACCCCAACAGGGACCCACATCAGGAAAGTTCGATGTCGACGAGTACTTCGGCGAGGTGCGACTGCCTCTCCTTGAGAATATCGAGGTATCCGTCGCAGCAAGGGCTGGCGACTATTCGACCGTTGGAAATATCGGTACCTGGATGATCGGAGTCGATGCGCGCATTATCGAATCCCTACGTCTGCGGACAACCTATTCTGAGTCAGTCCGCGCGCCCAATGTCTCTGACCTGTTTGCAGGACCGGCACAAACATTCGGAGATATTAATGACGTTTGTAACAACCTTGATCCCAGCGCGAATGACACCGTGACACGCAACTGTCTTTCAATCCCTGCCATCGCTGAGCGGGTAAATGATACCGGCGGATTCGTCCTTACCCAGGTTGAAAGACAAACCACAGGTGGGTTTGAGCGCGGAGATCCAAACGTACTCGAAGAATCTGCCGAGTCTTTTACCGCAGGCCTTATCTGGACCCCCGGATTCGTAACCGGCTTTTCGGTAGCGCTTGATTTCTACGACATCCGAGTGGAAGACGCGATTGCCAACACACCTCGCGGTACTATTATTTCGCGCTGCTATAACCAGGCCAATTTCGATCCAAGCTGTGGTGGTGCTGCAAGGAGAGACAACAGGAGCGGTGTATTGCTCGAGGTTGATTCTCCCAGGTCTAACGAGAATATTTTCGATACCGCAGGTTTTGATCTGGAAATAAATTACGGAACGGATCTTAACAACTGGGTCGACGCGCTACAGGGCCAGCTCAGTTTTGCCTTGTTCTTAAATCACCTGACGAGATGGGATGAAATCGGCATTGTCAGTGGTGATATCGATGACGATGTAGGTGAGGTAACCAGGCCGGAAAACCGCTTCACAGGCACTCTCGCCTACGACATCGGTACCTGGAATATTTTCTGGCGATTTCGTTTTTGGGATGACGTCAAGGATTCAAATACCGGTCACCTGGCTAACGAGAATGGCGGTTTTACTGCCGATGGCACCATCGGCGAGCTCAATAACCTGGACGCCATCACCTACCATGACTTGCAGATTAAATGGGACTTCAAAGACAATATCAGCGTGTATGCGGGCTGGAACAATATCCTGGATGAAGACCCACCCATCCTCGGTCAGGGAACTCAGTACGGCTCAGATGGCGTTAATACAAACCGAGCTGCATACGACGTATACGGCCGTTCCATCTACGTCGGTTTGAGAAGCAACTTTTAAGGCAAGTTCTGATTAAGAGGCTTCCTTAGTGCTACAATTTCTTAACTGAATGACCTAAAAGAAGTACCCATGAGATTGATCCTGGCAGCACATCTATTGTCAGTGACGTTCTGCTGCTACGGGCAGGTCGCTGCGACATCTGTTGACTACGCGACCCAAACTATTACGCACGCGCTCACCCAAGAGCCCCCACAACTCAATAGCATGAAAGCGACCGACCAGGTCAGTGTTGAAATTCTCGGTCATGTCATGGAAGGACTGGTACGTTACGACCGGCGTGGCAATATTACACCAGGCGTTGCAGAACGCTGGGAGGTCACTGACAGCAGTGCTACTTTCTGGTTGCGAGGAGATGCCAAATGGAGTGACGGCAAGCCTGTCACCGCACACGACTTTATTTTTGCCTGGAAAAATGCGCTGGACCCTAAAACCGCTTCCGAGTATGCCTTTATCCTTTATGCACTCAAGAATGCCGAGGCTATTAACAAAGGGGAACTACCTACATCCGCACTGGGTGTTACCGCATCTGACGACTACACTCTGGTCGTCACACTCGAACGGCCAATTGGATACTTTATCAATCTCACTGCGTTTACAACCTACTATCCCGTACGCAGAGATTTCTATGAATCGAGGGGAACTCGATATGCTGCCGACGCAAAAGACTTGATCTATAACGGTGCATTCACAATTTCCGAGTGGGTTCACAGCGCCTCACTCAAAATGGAAAAGAACCCACACTACTGGGATAGAAATAGTATTACCCTCAATGCCATCAACATTGACTACATCACGGCAGATACCCGGGCGCATCTCAATCTATTCATAGACGGCAAGATCGCTCACACCGGGCTTGACGGTGAGACTTACAAGGATGCGCTAACTCAGAAACTCCGTATAAATAGCTTTACCACAGGTTCCGTGTTCTTTCTTGAATACAACCATCGACCCGGACGTGCAACCGGCAACATCAATATCAGAAAAGCGATACAGCACGTGTTCGATCCCGCCGAAATGGTTAACAGAGTTCTCGCAACACCAGGTAATCTACCTGGTAAAAGTCTGTTTCCAGCGTGGGTCAAAGGTGTCTCTGGAAAATTTCGTGATGAGTATCCACCACCCACAGCGACCATCGATCTGAACAAGGCACAGCAATATTTGTCGGCTGCCCGGGCAGAACTGAAAGACATTCCGCCCCTGGTGCTATTGGTCAGTGATAGCCCCATAGCCTCAAAACAGGCCGAATACGTGCAAGGCTTATTGCTCTCGAAACTGGGACTAAAAATCGTGGTCGACAAACAGACCTTCAAGCAACGCTTAGCGAAAATGAGCAGCGGCGACTTCGACATCGTGGGTGCTGGCTGGGGACCAGACTTCGACGACGTGATGACCTTTGGTGATTTGTTCGCATCCTGGAATCTGAACAACCGGGGTCGCTACACGAATCCGGAATATGACCGGCTCGTTCGAGTCGCTATGGATAGTACGGTACCTACAGTTCGTATGGACGCGATGGGTGAGCTGCAGCAGATTCTCTTTGATGATGCAGTGCTACTACCGCAATACGAGCAAGGGATTATTTATTTACAGCATCCCAAACTGAAAGGTGTCACTCGCCGCGTTTTCGGTCCAGACCCTGATTTTACTTACGCCAGGGTAGTCAAATAGACACTCAGCAACGATGCTAATCTATACGTTAAAGCGACTGGTAGCGGGTATCATCACAGTCTGGTTTATCGCCACGGCTACTTTTATTGCGATGCACCAGGTCCCTGGTGACCCATTAATGAACGACAAAGCGGTTTCAGATGAGATCCGTCAAAATCTTGAACAACGCTACGGCCTGGACAAGCCGGTTTCGCAACAGTACCTGATCTTTCTTCGCAACATGCTTCCCCCGGATCCTGACTTCGGTATCTCATTCACTCAGCAAAATCGACGTGTGAACGACATCATTAAAGACCACTTTCCCGTATCCGCGATACTAGGGTTGTTGGCGATTACGTTTGCGACCCTTGGTGGCATACTTTTCGGTGCTCTGACTGCAATTTATCGGAACCGATTGCCCGACTTCATCATCATGTTCCTGGTTATCCTCGGTATATCGGTGCCTAGTTTTGTATTCGCCGCGCTGGGACAGTTACTACTGGTCAATGTGAACGCCTTGATTGGTTATTCACTGATTCCGGTTGCTGGATGGGGTACCGTAATGCACATGCTGATGCCGTCTTTGGTTCTGGGATTAGGAACGATGGCACTACTGACTCGGTTAATGCGTTCCTCCATGCTGGAGGTCGTCAACGAAGACTACATCAAGACTGCTCGCGCCAAAGGATTATCTCCCATTCGTATTTTCTTTAAACATCAATTGCGCAATGCGATTCTACCTGTCATCACGATTCTTGGCCCACAGATTGCCGCGATAACGACCGGTGGGTTTGTTGTCGAGTACGTATTCGCTATACCCGGGTTGGGCCGATACTTTATCCAGGCGGTTCAGCAACTCGATTACACTGTCATCATGGGCACAACTGTTTTCTATGGTGCGTTCCTTGTACTCATGGTCATTACCGTCGACGTCCTCTACGGTTTCATCGACCCCAGAGTTCGACTGCAGTGATCGATTTTTCTCCTGCTGAAAAGTCAGTCGCAACGGAGCAAATAACGCGACCCTCGCTTTCGTACTGGCAAGATGCCTGGCAGCGACTCAAGAAAAATACGCGCGCCATAATCTCTCTGTATATTATTGTTTTTCTTGCATTTTTTACGATTCTAGGACCATTTGTATGGCAGGTAGACCCTGCCCTACAGGATCTAAATCAGGTCTCACAAGCACCAGCACTGCCCAAGCAAGCGCTGCTGTCTGGTGCCTACGAACAATGGCAAAGGATCGTCATTCAGGACTTTCCCGCTGAACCTGACGCCTACCGCGAACAGGTAGACGCACCAGAGTCACTACGTCTAATCGATATCGCAACCACACAGGGCATACGATTAGCCTGGAATCCCGTGGAAGGCGCAGGTGGTTACAACATTTATCGCAACGAACGTTATCCCGAAGGCTTTAACGATCTTGGTTTACCGCTTGGATCCACATATGCAGGCAACGAGATTGGCTACGAGGACCGACTGAGCCTTGAACCATTCACTTACTATTACTCCGTTGTACCAACGGATGGCTTCGACGAGTACGAAGTCTATTCAGTGCTAACGGTTACACCGCAGTTAACCATTACCATCGATGAAGCGAAAGCACGGAACCTAGTGTCCGACACTGCGACACCCGGCGATGTCGTATTTCTGGAATTCCATCCACTGGGCACTGACTACCTGGGACGGGATATGCTGGCACGACTTATGGAAGGTGCCAGGGTGAGCTTGTTTATCGGTATTTTTGCGCCGTTTTTCTTCGTTTTATTCGGTATAGCTTACGGAGGCTTTGCTGGTTATTTCGGCGGCAGGCTTGATGCCGTGCTTATGCGCTTTGCAGACTTCGTGGTAGCGCTGCCCTTTCTGCTTTTTATGATCCTCTTCAAGATTGCTTTTGGTGTTGGCCCCGGTGAAAGTGGCATCATACCCATGCTAATCGCACTGGTACTGCTGAGCTGGCCAGCAACCGCCCGGTTGGTCCGTGGCCAGGTATTACAAATCAGAGAACAGGGGTACATTGAAGCGGCTCGCCTGCTCGGTGGCCGAGATTACTACCTGATTTTTCGACACATCATCCCCAACACCATGGGTGTTATCCTGGTTACCTTGACCTTCGCCGTACCCGCCGCAATATTTACCGAGGCATTCTTGTCGTTTATCGGTATGGGTGTCGTGCCACCCACACCCTCCTGGGGCTCAATGTGCAACGAAGGCGTTAAGACCATGCTCAGTCATCCCCACGAACTCATTTTTCCAGCGGTTCTTATCAGTATCACGGTACTTGCTTTTAATCTGCTCGGGGACGGTTTAACCGAAGCCCTGGACTCTCGCCTTAGATCCAGGGAATAAAGGTCTAACAATGGACGACACAATTCTAGAAGTGACAGACCTAAGCGTTGAGTTCACCACCTATGGCGGTGTAGTCCAGGCCGTTCGTGGGGTTTCCTTTAACGTACATCGGGGCAAAACCCTCGCCATTGTCGGTGAGTCCGGTTGCGGCAAGTCAGTTACCGTGCAGTCCATTATGGGTCTCACACCAGTACCCCCGGGTAAAATTAACGGAGGTACTGCGCTACTGAATGGGAAAAATATTCTTGGCCTGGATGCCAGGTCAGCCAATCAGTTCCGTGGTGTAGAGATAGGAATGATATTTCAAGATCCCATGTCCTCTCTTAACCCGACGATGACTATCGGCAATCAGATTGCGGAAACGCTGATGGTGCATCGCGGCAAAAGCCATCGCGATGCTCTCCGTGAGGCGACGGCACTACTCGAACGAACGCAGATCCCTGAGGCCGCCAAACGGGCAAAACAATATCCTTTTGAGTTTTCAGGCGGCATGTTGCAGCGGGCCATGATTGCGCAGAGCCTCGCCTGCAATCCCTCAATCCTGATTGCAGATGAGCCAACTACAGCCCTTGACGTCACCATCCAGGCGCAGATTCTAGAACTCATGCAGGAACTACAGCGAACCGAGAACATGTCGATTATTCTAATCACCCATGACCTTGCCGTGGTCGCTCGCATGGCAGATGAAGTTGCCGTGATGTATGCCGGCGAGATAGTAGAATCTGGTAGTGTCGATGACATTTTTTATAAATCAGCACACCCCTATACCCTGGGGTTGAAACAAGCGATGCCATCCAACACAGCCAATCAAGAAAAACAGCTGATTCCAATCCATGGCAGCCCCCCGGATCTCTTCGCACCACCGGTGGGTTGTGGTTACTATGCTCGCTGCCCCCATGCAATGAAGACTTGCGAGAAGAATGCGCCAGAAGTCTTTGCTCTTGGTGATGAGCATTATTCAAAGTGTTGGTTGCAACACCCGGAAGCACCCACAGTCGACGCACTGAATCAGATGGATAACTAACATGCTGGTATCGACAAAACATCTCACCAAGCACTTCCAACTCGGCAGGAAGCAAACCTTGCATGCAGTCGATGATGTCAACATCGAGATAGAAGAAAACGCCACCCTGGGATTAGTCGGTGAAAGTGGCTCCGGAAAATCTACGTTGGGAAGAATGTTGACTGGATTGCTACAAAGGACCAGCGGGGAAGTGCACTTTCGGGGGGAATCTCTGCCAGACAAGTTTACCGCTAAAGACCATCTGCACTATGCGAAAGAGATTCAGATGGTTTTTCAGGACCCCTATTCGTCTCTAAACCCAAGGATGACCATCCTGGATATCATCGGTGAAGGATTACGTATTCAAGGCAGCGACGATAACATCCGAGACCTCGTTGCATCCTGGCTCACCAAGGTGGGGATGGACCCTGATCATATGTCTCGCTATCCACACGAGTTTTCCGGTGGACAGAGACAGCGGATTGGCATCGCGCGCGCAATGATTATCGAACCAAGTTTTGTTGTTTGTGATGAACCAATTTCTGCGCTTGATGTTTCCGTTCAAGCCCAGGTCATTAATCTGCTTGATGAATTAAAGGCATCACTGGGGCTCACGCTTTTATTCATAGCCCATGATCTTTCGATGGTGCGCTACGTTTCCGATTACATGGCGGTCATGTATCTGGGATCGGTAATCGAGTACGGCCCTTCGGACGAAGTCTTCTATTCCCCTAAACATCCTTACACCAGGCTGTTGATCGAATCGAACCCTGAGCCGGATCCGAAACTTGAACGCTCGCGGGACGTGATTCCCATCAAAGGGGAGATAACCTCACCAATCAATATACAACCTGGCTGTCGGTTCGCCGATCGTTGCCCTAGCGTTAAACCGGAGTGCAAGCACACTACGCCAGTCATGACCACGATAGAGGCTAATCACACGGTAGCCTGTCATCTTTATACTTAGAGTTTCAAATCACCAGCTTTAAAACGCAAGGTCTTATCTACCATCCGACTTATGGATTCTTCATCCGTGTATTCATGAATGTCAGACAATTTAATCCAGGCCAGGTCATGGGATTCTTCACTGACGACGTAGGCATCATCACCCAGACAGCGCAACAGAAAACGGCAGTCATAATGATAATGTTCAGGCTCATCACCACGCGCTGGAATCAAATGAATATCAATATCCAACAACGCGTCACTGACAAGCTCAATTTCTGAAAGGCCAGATTCTTCCTTTGCTTCTCGCACGCAAACCGCAGTAATGTCGCTTTGCCCATCGGCATGGCCACCAGGTTGTAGCCAGCGATTGAGCTTGCGGTGGTGTGTCAGCAATGCGCGATTAAGCCCTTCATCCAGCAACCAGGCAGATCCTGTCATATGGCCAATGGGCAGTTCCCGCTCGAAGCAGTCAGTATGACCATTGATGAACTCAATCATACGAGATGTGGTGTTGCTTTCGTCAGGAAACCTTTGCGCGTAGGTGTCCAGCTTCGACAGTGTATTACGACGATGCACGGGTCAATGCTATTTCTTTCTGCCGGCCGGCCGGCACCTTGTTAGATTCCTTATCAAAGAGATCAACCAATTGTTCGATCATTGCGTCACCCAACTGTTCTGCATCGGTAATCGTTACCGCGCGGCGGTAATGATGAGTAACATCATGTCCAATACCAATGGCAACCAGTTCCACTTCAGAATGGTTTTCTATCTCGTCAATCGCATATTTCAGATGCTGCTCGAGATAGTTGCTGGGGTTTACCAGCAGCGTGCTGTTATCCACAGGAAGACCATCAGAAATTACCATCAGGATTTTTCGATCCTCCGGTCTGCTCACGATTCTATTATGTGCCCATAACAATGCTTCACCATCAATGTTCTCCTTCAACAACTCTTCGCGCATCATCAACCCAAGATTTCTGCGTGAACGTCGCCAGGGCATATCAGCGGCCTTATAGACGATGTGCCGCACATCATTTAAACGACCCGGCTGAGGAGGCTTGCCATGTTGTAACCACAGCTCTCGAGATTGACCACCCCGCCAGGCTCGGGTGGTAAAGCCTAGTATCTCGACTTTAACTGTACAGCGTTCCAGCGTACGGCCCAGTATTTCCGCGCACATGGCTGCAATGGTGATGGAACGACCCCGCATAGAGCCTGAACTATCTATCAACAGGGAGACTACCGTGTCCCTGAAATCCATATCCTTTTCCTGCTTGAATGCCAGGGGATGAAAAGGATCGATAATGATGTTGGGTAGACGAGATGTGTCTAACATCCCCTCTTCCAGGTCAAACTCCCAGGTTCTGTTTTGCTGTGCGAGCAATTTACGTTGCAAGCGATTTGCAAGCTTACTAATTACAGCCTGTGAATTTTGCAGGTGTTTATCCAGCACCTCTCGCAAGCGATCCAACTCCGCTGGTTCACACAGTTCGTCGGCAAACACCAATTCGTCAAAATCCGTGGTATATGCCTTATAGTCACTCTCCCTCGGTCGTAGCCAGTTTTTATCACCAGCAAAATCAGGAGGTGCACCCGCTTCATCATCTTCCCCTTCAACTTCGGCCATATCCGAAGAATCCATATCGACGGGGACATCACCTTCTATCGCATCAGTCATGTCAGCATCGGCAGACATTTCCTGATCGGATGCTTCATCTCCTGGCTGATTCTCCTCATCTTCCAATTGCTCATCGACATCATCATCGCTACTGGATTCTTCCTGCCCCCAGTCCTCCGACAAACCAAGATGATGGAGCATCTCGCGCGACAAAGCCGTGAACTCTTCCTGATTGAAAAGCAGTTCGCTTAAGCGTTCAACATCGCTGCCGATTTTGTCTTCTATGTGGTCACGCCAGAAGTGCAGGATATTTCTTGCTGCAGGAGGAACTTCAGTGCCGGTCATTTTTTCTCGGATGTAAAGACCAACAGCCTCGCCAAGGGGTGCCTGACTTTGATGATCTATCGTCGCAAACCCCTGATTAATACAATGCTCCTCCAATTCAGCGTTCATGTTCTGTTGAACGCCTTTCATCAGGTACGCACCGATCGAGGCAATTCGTGCATCCTCTACACAATCAAAAACGTCCTGTGCAATACCAGCCTCCGGCCGATGCTGCCGGTGAACGCCGTCGTCGTGAAATCTGGTGTTGAGTGCAAACTTGTCGGCGGTGCCTCTTAAGGATGCCAGTTCTGTCTCACTCAGACTGCTTTCGGGTAAGGGGATACGTGCACGATTTCCCTGCATATACGGTTTGCCCCGACCAAAACTGACATTCAGTTCCTCGTTGCCGGAGATGGCCCGCATAGTGGAGGTTACAGCCTGCTTAAATTCCTCGCGTGAGTCGCCCTGTACCACGTTCTAAGCCACGCTAGGCAAGCACAACTTTTGCGCTTGATTCTGGTAACTCTTCACCCATACAGCGTTGATAATACTCTGCAACGATTGATCGCTCAGTTTCATCACACTTATTGAGGAAGGTCAGCCGAAACGCGAACCCGAAGTCATTGAATATCTGAGCATTCTCAGCCCACATGATGACGGTTCGAGGAGACATGACAATTGATATATCACCATTGACGAATCCCTGCCTTGTCAGGTCGGCAACCGAGACCATATTTGCAAGGGTCAAGCGATCAAGTTCTGGCATCTTGGACATAACAATGTCAATTTCCGCTTCCCGCTCTAAGTAGTTCAACGTCGTCACGATATTCCAGCGATCCATCTGCCCCTGATTGATTTGTTGTGTACCGTGGTACAAACCAGTCGGATCTCCTAAGCCAATGGTATTGGTCGTCGCAAACAGGCGGAACGACGGATGCGGACTGATAACTTTACTTTGATCAAGCAACGTCAGCTTACCCTCAACTTCCAAAACCCGTTGAATGACAAACATGACATCCGGACGGCCGGCATCATACTCATCAAATACAATGGCACAGGCCCGCTGCAATGCCCAGGGCAACAAACCTTCCTTGAATTCCGTAATCTGTTTGCCATCCTTCAAGACAATGGCGTCTTTTCCGATGAGATCGATGCGGCTGACATGGCTGTCCAGATTAATTCGAATACATGGCCAGTTGAGCCGTGCTGCGACCTGCTCAATGTGAGTAGATTTTCCGGTACCGTGATAACCCTGAACCATGACACGTCGGTTATGGGAAAATCCCGCAAGGATCGCCAGCGTTGTCTCATGATTGAATAGATAACTTTCATCCACTGCAGGTACATGTTCCGAGGTCTCTGAGAACGCCGGAACCATTAAATCTACATCTAGACCAAAAGCGTCTCTAACACTTACCTCAGTATCAGGTACTCCGACGTCTTCATTTTCTTTCTTAGCCATTGCTACAACCAACCTATTGCATTGTTTTATATAGAGTTTTTCGCACGATTCCAGCCTGCCTTGTTATCCACTCGACAAGATCAAAATTACAAGAATCTAATAAAATCGCGGGGACGCAAGAATAGCCCGTAAATTAACAAAATACCATTTTTGCCAACTACCTGGCACGCTGCGAAGATAAGTCCAGCACTGCTCTGGTTAGCTCGTCCCAGGCACTGCCCTGCGCAAGGCCTTTCACCATTCTGTCGACAGCACCGAGCCTGAGCTGCATCTGCTCAAGTGCCACTGTGCCATGCCGCTGTAGACATGCCCCAACGGGCCCTTTTCGATTATCCCACACCCTCGCGCTACGCATGACGGCATCGGGTGTCTGACCCTGCTCAATTTTAAACGACATACCTGACAAGCTGCGGATCTCTCGGGCCAGCATACTATTCAAATAGAGCGGCTCAACACCTTCGAGTTGCAGTCCATCCAGAATCTTGATGGAGCGCTTAACGTTACCCTCCAATGCCGCATCTATTAACACAAAGATGTCGTATCTGGAGCTGTCCGCAACACCACCCATCACCATATCAACATCGATTTTATTATCCGTTGCACATAGCTTCATACGTTCAATTTCCTGAACGGCTGCCAGCAAATTGCCTTCTATTTTTTCAACCAACGCGAGTACAGCATCGCGGCTCGCTTTGAGTCCCGCTCGCTTGAAGCGATTGTCGATCCACGCTGGAAGACGTTTCGCATCTACTGGCCATACCTGAACAAAACCGGCAACCGCGTCCAGTGTCTTGAACCATTTAGTCCGTTGCGTGTTAGCGTCAACTCTCGGTAGCACTAGCAAGACACAGGTATCCTCAGAGACACTCCCGCACAATTCAGTCAGTGCTTTGGCACCTTTGTCACCGGGTTTAGCCGATGACATTCGAAGTTCCAGGATTTTTTTCTCGGCAAACAGCGACATGCTATTGTTACTGTATAGCACCTGCTGCCAGTCAAAATTGGCGTCTACATGAAAAAGGTCTCTTTCCGTAAAACCGGCTTCCCGTAGTGCCTGTCGAAGAATATCGGTACTTTCCTGAACCAACAACGGTTCATCACCACTGATGATATAGAGCGGCAACAGCCCCCTCGCCAGCTGCCCTTCGAGTTTATCCGGATATATCTTCACGGCTGTTCTGATAGTTAGTAATACTGATATTCACCCTGCGAAGTATCTGTTCACTTAAGTCGCGGAGCATCTCCTCGCGCAACAGGGCCTCTTCTTCCGAACTACTTTCCAGACTTTCGTTGTCGAAACTGTATGAACGTTCTGTTGCGATCC
>Ga0055584_100004476_pt1 | contig 13721 bp, 12 predicted proteins | sample OSDHelmetaG_FD_58716 | JGI IMG/M metagenome (GOLD analysis project Ga0055584, IMG submission 58716) | Pelagic marine sediment microbial communities from the LTER site Helgoland, North Sea, for post-phytoplankton bloom and carbon turnover... | ecosystem: Environmental > Aquatic > Marine >... | reverse complement strand
TGTGGTGGGCTGTGGTGGGCTGTGGTGGTTGGGTTGAAACGTTGCATGACCGCCACGAAGTCGGTTCGTGGCGAGAATTTCTTTATCGCGATGAAGAATTTCGACTGGGGTCGGACGGCTCAGGAATCTGAGCACGCTGGCCGTGGGGCCGTAAACACCGGTGTTGGGAACCGCTACGAAATCGCCCAGTTCCACTTCGGGGAGCTTGATGCGTCGACCAATGCAGTCGAGCGGCGTGCAGAGTTGCCCGGCAGGAGGCACCTACACTTTCTCAGACAATGGAAATAAGATACCGGAAACCGGAACAGCGTTTCCCTCTTGCTCCATCGAGAATCACGAATATCCCGACAATCCGGCCTGGTGATTTCGCAATCAGATTCCTGGCGAGACATCACCAGGGTGCTACCCGGTCAGCAGCACTTGCTGAATACAAAAAATTCGATTTCGCTTCTCGGATCGACGTTGATTCTCCGCCTTTTTAGGAATGCGGAGGGTCAGTTTTTCCTTTTCCAGTTTTCCCGCCACCACCGGGGCTGGCATCATCTCCGCTCGTAGCAGATGAGCTTTCTGCCTCTGGAGCTGATTTCGGCGCTTCCGCCTGATCAGCGTCAGCACAGCCTACCAAGCCTCCTGCAGCTGGCGTCGCCATTACAGCAATACCCGCAGCTGTTGCGGCTTTCTTGAGAATCGACTCTTTCCGCCTTTTCTCCGTCTCACCAAAGCGAGCACGGCGAATCTTGAGAGAATTCTGCTCGTGGATGCGGTAGACGATGTTGCGAACTTCATCATCACGAAAAAATTGGCCTCCGACCTGATGAATGCGATACCACAGGTGGTAGTCGTCAGCGCCAAGTCCGACAGCGCGCTCCTGGTAGTTCCCGGCTTCGCGGGCGACCTCAACACGCATCAGCACAGAGGAGTGCGGCAGCATATTGTCGTCGGAATTTCCGGTGAACATGGTCTCCATTCCCTTGTTGGGCCAGTGCAGGCGCGGAGTTATTTCCGAGTTTTCCAAAGTCAGGAGAAGGCAGCCATAGACATCAGCATTCTTGGCCTCGATCATGTGCAAAGCGCGCTCCAGATAGGTCGGCATGAGTTGATCGTCATAGTCTAGAGGCTTGTAATATTCCGTATCACAAGCTTCGACAGCCTGACGATGCAGCCAGCTGCAGTGCTCAATGTCTGGCTCCAGTCCGGTGCAGATCAACGGAAGACCATAGCGCTTCGCAAGTGGCTCAGCGTATGACCACGGTCCATCGACAAGGAGAACGACTTTGAATCGCTTGTATGTCTGGGCCGCCAAGCTCTGCACAGCATCGTCGAGCTTGGAAACATCGCTACCCTTGTGGATACGGAGACCTACTGTGACATTCGCCTCAGGGTGATTGAGGCAGGTGCCGAGCATGCGCCCGAGGATGTCTCGGTTTGCGGCGGTATAGTTCGCTCCGAGCGAAAGGTCGGCGGCAGAAGAAAGACAGTCGGCGCTGGAGAGAGTTGCCGCCTTGAGCAAGGCTTTTGCCGCAGTCTTCGCGAGCTTTCTCGGATTGGAGTTCCAATCAATGAGGTATCCGTTGACCCCATTTTCGATAAAATCAGCAATGCCGCAGGTATTCGTTACCACTGCAGGAATGCCGCAACTGAGAGCTTCCGCGGCAGTGAGGAGAAAGCCCTCTTTCTCGCTATTGCCTAGGAGAACGTGACATCCATCAAGCCGGTGCCGGTAGTTGAAAGGATTAAAATCAAGCGGGCGAATATCGAGACGATCAGTGACACCGAGTCTTTCAGCAAGACCATTCACTTTCGCAAGAGCTTCGGCCTGAGTCTGTTGTGTATATTCCAAGCCGGCTGTATCGGAACCAGTCCACGCCCGGATCACCATGCGAGGCTCGGCCTCGAGCAAATAAGGAAGTGTCATGAGTCCCTTGGACTCCAGTGGTCGGCCCATCCATCCCACAACAATGCGCCCTTTCGGATCAAACTGCCCTTTGACGGAACAAAACTCGGAAACCGGTGGCGTCAGAACGCCAACGACGTCGTGATTTTTCTCTTTCGCCCAATCCGAGTAACGATCGAGCACTTTCTGGGAAACTCCTGCTACAGTCATCCCTTCGAGATCATCGTAGGCACGATTGATAAAACGCCAGCCCGCATCGTCCCAGGAGTGAAGGACGAGCGAGGTGGGGCGCTGAGGGAGTCCGGAAAGGTCACCATAGCTGAGAAACCAGGAAGAGGGATCGACTGGTGCCTCGCGAGTTACCTCGCCACAGGAAAAACCGTTTTTCTCCGCAGCATCGAGCAAGGGCATATCATCAGACTGGGAATACAGCGTAGTGCGCTCGCGAACCCACTCAGGCAATGCGCTGATGTAACGCAAGACCGCAGTTTGAGCGCCGCCCAGAGCTAGATTATGAGTAACGAAGCAGGGATTTACGCGAGAAAGATGATATGAGGAAGACATGTCGAAGTAAATCTATTGCTGTATTTCAGACGTGCAAGGACCTATCTTTCGTAGACAAATGAACCAATTTTCCTGTCAATTGTCTCAAAATACATTTCCTGCACCAAATTAAGATCGAATCTGATCCCCTTTCATTCAAGTGACTCCTTCAAGCCATACGGGAATACACCCCCTTCTGAAGCGATGGATATTCGCCGCGGCGCTTCTTTTCGCGGCAATTTCCCTGTTTTTTCCTGCTGCTGGGGTTGCAGAGGAGAATGAGGGCCATTGGTCTCTGCAGGCTATCGCAAGGCCAGATGTCCCCGATGCCGCCCAGCCGGTGGATTATCTGATTCAAAAGCGGCTGAAAGCATCCGGAGTCGAACAGAATTCCAGTGCAGATCGCCACACCCTCCTGCGACGGGTCACGCTCGACCTGACAGGGCTCCCCCCCACCCGCGAGGAAATTGCGTCTTTTATCGAAGATGATTCCCCTGATGCATGGGAAAAAGTCGTGGACAGGCTACTTTCTTCGCCTCACTACGGAGAGCGCTGGGGACGGCATTGGCTCGATGTCGCTCGCTACGTGCAGGGTAACATCAAAGTTCCAGGAATCGAACAGATTGACCTTGCTGAGCCATATCGCGACTACGTGGTGCGAGCGTTTAACTGCGACAAACCCTACGATCGTTTTATTGCCGAACAGTTGGCAGGAGATTTACTGGGAGAAGAAAACGAAATCGACGAAGCTCGTCTCGACCGACTCGCCGCTCCCGGTTTTCTCTCAATCGGCCCGTGGTTTGAAGAATGCACCGATCCCAACAAGCTTCGCCTCGACATTATCGACGAACAAATATCGACATCGACACGAGCCTTTCTCGCTCTCGATTTTTCATGTGCAAGATGCCACGACCACAAGTTTGATCCGATCCCGACGAAGGACTACTATGCGCTCGCTGGAATTTTCCGAAGCACGGAAATTACCTCTGATTTTGCCACAGATTGGAAAGACGGACGCCCACGAGCTATCACGCATATTGCAACCGACAAAGAAAAACAAGCTGCTGCCCAATACGAAACAAAGAAGCAAGAGCTCCTTGTTGAACTGCATCAACTTCGAAATCGTCTTTTACCGCAAGCGCGCCTTCCGCAAGCGCCACCCGAGACGAAAACTCCGCAGCACATCGTCTCTTTTGAAGCGGAGGACTTCTCTGGGCACAAGAACCTGCGGATCCTGGAGCAGAAGGCGGAAACCGTCATCGCTTCCCGGAAAAAGCTCGATCAGTGGATCAAGTATCGAGTCGTTCTACCGGAGAGTGACGAGTATACTCTCGTTGCTCGCTATGCAGCGAAACAACCAACCCCGGTGAAACTGGAAATTGAGGGAGAAATCCAACCAGCCCCGGTATTCTCTCGTCCCACTTTCGAAGAGTCGCCCGAGCACTTTCGTCGACAGGCCATTCCTCTGGGAAAACAGGAAAAGGGCTCTCTTCATATACGTTTCCTTGTTGATCGGCACGAAACTTTCCCGCTTCTCGATCATTTTCAAATCTTTCGGGGAAGGTTTGAAAATGGCTCAGACGAGTGGATGGCAATTGTCGAAAATCCCAGCATTGTCGAAGTCACAGAGTTTCTCTCAGATTCGACGACGAATCTGGCCGTAAAAAAACTCATTCAACAGACTGGAGAAGTGGAGAAAAAACTCCTGAGTCATTTGGAAAACGCTCCCACCTTTCCTCCACTGCTGAAAATCAAGGACGCATCGGAACCAATCGACCTTCCCATCCATATCGGAGGAAACGTCTACCAGACCGAAGGCGAGAAAGTGGCCCGAGCAGTCCCCGGACTCGCCGAACATCTTGTGAAGAAGGAGTTTGAAACTCCTCACGACGAAAGCGGCAGAAGACAGCTAGCGGACTGGCTGACGACACCGGAGAACCCACTTACCGCACGCGTCATGGTGAATCGCATCTGGCATTGGCACTTCGGGACTGGGCTCGTCCGCACTCCCGACGATTTCGGGAAACTGGGCGCGGAGCCGACGCATCCGGAACTTCTCGACTGGCTCGCTGCCGATTTCATGGCTCGCGATTGGTCAATCAAGCAGATCCAACGACACATCCTTCTCTCCGATACATACCAGATTTCTTCTTATATCAATTCCACAAATCTCTCCCAAGACGCCGACGGCACTCTGCTATCCCGCTACCCAAAACGACGGCTCGAAATTGAAGCCATCTACGACAGCATGTTGACAGCGATTGGGAAAGTTCCCCGCCAAGTTTCCGGTCAGGCACTGGACACGTCGAATTCGAAGGATCGAGCCCTCTACATTCTTACCTCCTCGCGCTCCCCGATGGGCCTTGGATTGGAAATCCGAAAGATGTTCGGGCTCTTCGGTTTCGATTCGTCTGGAAGACCGATGCACAATCGGGATGAAAGCGTGACGGCGTCACAAGCGCTTTGGTGGCTGAACAATCCCCTGCCTCGTTACTACTCCGAAAAATTTGCCAGTCGCCTCCTCGAAGATTACGACGATGTCATCGAGCGGACCACTGCTGCCCACGAAATCGCGCTCGGGCGACCTGCATCCGAGAGCGGTCAGCGAGCGTTTCTCACCTATATCGGCGAACTGACCGATGATGGCCTTTCCGCGCAGGAGGCGTGGTCCCGCGCCTGCCTCGGTCTTTTTTCCACAAAAAGCTTTCAGACTCTTGACTAGCAATCCCACATCCTGCCACGCGACCACTCGTCGGGACTGGCTACGAAAATCTTTCCTCGGCCTGGGATCCATTGCCGCTGCGGATCTCCTTGCTCGTGACAGAGGCCTGTATGCCGCGGGAGAAGGACTGACAAAACTCCATCATACCCCCCGGGCAAAACGAATCATCTACATCTTTCTCGAAGGCGGGCTTTCCCAGATCGACTCCTATGATCACAAGCCAGCACTCGAGAAATATGCAGGCAAACCACTACCCGATTCGATTCGCCCTCCCGAATTCACTTTTGCCAAACAGGGAACGGTAATTCCATCGCCGTTCTCCTGGAAGCATTGGGGAAAAAGCGGCACATACGCGAGCGAACTTTTCCCCGAGATTAACAGCCGCTTTATCGATGATCTCTGTTTCATTCACTCCCTGCATCACGATAGCAACGACCATGTTACGGCGAAGCGAGTCCTCCACACTGGAGTCCCCATCGAGATACGTCCGACACTTGGTAGTTGGCTCGTCTATGGCCTTGGTTCGATGAACGAGAACCTGCCAGCATACATCGACATTACCCCCACCGATCCGAATCGGCCCACTGGATTTCTCCCCACAAAATACGGAGGAACTTCCATCGACCGCCCCGATCGCAAGTCGCCGGATCTGGCATGGGAAAATCTCGAATCACAATTCCCTAATCAGGAAAGGCATATCGATTTCATCAAACAGCTGGACGAACTGCATTCTCCCGATACCGAACTCGACGAGATGGAGTTGGCCTTCCGCATGCAAACCGAAGCTCCTGACTTGCTCGACGTCGATAACGAAAGCGAAGCAACGAGAAAGCTTTACGGCCTTGGCGGGGAGCACACCGATGAATTCGGGCGCGCCCTTCTTCTCGCCCGTCGCTTTTCAGAAGCGGGAGTTCGCTACATCACAGTGAATCACGCCACGCCCCGTTACGGAAATCTCTGGGATCAGCATTCCGAACTGGAAAAGGGACATCGCGGCAATGCCAACGCAGTCGATAAACCCATTGCGGCACTGCTCCACGACCTGAAGGTCCGCGGCATGCTCGACGATACCCTCGTCATCTGCGGCAGTGAATTTGGCCGAACTCCCACCTTTGAATTTTTCGACGGCATTACCGGTCGGCATCAGAATGGACGAGACCATAACCCTCACGGATTCACCACCTGGTTCGCCGGAGCTGGGATGAAACCCGGATACCACCACGGGCAGACCGACGACTTCGGCTACTATGCCGTGAAAGACAAAGTCGATATCCATGATTTCCATGCCACCCTGCTGCATCTCATGGGTGTCGATCATGAAGCCCTCACCTACTTCCATGGTGGTCGGGACTATCGCCTCACCGACGTCTACGGAAATGTGGTGGAAGAGATTTTCAGCTAGAAAAACGACCGGAACTATCAGCCTTATCGTCTCTCACTTTTCTCCAGCCAAAATCGTAATATCCTTCCGCTCTTTCAACCGACCGCATCTGTTTTCGCCGATCAACCACAGTTGCATCCCCCCTTTGTCCTTCAGCAAATCACCGGGGATGATCAACCGACCCGCTTCTCGATCCTGTTCGGAAACAAAGAGGTTGTGGTGGGTTAAGGAATTGGTGAGGCTCATTAAATGGACCGCGATGATTTTCATGTTCTCGGAGCGAAAGCTGATCTCCATCGATTCCCCCTGAGCTTCCTCCGTTTTCGTTACAGCAAATTGAACGTCGCAAACTGAAAACTCACAAGCCTGACTGTGAGTCCCGTCCCGAAAAACACAGTATGCACTGTAGTCGCCAGGAACTTAAAACGCGCGCTCCACCACCCCCTTGCTGTGGCCCGTGATCTTCTCAACCACCGTGTCGCCGTTCATGATGACGAGAGCTTCCACACCCTTTCCCTCTCGATCCATGATGTTGAATTTCACGGCTTCGTTCTTTCGGTAAGGCACCCAGTCTCCTCGACCCAGCAGCAAGGTTTGATTGATGACAGCCTCAGCGGAATCTTCCTCGTAATTTGGAAATAAAAACGCATCAGCACGATTGTCCGCCCGCCATGCATCGAGAACAGTAATGCGATACAACTGCCTTCCTTTGGAGTCGATGTGTGAGTTGAAACCTTTCACATCGTAATTGGTTTCCAAAGTGGTTTGGGGTCGACTCTCTTCGACACGGACATGAGTCACCGTTCCCGCTTCGTCCGCAGTAATTCCGGTAACCAATTCAATATGCGCTCCGCCACCCACTTTCGCGGGAGGACGGTAGATTACGTCCCGGACCATTGCGCTCTGAGCCGTCTGAGGCTGGACGATTTTCACGCCGTCTCGAAATTCCGGCCCGTGCAGTCGACTCACACACCACGACCCACACTGCAGAGCATAACTCGTGTAGGAGGAACAAACTTTCCCGTAGTAGCATTCCGCATTGCTCACTTCTCCATGCAGATTTTCCGTATAGAGCACGCTTTGAAAATTTTCCACGGCAGCCAGAAACGTTTTTAGAAACATATCAAAACCAATGTATCTCCCAACCGATTTCACACTGGAGTAGGGCACGCCGGTGTATTCCTTACCCTTTTCAAAATGTCCGCCGCGTTTCGGCATCCCGTCTGCCACAGGCGTCCACTTCACCTGCGACATGATACGTCCGTATTGAACGGATTTTTCCCTCCATGGGGCATAGCTGCGGTCTTCTCCACTGGAAACGGCGGGCAGTAAAAAGCCGATAAATAAAATTGCGAAGGTCGCCGAGCGTTGAGAAATCGTGATCATTTCGCTTGCCTCAGCTACTCAGATTCCGGCATCTCGCAAAGTTCGACCGTTCCACCATGCAAGACAATCGAATGCTCTTGCAGGAGGTCTAGAATGGTCTGCTTCTCTTCTGCATCGAAGCGCATGAAACCCACGATATGATCTGATGACCGAGGCGAATCAGCGTTTCCGATCCGTAATTTCTTCCCGATTTCGCTACCACCTCGAAAGGTTCCGCTTTGCTGTGCCACACCAAAAAAACGGCTCCACTCGTCTGACGTCGGAGCAGAATCTGCGTTTCCGTGAATGGGCAGGAGATATTGAGGCATGGCACGACTCGTAGGCTCTGAAACGTGGTGCTACCACTGATCTTTCTCTCGGCTTTCGTCGTTGATGGAATCCTCGTAGCGATAGTGTTCACAGGGAATCAGGATCCTTTTATCTGGAGCCGTTCCTCCAAGATATTCGATGAACGCAGCGACTGTTCCAACAGCCATTTTTCGGGGAAACTGCTGCGGCGTATCATAGAGCTTTTTCTCGAAAACTGCCTGCTTTCCAGCAGGCGAAGCGTCGAAGGCGACAATGGTGATTTGATTCTGCTTGCCCGCTTTTACGACTGCCGCATGGGCACCCAGTGCGGAGGGATCATTGATCGCAAAAATTCCCGTGATGTCTGGATGCGCTTGCAGAATATCGGTCGTGACGGCGTAGCCAGCGTCGCGCGCACCTTTGCCTGTCAGTTCGGTCACGATCTCAATAGGGCTGTTTGCTTTTTTCAGCGCGTCTTTGAATCCATCGACTCGCAGGATACAGCTCGTCACTTCGGGAAGGGAAACCACAGCGACTTTCCCCTTGTTACCCAGCGCCTTCATCATGCTTTCTCCAGCCAGCTGCCCGCCTTGAAAGTTGTCGCTACCGATGTGTGAGCTCACCAGTTTCGAAGCCTCTTCATCACTAACTTGAACATCAAAAGAGAAAACAGGAATGCCAGCTTCGTGTGCGGCTTTCACCCCCTGACCTGCCGAACGGGAATCGACGGGGTTCAGAAAAATCGCGTCGTATCCTTGCGCCACAAAATCGGACATCTGACTGTTCTGCTTTGCCGGATCAAGTTCACCGCTCAGTGCCGTGACTTCGTAGCCATGTTTTGTAGCTTCTTCCGTCATCACATTTGCGATGAGCTTGAAGAACGGATTGGTCAGATCCATGCAAGTCATACCAATGCGCCCCTTGATGGCGGGAGCATCCTTGTTCTCGCCGCAGCCAGCAGCAAAGAAAGCGGAAAGTATAAGAGCAAAAAAATAGCGAGAGCAGAATTTCATGGATACTAAGCTACGCAAAATTGCGAGCAGGAATCAATCGTTTCCAGTGATTGTTTTTTTCTACGGCGCAGATAACTCCGGAGTCCCGATGCACTGAGTATCGGCTCATTCCAAATCTATGTGAAGCGTTCCGTCAGTGGACGAGTGTGGCAACTTTTACGGAATCAACAAAAAACAGAACCAAGTATAAGACGACAAGAACACCAGTCGAGATAGTCAGCACTTTCGGGCCGCTCTGACTCGTGCCTTCATACCAAACAGTCAGCCATACCCACGCCGCTGGAACCAGCAACATCAAGAAACCTGCGTGCCTCACGAACATTACCCCAGAGCGAAAATTATCGAATTCCGGATAGCCGCTTATTTTTATGAACACACCGACCGAAATCACTCCGTGCACAATCACCACCGCCTGAACCGCTACAAAAACCACGTGGATGGTGTATTCGCGCAGCTAACCCATTTCTTTCGCTCAATCTCGTTGTCTCACCACCGCCGTGTAGCTCCACGCACCAAACCCACCATGACTCCCTGGATCATCAACTCTTGGACGGGAAGCAAATCCGGGAAATCCGGGTTCTCGGCTTTCAAATAAGGCTTTCGACTATTGGCCACGTAACGCTTCAAGGTCGTTTCTCCGTCAATCAGAGCAGCGACTACATCTTGATCCCGCGGTTCGCGGTTTTCGAGGACAACGTGATCGCCATCCATAATGTGGGCATCAATCATGGATTCGCCCCTCACCTTCAAAGCGTATGCCTTGGTTCTTTCATCCAGCCCCATCGATCTGACATCAACAGAAAGGGTTCCATCCGCTTCTGGAGTCGTATCATCACTGTATCCCGCAGGAATCGCTCCGTAGATGGGAACATCTACAATGGGCTCCCGCTCTGCCGCGTCAGCAAACATAAGCGATCGAGCCTTGCGATCCTTTTTTATGATCACTCCTTTTTTCTCCAGCGCTCGCAGATGACTGACAGCAGCAGTCTGACTGGCGAATCCAAAATGTTCCTGAATTTCCCTCGTTGATGGCATAATTCCCGAACGCCGATGCTCAGCGTGAAGGAAGTCGAGGATCTCTTGTTGGCGGGCAGTTAACTTCATATATGAACAGTGTTCTACAGAACATCATAGAAAATTCTCAGTGCGCAAGTCAAAATCGCAATTTTATTACCCTTCCTGAAATTTCGGATTCCGAATGAAGCCTCGATACATATTTATTCCGGCCGCGCTCCTCGCGATATTACCATTCTGGTTTCTTCTTCGCGGCCCAGGAGAGGTCGAAGACGAACGCATTCCTTCAGGCGAACCGGAAAAGAGAACGGTCGAAATAATCGAACCTGTGGCCGCAGCGGAACCCTCGTCTTCACCACCTGACGTGATCATTCAGCCCAGGAGCGTTCGCGAATCATCTCCGGAATTTCGATTGCTCGCCCAGCCAGATAATTCAACAGAAAAGGCAAAAGCCACTGCGCTTGAGAGGAATATTCCTGATACAACTGGTCCCGCAGAAGTTGAGAAAGAAGAAAAATCGGAAGGCAAACCCATGGTAATGGGCGTCGTGAAGGAAAATGCGAAGCTCGATCCCAAGCTAGCCGAGTTGGCAAAGGAAGGCGTTCTCGCTGTCACCGAAGAACGATGGGATGACGCACGGGAAACGTATCTGGAGTTGGTAAAGCAGGCGCCCGATAACGCCCTCGCCTACGCCAATCTTGGTGTCGCGGAACACCAGCTCGGAAACCTTCTCGCCGCAGCCGGAAATCTGAGAAAGTCGCTTGATATCAATCCCGGCATTGCCCAGAACTGGCAGACACTTGGTGTGATCCACTTCGAGCGAGGAGAATTAGAAATGGCGATCTCAACCCTGACACGAGCCATTCACGAGGACCCTTCGAATGCCCGGTCACGACTTTACCTCGCGACCGTGATTCGGGAATACGGATGGCTCGATGCCTCGATCACCGAACTCGAGCGCGCCCTCGAAACTGATCCAAAACTCGCCGAGGCTCACTACAATCTGGCCGTTACCTACCTCGACGAGAACCCGCCTCGTCTCGAACTCGCGAAACGCCACTACTTTTCCGCAATCAACCTCGGAGCCGAAGGTTCGACCGAGTTGGAAGAGATTTTCAAGAAAGCCGCCAACTCGGAAGAGTAAGGTGATTTTTCGCGGAAATCGCGTAGACTTGCCGCTCTCGAAACACGCGCTATGAGAAAGCTTTCGTCGTTCATTTCTCCCCGATTTCTCGGTATCGCTGTCGCGACCGGACTCGGTGCCATGCTGATTGGAACCACTGGCTGCTCGACAAAGGAACCCCAGGCGTCCAGCGACGCAGTTACAAGCCCTGTACTGACCCGTCCCGAACCAGGGCCTCGCTACCCCGGCCTCGTTCAAGGTTCCAGGCACAGCAACCATGCTGCAACTGCCCCTGCGGAAAATGCGCCAAAAATCACTGCCAAAGCCGCGATTCTCATCGATTCGCGCGGCAGAGTTTTCTACGAGAAAAACGCCGATGCCCGCCTTCCCTGCGCCAGCGCGCAGAAGTTGCTCCTCGGAATCATGATCGCCGAGCGCGGCGGGCTGAGTCAGCCCATGACGATTCAGGAGCCCGACACCTGGGCTGAGCCTACGAAGATGGGAATCAAGCCCGGTCAGGCCTACATCAAGGCGGATCTCCTCCGGGCCGTGCTCGTGCGAAGCAGCAATGACATCGCCCGTGCCCTCGCCCGCGATCATTCGGGAAGCGTTCCCGCCTTCGCTGCCAACATGAATGTGCGAGCTCGACAGCTCGGAATGTACAACTCCCACTTTACCAATGCGAGCGGTCTGCCGACACCTCCCGGGCAATACTCCACCGCACGTGATCTCTCCAAGCTCGCGCTTGCCTCCGCTCGCAACGGATTCGTCCGCGATGCGATCCGCACCAAGGGCCTTTACTTCCGCTTCCCTGACGGAACAACGAAACCGATCACAAACACGAATCAGGTTCTCCGTTCTTTCCCCTACTGCACTGGCATGAAAACGGGCTACACCAACGCGGCGGGACGCTGCCTCGTATCCTCTGCCAGCTACGGCGGAAAAAATGTCTACGCCGTCATCCTTGGCAGCAAGACTCCCAACGTCTGGTCCGAGTCCGAAGCCTTGCTCCGGTATGGGCTTGGGATGTGAGTGTTTAAATAGCGGCGCTCAACAGTGTCAGATCACATCGCGATTGCCTTGTTCCAGTTCTCTGGATTAGAATCGTCACGTTGTCGCTCGCATCGTTACTTTCTTTCTCTTTTCCCTGCTAGCCGCAGATGTCGCAGCGCAAGACATCCCGCGTCCAACAGCGGACCCGCTCTCTCTGACGCGCCGCCTGCACCTGCGCCTCAAGGACCGACTGCCTCGCGAAGATAAATTCGCTCAGATTCTCGCCGAAACGGATCTCGATGCCCTCACGGATCGACTGCTGGCAACTCCGGAATTTTTATCCGTTCGCGAGGGCCTGTGGGCGGAATGGCTCGGACTGGAGAATCCAGAATTACAGGAAAATTTTCGCTTCGCGATTCAGGGAACCGCTCAGGTCGATCATCGCAGAAAGAATCCCTCACCCTCTTGGCGTAGTTCCGCAGCGGGGGAACCATCACACAACCCGAGACGATTTATGAAGGAACCGAACCGGGGGGGATGAAATCAAAGCCGCAACCTCGCTCGGTATCTGGTTGAGCATAGCGAAGCAACCTACGTGAAAGTGAATTTCCCTGGATGGGATCCGAAATCCGAAAATAATTACAGCGAGTTAAAGAAGGCCAAAGTCAGCGAACTCGACAAGGCACTTTCCACTCTGATTATCGATCTCAAAAAGCAAAAGATACTCGATCGAACGCTTGTCGTTCTGAGTTCGGACTATGGACGATATCCATTTTTTGAAACGGAGTCCCTGCTCCTGACTCCGTTCGAAGTGTTGCGCTACTGTGCTGAGGTGGCGTAATCGGAGGAAGAGCGATTGGAGAAACGGATCGGACGGGCAGGCAAACGTGAAAGGCCACATCACTGCAAAGCAATTCAACAGCCTTATTGCGCACGCCCTGCGGATCGATTCTTTTCAGAATGCGTTTACTCCAAATGGGAGGCCCGTGACAATCGGGAATTCCCGAGAGCCTTCGATCGAAGGTATTTTTTGCCAAGGCAAAATAGGGAGTGCATTCCCTCGTTCGCGTCCTGCTTCCCTTTTGCCGATCACCGCAATATCTGGTGAGATGGCAGGATGAAGGTTCTCGCAATGCTCTCCGCCTTGTTGTCCGCAACCATTTGGCTGACCGCCCAAAATGAGGCACCGCTCTGGCCCATCCTTACGCAAGTAAAAGGCGGCGAGCCGCTCCCGGGAACAAAATCTCTCACACGCGAGGGGGACATTAGCCGACAGCTCGTTGATGCAAATGAACGCTTCCTCGACAAGCAGATTGCAGCGGCGGCTGAAAAAAGAAGTGCATTCTGGAATCGAAATCACTCCT
>Ga0055584_100004475_pt1 | contig 13722 bp, 16 predicted proteins | sample OSDHelmetaG_FD_58716 | JGI IMG/M metagenome (GOLD analysis project Ga0055584, IMG submission 58716) | Pelagic marine sediment microbial communities from the LTER site Helgoland, North Sea, for post-phytoplankton bloom and carbon turnover... | ecosystem: Environmental > Aquatic > Marine >... | reverse complement strand
AATACCCGGGCTCGGAAATCCCTGTGGTGGTGACCTATCATCCTGCCTACTTACTTCGCTCCCCAAAAGAGAAAGGTAAATCCTGGCAGGACTTACAATTGGCAATGCAGGTTTATGCAAAAATATAAATTGTGTGAAATGAAGGCTTTAGACAAAGAGTCGATGTTTTGGCAGGAACAGGCCGGAAAAATGATAACACTGGAATTTTGTTTTCATGCTCGGGACGTTATAAGCTAATGAGTGCTTTACCGAGCGAGTCTATGCTTATATTTAGGCCTATGGTCGAAGACGATCTGCCTGGCATTATGCAAATTGAGCAGGCGGCTTATCAATTTCCGTGGACAGAAGCTATTTTTAAAGATTGTCTGCGCGTAGGTTATTGTTGTTGGATAGTCGAATGTGATGAGCAAATAATTGCCCACGGAGTGATGTCAGTCGCTGCAGGAGAGTCACATATATTGAACCTGTGCGTAGATCCAGACTCTCAAAATATGGGCTTGGGAAAAGACATGCTCAGCCACTTGCTGGAAGTCGCACGACATCATGGTGCAGATATGGCTTTTCTTGAAGTCCGTCCTTCTAATGAAGCAGCGATACACTTATATACAAGCGCAGGGTTTGATGAAGTCGGAGCGCGAAATAACTATTACCCCGCCGAATCGGGCAGAGAAGACGCCCTGATTATGGCTCGAAATTTAACCTGAAGAGTAAGAACAGCGTGGATAAATCACAACGAAAAAGCTTTCCCACTATCGAGTCTTTTGTCGGTAACACGCCGTTAGTGAGGCTACAGCGCATACCAGCAAATAATAACAATTTGATACTGGCAAAACTGGAAGGTAACAACCCGGCCGGCTCGGTTAAAGACAGACCTGCAATAAGTATGATCAAACATGCCGAAGCGCGTGGCGAGATTAAACCCGGTGATGTCTTGATTGAAGCCACTAGCGGTAATACCGGCATTGCGCTGGCAATGGCCGCTGCTATAAAAGGCTACCGTATGGTACTGATTATGCCCGAACACATGAGTGAAGAGCGCCGGGCAGCGATGAAGGCCTTCGGTTCCGAAATAATTCTTGTATCTCAGGAAGAAGGTATGGAAGGCGCACGAGATATGGCGGAGAAAATGCAAAATGAAGGAAAAGGCCTGGTGCTTGACCAATTTGCAAACCCTGACAACCCATTGTCACACTATGAAGGAACGGGCCCAGAAATATGGCGTGACACCGACGGCAGCATTACACATTTTGTCAGTTCAATGGGGACAACCGGGACCAGTATGGGTGTATCGCAATTTTTGAAAGAAAAGAACTCTGCTGTACAGATTGTCGGTGTACAACCCGCAGGTGAAGACAGTATTCCGGGAATCCGTCGCTGGCCAGAAGCGTATCTACCTAAAATATTTGACCGGGCTCGTATCGATCAGGTAATTGATGTGACCCAGGATGAAGCAGAAGAAATGACACGTCGACTTGCAGCTGAAGAAGGGATTTTCGCAGGCATTTCCTCGGGTGGCGCCTTGTCAGCAGCTTTACGCTTATCTCAAGATTTGGAAGATGCAGTCATAGTGACCATTATCTGCGATCGCGGTGATCGCTATTTGTCGACGAATGTTTTTCCTGCATAGTTAGTGAAGTCTATTGCGCGCTTACTGCTTTTTCTTGTAGTTTTTCATGGCGCTGTCTCAGCGTTGGAAGAAGTACAACTGGAGATTGAATCTTTCGAATCGCAATATTTTAACACTGAAGAAGTAACTTTAGTTTTTGATCCGAAGTCATCAAGTCAACCCAGTATATCATTACGGGTAGCAAATATTAGTTCCCCCTTCTTTCCAGAAAATTTCAGTTTATTTCTCGAGTGTATCGATTCCGATCTTGCTGGTGAAAGTATTAATTGTGATAAGGGAATGGGTAGGCTAATTTTCGCTAGTAATGAAGTCATTGAAATAGCTTTTTCACTGGATATGAATTTGCCTAATAAAAGCGGTGAATTACATCTTTCTGCGATGACAAAAACAGGTGAAGTTAAAGTCAGCTTTCTAAGTGATTGCCTCAACGAATGGCAGGCAACTGTTGTTACGGAAAAACTGCAGATACCTTTTCTATCTAACTTTCTATCAACTAGCTCAGAAGTGTTCAAAAATCATGACATCGTTAATGGACAAGCAAACATCGAGGCCAGACTAGAAGGATTGGGAAATCAGCTTAGCTCCCTGTCACTGAATGCAGAGCTTACTAAACTTGGAATCGAGGGAGATAGCATTCTTGATGAGGTGACTGTACACACAGTGCTGGAAATGAAAAAAGTTGGTGATAATTGGTCTTTCATCAACAATCTCAGCTTATTAGAAGGTGAAATGTATATTCAACCAGGTTTTGAAATTATGGGAGAGACTCCGGGCTTCTATGTGGATATACCAGCAGAACCGGTGATCTTTCGTTTGGGTGGAAACTGGTTTCCAGGCAAAAAGATAATTGAGTTACAGGATTTACACTATTTACATCCTGAAATATTACAGTTGCGCGGAAGTGTACGATTAGTTGTCGCAGATGATCTGGATTTTTCTGATCTTACTTTACGTGCCAGTATTCAAGATCTTGCAAAGGCATATCCAACTTATGTTCAGCCAATTCTTCTGCAAACCAATTTCTCTGATCTAGAGTTATCTGGTGGTATTGATTTGAGCCTGGATTATGAAGATTCTGATTTAGAGCAGATTGAGTTATTTGTCGATAATGTTTTTCTGGAAGATGCTGCCAATCGTTTCGGTCTTTATGGTCTGAGTAGTCATTTGGCCCTAGATAGTAATGCGAGTTCGCTTATATCGACCTTAAAATGGAATGGAATGAGTTTTTATAAACTGGACTTCGGTCCTGGGAATATTATTTTTGAATCGCTAGGTAAAGATGTAGAAGTACTAGAATGGCAAGATGTGAGTATTCTCGATGGCGGCTTAAAGATTGACGAACTTTCTCTTCGCAATTTAGCCAGTAGTGAATTCGAACTTGAATTAGGGGGCTCTTTAACGCCAATTTCGATGGAGGAATTAACCCACGTTCTCGGCTGGACGATTTTCCCTGGCAAGTTATCTGGTGAAATATCAGGCTTGAAATATGCTAAAAATAATTTGTATCTGCAAGGAGATATTACCGTTAAGTTGTTCGGTGGCGAGCTTAATATTCAGAAACTGCGAGTAGAGGACTTGTTTAGTACTTATTCAATATTGACGACTGATATAGCAATAGAGCGACTTGATCTGGAACAACTGACTGATGTTTTCACGTTTGGAAAAATCGAAGGAAGCCTGAATGGTAAAATGAATAAACTGAGGCTAGAAAACTGGCAACCAAGTTATTTCGAGATGGAGTTCTCGACGCCAGAATACGATGACAAACCTCACCGGATTAGTCAAAAAGCGCTCGAAAATCTGAATGAGCTGGGAGGCGGCTTAAGTGGTACGCTTTCTCAAGGATTTCTTCGTTTTCTACCGGCTTATTCTTATGGTCGTCTCGGCCTAGGTTGTAGGCTTTACAAGGGGGTTTGCGAATTAAGCGGCGTTGAAGATGATGGCGATAGTTTTTCCATACTTACAAAAGGAGGACTATTTCCTCCGTGGGTGGAAGTCAAAGGTGCGGGACGCTCAATAAAATGGGATGATCTTATCGATGGCCTGAAACAGATCGCTGAAGGTGAAGTTGCGATAGAATGATAACCCGGCGGGAACAAATGGGGCTTAGGATGTCTCAAAGATTAACTATGCAATGAAAGAGGACCAATTATGCGAGCACTAAAAAAATACCCCGTTATTACGTCATTGTTACTTTTGACGGCCTGCGTGACTATCAATGTCTATTTTCCGGCGGCTGCTGCTGAAAGTGCTGCCGATAAAATTATCGAAGAAGTTTATGGAGAAGATAATGTACTTGATGAAAATGTAAATTCGCCAGCGGATGATGGTCAGTCAAATAGCATAACGGTAGAAAGCAATTTTTTAATTAGTTTCCTGCAAAGTATCATTCCTGCAGCCCAGGCTCAGCAACCTGATATTAATATTTCATCGCCCGGCATTAATAAACTTAAATCTTTGATGAAGAAACATCATCAGAAATTAGATAAATATTATGATAGTGGTGCGGTGGGTATGGAAAGTAATGGTCTTATAACAATACGAAATGCGAAAACTATCCCGCTGAAAGAACGTAATATTGTTAAAAAGCTCGTTGCTGATGAAAACCGGGACCGTAATCAGTTGTACGAGGAAATCGCCTCTGCCAATAATCATCCTGAGTGGGAGCCTGAGATCAGGAATACTTTTGCCAGACGTTGGATTGCTCTTGCACCTGCTGGCTGGTGGTATGTAGATGGCAACGGGAGTTGGCAGTCTAAATAGTAAAGATTATGAGTGTTCTGGTTTTTGATATAGAGACAGTTCCTGACGTCGAGTCGGGTAAACGGCTGTACAACCTCAGCAGTTTGTCGGACAAAGAAGCCGCTGAAGTCATGTTTACGCGCAGACGACAGGAAACAGATGGGAATAGTGACTTTATACGCCACCACTTACAAAAGATTGTCGCGATATCAGTAGTGCTATCTAGTGCGGATAAAATAAATGTTTGGACTTTGGGGGATAACGATTCATCGGAGAAAGAAATACTAGAACGTTTCTTCGAGGGAATTGATAAGTTCACTCCAACCCTGGTCTCCTGGAACGGCAGCGGTTTTGATTTGCCAGTGATACATTATCGCTCTTTACTGCAAGGTGTATCAGCACCGCGTTATTGGGAAACAGGTAATGATGATCAGTCGTTTCGCTGGAATAATTATCAAAGTCGATTTCATGAACGACATACGGATTTAATGGATGTTATCGCGGGTTATCAATATCGCTCAGTAGCGCCCTTGACAGAAATCGCTAGTATGTTGGGCTTCCCTGGCAAGATGGGAATGAGCGGTGATAAGGTTTGGGATGCGTATCTTGACGGTGAAATCGACGTGATTCGTAATTATTGTGAATCTGATGTGCTCAATACTTATCTCGTCTACATACGTTATCAATTAATACGCGGGCACTTTACTGCGGACACCTATGAAACCGAATGTAAGCGAGTAAAGGAAATGTTAAAAAATGAAAAAAAACCGCACTTAACTGAATTTCTCAATGCATGGTCAGGCTCAGTCTGATAGCTAAGCCCATTATACTTTTCCTTCAGATCTCAATTTAGACTCCTTAAAAATCCTATGTCACGTCGTCGTAAAAAACTACCGCTCGAACCGGTCGAAGTTACCATAGAATCATTGTCACACGAAGGTCGTGGCGTCAGTCACATTGATGGCAAAACTATTTTTATTGATGGTGCACTTCCCGGTGAAACGGTGAAGTTTCGTTATCGGAAGAGTCATTCGCGCTATGCCGAAGGCAGTGTCGTCGAGCTGGTTGCCGATTCTTCAGTGGATAGAATTGAGGCTAAATGTGAACATTTTTTAATATGTGGTGGCTGTAGCTTGCAACATCTTTCGCCGGATAAACAGATGCAACATAAAGAAAGTGTTTTGTTGGAACAACTCGAACATATTGGTGGCGTCCAGCCTGCTGAAACATTAGAAGCGATGACTGGGCCATTGTGGGGCTATCGGCATAAGGCGCGTCTTGGCGTCAAGCATGTTGAGAAAAAGGGCAAAGTACTGGTTGGCTTCAGAGAGAAATACAGCAGTTACGTAGCCGAAATTAACAGCTGCGAGGTATTGCATCCTTCAGTTGGAAAAATATTGGACACGCTCGCCGAGTTAATTGCAAACCTCACTGTTTATAATAAGATTGCGCAAATTGAAGTAGCAGTATCAGAGCAGACAACTGCCTTGATATTTCGTAATTTGGCAGAGCTTTCCAGTGAAGATATAAAAAAGCTTTATTTATTTGCGAAACAATACGAACTCAGTATATATCTGCAACCGGGCGGCCCGAAGACAGTAGTGCCCTTATCGGGTGAAGCGCAAGATGACTTGTATTATCAACTTGATGAGGGCGATATTACTATACGCTTTGCACCTACAGATTTCACACAGGTAAATGTCGAAATTAATCAGAAGATGGTTCGACATGTAATTCAACTGATGGAAATTATGCCTAAAGACAAAATACTGGATTTGTTTTGTGGTCTGGGTAATTTCACTTTACCCATGGCAAGATATGCAGAATCTGTGACCGGCATTGAAGGTGCAGAAGAGCTGGTAAAGAAAGCACAACAGAATGCTGTCTTCAACGATATTTCGAATACGAATTTCTTTGAAAAAGATTTATCTCAGGAAGGCCTGAGTGAAAGCATAAATATGAGGGACTTTGATAAGGTCTTGCTCGATCCTCCTCGTAGCGGTGCGCAAGCAATTATCGAACAGCTAAACATGAAAAGTATAAACAGGTTGATTTACGTAAGTTGCAACCCAGCTACGCTCGCGCGGGATGCAGGTATACTGGTTAAAGATAAAGGTTTTAAACTTAAGTCTGCCGGTGTTATGGACATGTTCCCACATACGACCCATGTAGAGTCGATAGCGGTATTTGAACATTAATGAATAAGGAAAATCGAATTGAAATAGATTTATCTTCGCAAACTCTTAAATTGTTTGCGCAAGCCGAATTGATAAAACAATATCCCGTGTCAACTGCAAAAAATGGTGCTGGTGAAATTATGGATAGCGAATGCACGCCTCGTGGGAACCACATTATTGCTGAAAAGATCGGCGCAGATTGCGAAGCAAATACGGTCTTTGTGGGCAGGCGTGCAAGCGGAGAGATTTACGAGTCTTCGCTTAGAGAAAAATTCCCTGAGCGTGACTGGATATTAACGCGCATTTTGTGGTTACGTGGTACGGAATTGGGACGCAATCTCGGCACCAATGTTGATAGCTACGATCGATATATCTATATTCACGGCACACCTGACGATGTTGATATGAGTGTTTGTGGCTCACGGGGCTGCGTGAGAATTCAAAATAGCGATATTATCGAGTTATTTGAACTTGTAGATGAAGGCATATCAGTAATTATTACAGAATAATATTACCGTTTTATCTTCTGGCTGCTTGTGGGAGCTTATCAATTTTTTTCATTTGTTCTTCGTCGAAAAAATTTGGGTTTTTCCAATATTCAAGATACATATCGGTTGCATCAACCCCCCAAAATAAATGCTCATTAGCAATAATGGTAGGTACGCCAAAAACCCCAACATTGATAGCTTCCTCTGTATTTAGGCGTAGCCTATTTTTAACTTCAGCTTGTGTACACAATTGTTCTACATTTTTAATATTCAGATCTGAGGTGAATGTATTCCATGAATTTTCATCATCAAGAGAAAGACCGTGTTTCCAAATATAGTTGAATATTTGACCAATTAAAGACATATCATTTTCCAGAGCGATAGTCAGTCTTAGCGCTTTTAAAGGATTAAAAGGATGAGCCGGAGGCATGTTTAAAGGAATATCCATCTTTTTCCCCAGCCAGACAGCATGTTGATAAGTAAATATTCGCTTGGCCGTTATTTCTGCGGGACCTTTGTGTTCCCAGTGATTCAATAAGCCGGCAAACAAAACTGGTTTTGGTTTTATCACGATTTCATTCGGAAAATGTGAAAACCGTGCTTGCTGTAAATAGGCGAAGGGCGAAATAAAATCAAAGTACCAATCGATTGTCGTAGACATATTTGAATCCGAGTTTGAAAAAGAGAATTTACACTACCGTAAAAGTGACGCAGCAAGCAATTTGTGTCATTGAGCCTGGTTTATTTTAAATAAATATATTTAAAAATATAATAAATACAAGCACTTATAAGGTTCGTGAAATAATTATCTGTTCCTTGTCAACGTTTCTTTCATATCGACGTTATTACTCTTTGACACTACCCTTAATAAATACTGGAGAATTGGGAAATGAATAACAAGAATCTAATTGTAAGTTGTGTTTTGGCATGTTCTTTAACAAGCTCGCTAATATTCGCCGAAGGAAATAATCTGGGTGATCGCATTGATACGCGACTGGATCGAAAAGGTGATCGTATAGAGGAAAGACTCGATAACAAAGGAGATCGAATTGAAAATCGCTTGGATAAGCGGGCAGATACTGCAAGGGAAGCTGGAAAAGACAAGTTAGCCAACAAACTTGAGAGAAAGGGGGATCGTATTGACAGACGCCTGGATCGTAAGGGAGATAAGATTGATCGACGTCTGGATAGAAAAGGTGATCGTCTTGAACGAAAATTTGACCGACGTTCAAATAGAGTAAAAGGTAAACGCGGATAAAACCATTAAGAAAGGTTATATTTTAATGACTTATTTCACATTGAGCTGATCAGGGACTGGCCTCTGATCAGCTTCTTGGTGATAATGAATAATCAACTATCAAATATAATGGAAGGGGACATACGCTGGCTCAGCCTCAAACCCTGGATCACTTTCTTCGCAGTGTGGAAAAGCGCGCTTTTCGCATAGCCGAGATTGCGACCAGCAATCGTGAGGACGCTCTGGATATCTTGCAAGATGCTATGTACAAGCTCGTGCAAAAATATGCCAAACGAAACCCGGAAGAATGGGGGCCTCTGTTTCAAACAATTTTACAAAGTAAGATCAATGACTGGTATAGACGAAATGCGGTGAGGAACCGATTTCGTGTCTGGTTCAAGTTTTCTAAAGATGATGAGTCGGTAGATCCGATTCAAACTATGCAAGATCAGGCCGCGCATACACCTGAGCATCTGGTTCAGACTGACAAAAGTATAGATAAGCTGGAAAAAGCACTGCGCCAACTATCGCATAGGCAACAACAAGCCTTCATACTACGTATATGGGAAGGTCTGGATACGGCGCAGACAGCACAGATAATGAAATGTTCAGAGGGTAGTGTGAAAACACATTACTCAAGGGCGCTTCATTCATTACGAGAACAACTAGGTGAACATTGGTCATGAGTGAAAAAAATGAGAAAGATAAGCTAGTCGGACATATTCAGTCTGAGCTGGAAAATAGTTTGCATGATATCGATGCGGCAACGCAGTCAAAAATCACACAGTTGCGACATCGCGCTCTCGAGCAAAAACCGAATATTTCACAGTTTAATAGCTGGTTACCCGTCGGAGCCGTGGCAACAGTTTGTGTGCTAGTCCTGATGTTTTCATTGTATCCCAAAATGAATGAGGAAGAGCCAGCTCCCCTGGATGAATTTGAATTGATTAGTAATATTGACGAAATTGAAATACTCGAAGAGCTGGAGTTCTATGAATGGCTGGATGAGTATGAATTACCGACATAGCTTGATATTAATACTCATGATTCAATTCTCTTCAATATTACAGGCCGATTCTCAACAGAATGAGGTTTCACCTTCTCTGCATCTGTTGGAGTTTCTTGGCGAGTGGGAAACCAGTGATGGAGAGTGGCTTGATCCGGCTGAGTTTGAAGACAATGATTTCGCAAAATTGATTGAGTCGAGTCAAAGTTTACCCTTCGCTGAAAATCAAAACACCTGGGAAGAAGATGAATAGATCTTCAGTTCTCATTACCCTGTTAATGCTTGTGTTTTCCAATGCGACTTTAGCGCAGGAGGCACTACGCTGGGAGCAACTATCCAATGAGCAGCAACAAGTATTGGCTGCGATGCAAGATAAGTGGCAAACATTACCTGCTGCTAAACGTAAAAAGCTGCAAAAGGGCGCGGAACGTTGGAGCAAGCTTTCTCCAGAGCAACGTAAGAAAATGCGAAAAAAACAACAGAGATGGCAGTCTCTGGCGCCGGATAAACGTAAACAGGTGCGAGAACGTTTTGAAAAATATAATCAGCTATCAAAGGAAAAACAGGAAGGCCTGAAAAAACGTCATCAATGGTTCAAGCAACTCGATAAAGATGAACGCCAGTCATTACGTAAAAAATGGCAGTCGATGACACCAGAAAAACGTCAGGAGTTTAAAAAGAATATGCGGCAAGTTTCTCCGCAGGAGAAAAGAATTTTACAGGAGAAAATTAAAACTATGACGCCAGAGCAAAAACGAGAATTACGCAAGAAATGGCAAAATATGTCCGTGCAACAGCGCCGTGCTTTTATTCAAAACAAAAGGAATAGTACGGATGATGAAAATCAGTGAAATCAAATATCTGAAAAATCGACTTTATTCTCCTCAATCTAATGATCTTCTAAACAGTTCTATGTGATTCAATGATTATATAGGCTCTGATTTGTATGACGTTTATCGCTATAATTCCATACATGTCTAAATCAAGCGTATTAAGTATCCAAATTCAAAAGGAGGCTCAGGTTTGAGTTTAGGGCCCATTATGATGGACTTGCGTGGTCTTGAACTGGAAGACGATGAACGCAAGTTATTACAAGATCCTCTGGTAGGCGGTATTATTCTTTTCTCCAGAAATTTCAGCGATCTGGATCAATTACAAAATCTAACCCGAGAGATTCATGCCCTACGCAAGCCACCATTATTGATTGCGGTGGATCATGAAGGCGGTCGAGTGCAACGATTTCGACAGGGGTTTTGCAGCTTACCTGCCTGTCGCGCTTATGGCGAAATATATGATATTGATAATAAGCGCGGTCTTGAACTTGTAGAAAAAGCGGGATGGTTGATGGCGATAGAATTGCTATGTGTAGGCGTTGATTTCAGTTTCGCGCCTGTTTTAGATGTGGATAGAGGTATCAGCCAGGTCATCGGTGACAGAGCTTTTCATCACGATCCGGAAGCTGTGGCTAACTTGGCAAAATATTATATTCGCGGGATGAAAAGGGCCGGAATGGCGGCGATTGGCAAGCATTTTCCCGGTCATGGCAGTGTCGTAGAAGATTCACATCATGCAGTGCCAGTCGATAAGCGCCGCTATGAAGATGTCGCTATGCTCGATATGATTCCTTTTGAACGTCTGGCAAAACAACATTTACAGGGACTCATGCCAGCCCACGTAATCTTTCCTCAAGTTGACAAAAAACCGGCTGGCTTCTCGAAGCGTTGGTTACAGAATGTCTTACGTCAGCAGTTGGGCTTTCAGGGCGCGATTTTCAGCGACGATATCAGCATGACTGGAGCTGAAGCATTAGGTAACTATACCGAGCGTGCGGAAGCGGCAATTACTGCAGGCTGTGACATGGTTCTTGTTTGCAATAATCAACAAGCCGCAATAAGCGTTTTGCAAACACTAAAAGTTGAAAATGATCCTGCATCACAGCTAAGACTAATACGTATGCACGGGCGTAAACAAAAATTAACCCTGACAGAATTACACAATGACCCAGAGTGGATGATGGTGTCAGAAGAAATTATGTCTCTTGATAAAGCCCCTGAGTTGGAATTCGGAGATGATGAAATCCAGAGTTAAAATTAGTTTTTGCATTTACTTTAATGTATTAAAAAAACTAAAACATACAGATTTTCTTCTGCTATTACTGCTTTTTTTTCCTTTTGCCTCCATTGCAGAGCTTAACGCGCCTGAATGCGAGACTGTTGAAGATTACGAGGAAACGACGCCCACGCCAACGCCGGTTGAGTATGGAGAGGGTTTGCTATGGAAAGTGAGTAAAGCGGGTACACCGGCAAATTATATTTTTGGCACCATACATGTGTCAGATGAGGCCATTGTTAATTTGCCTAATGACGTATCTGAGGCTCTGATACAGGCGACGAATTTTGTTATGGAAGTAATACCAGAACCGGCAGAGGTAATGACATTTGCGAGTCTGATGTATTTCGCTGATGGTCAAAAACTGAGCGATCATGTTTCGCAGGCTTTATACGATGAAATAGTCAGCTTGCTCGCAGCCTACCATTTACCTGCAGAAACTGTGGTTCTGTTAAAACCCTGGGCAGCTTTCCTGACTATGAGTTACCCCCCTGAGTTTGGACAAGTACTGGATATGCAACTTTTACATAAAGCGCGTCAACTTGGCGCGAAAGTGAAAGGCCTGGAGTCTATGCAGGAGCAAATTGATATTTTCAATACACTACCTTTACGGAGTCAGGTAAAAATTCTTAGTGATACTGTTTGTCACTATGAATTGGCTGAAGCTGATTTTGAGAAAATGAAGTCTTTGTATATCGCCAGAGATTTGGCTGGACTTTATGCCTTTAGTCAAAGATATTCCTTATCAGATGATGAAGTATATAATGACTTAATTAAAAAATTGCTGGTTGATCGTAATTACACAATGGCTGAACGCATGCAGACTGAACTAGAGAACGGCAATGCTTTTGTAGCTATTGGAGCGATGCATCTGCCGGGTGCTGAAGGTGTACTTTCATTACTGGCTAAAAGTAATTATGAAATCTCGCGAGTCTATTAGAAAAGAGAGGCTATGATGGAACTGGAACAGTATTTTACTGCAGTAATAAATTATTTTAAAACGGAATCCTGGGTGATGCAGGTGTTCGTTATCGTTTTTGTTTCTCTATTAATCGATTGGGTTCAAAAAAGATTATTACGCCAATTATATATGAACCTGGAGAAAACGAAAAATTACTGGGATGACACTCTGATTGAAGCGGCGCAGCGACCCATTACTGCACTGATTTGGGTTTTGGGTCTTTCATTTGCGGCTGAGATTGTTCAGGCACAATCTGAAGCTGTGATCTTCGATGCGATAGAGCCAATTCGTGAAGTAGGTGTGATTGTGGCTATGGTTTGGTTCCTGGTGCGATTTATTCGTATTGGAGAGCATAATATCGTCAGGAGAAAAATGGAGGCGGGCGAACCTTTTGACAGAACAACTGCTGATGCTATTGCAAAACTACTACGCATCTCGGTAGTTATTACCGCGACTTTGGTAATCCTTCAAACTCTCGGATACAGTATTTCAGGGGTTTTGGCATTTGGCGGTATCGGTGGCATCGCTGTAGGTTATGCAGCGAAAGATTTGCTGGCCAACTTTTTTGGCGGGTTCACAATCTACATGGACAGGCCTTTTGATGTCGGTGACTGGGTACGCTCTCCAGACAGGCAAATTGAAGGCACGGTTGAAAAAATCGGCTGGCGAGTTACCTGTATCAGGACTTTTGATAAGCGACCTCTGTATGTTCCAAATTCAGCATTCACCACGATTGCAGTCGAAAACCCATCGCGTATGACCAATCGTCGAATCTATGAAACGATCGGGATTCGATACGATGATGTTGCTGAAATGGCTGCTATCGTTGAAGAGGTGAAAGTTATGCTTAATGAGCATGCAGACATAGATACTCGTCAAACGCTTATCGTGAATTTCAATGAATTCGCACCTTCTTCACTGGATTTTTTCGTATACACATTCACGAAAACGACGAACTGGATCAAATTTCATGAGATCAAACAGGATGTAATGTTAAAGATCATAGACATTATTGAAAAACGCGGCGCAGAGTGCGCATTCCCGACCTCTACTATTCATGTAAGCAAAGATTCACTCCCCGAGGCTCCCGTCTCTTGAGTGATTAGGCTCTAGACACCCTGACATCAAGGCTTTTCAAGCCAGGTCTCAGGCTGTAACCTGTCGCCATTATGAAACTGTCATTTACAAAAATGCATGGGCTGGGCAATGACTTTGTCCTGCTTAATGCCCTTGAAGAGGCAATTACCCTGAACAAGGAGCAAATCCGCTTTATCGCCGATCGTCGCTTTGGTATTGGTTGCGATCAATTACTGATGATCGAAAAAAGCCAAACGCCTGAAGTCGATATCCGGTATCGCATATTTAATGCTGATGG
>Ga0055584_100004474_pt1 | contig 13722 bp, 8 predicted proteins | sample OSDHelmetaG_FD_58716 | JGI IMG/M metagenome (GOLD analysis project Ga0055584, IMG submission 58716) | Pelagic marine sediment microbial communities from the LTER site Helgoland, North Sea, for post-phytoplankton bloom and carbon turnover... | ecosystem: Environmental > Aquatic > Marine >... | reverse complement strand
TCCCCGTAGATTCAGACCAGGTTTCACGTGACTGGTCCTACTCAGGTGCTCTGCGAGAGACTTGTAGCTTTCAAATACGGGACTGTCACCCTCTGTGGTCGACCATTCCAAGTCGTTCTTCTAGCTAAAGTTTTCTAACTCTCATGTGCAAAGTCCTACAACCCCACCAGGGAAACCCCAGTGGTTTGGGCTGTTCCGCTTTCGCTCGCCGCTACTAACGGAATCGATTTTTCTTTCTCTTCCTCGAGTTACTTAGATGTTTCAGTTCACTCGGTTCGCTGCAATGTACCTATGTATTCAGTACACGCTGGTTCAGGGATCTTGGGATCAACGCTTGTTTGTCAACTACCCCAAGCTTATCGCAGACTTTCACGCCCTTCATAGCCTTCTAATGCCAAGACATCCCCCATATACCCTTAATAGCTTGACCACAAATATCCAACCCTCCCTGACAAACAAGTTTGCCGAAGGTGAATCGAAATCTGTGTCTCAAACATAGATCCAGATTAACGATAATCGCTTCATTTTCGGTTCTTTTGACAAGCCAGCCAAACAATTAACTTTCGTTGATTGATTCAACTGACTCGACGCTACTTAAGAGTGGTGTATCGAATAACTAGCTTTACGTCACACATTCAGTTTGCCCCCGCTAAGAAACAAACCTGCAGATGCGACACCAATTATTCAGATGCCATCTACTTCACAACCAAATTGTCAAAGATCATTCAGCCGAAAACTTGTCCGACCATACACTCTCAAGTTGAGAGCGGTTCGTTTTGAACTACAACGTCAAACCGAACCGGTACCAACTTGCTGCTCTTGGGGAATCGAAGATTCTACTTAATTGTCGGTTGCTGTCAACCGCAGCTGAATCTTGATTTTAAGAAAGGCCAAATTAAACGGGGCACGATTCCTAATCGACTAAGTCGACTGCCATACCCATGGCTACTTCCGGCATCACCGTGTCAGTGATGGAGCAAAGTATACGCAGTATCGGTAAACGCTCAAGTCCAGTTTGGGTTATTTTCAAAAAAAAAAGCAAACACCGCGAATTCGCGGTTTTTCCCGTTCCAATTTAGCAAACAGCAATTCGCCAAACATCCCGGTAGCCTTGGATATTCAAAAAGCATCCTGCTTTTGCGTTCTCTTTCTTCTTCGGCCTCACGCAATTTACTCCCAAACTGAACCACCGAGCTTCCGCAGCATTCCTGCTAAACCGGTACGCCCCAACCGCAGTCTTACTCCGCCTCCGAATTAGACTCGTCACAGTAGGCTTCAATCGATTCAACCAAACCGGAATCCTGAGACGGCTGGACCGTTCGCATATCCAGGAAGAACCTCTCTTTTTGCACCCGGCCGATGACACTCGGTTCACCGTTTCTGAGTCCAGCTGCCAACCGATCAACCGATTGAGTTTTCGGGGTCAAAGCAACGCACCATGTCGATAATTTCTGAGTAGGCAAGCTTCCACCCCCCAGCATTGAGTCTGCTTCTACTGCTTCACAAATCTCTAATTCACCCAAATGACTCAACTGCGCAACTATTTTCTCAGCTCGCAATTTTAGGTTTTCTTTCGGCATTGAGAGCATTCTCAGAATGGGAATTTCGGTGCGAGCTCGATTTTCGTCGCGATAGATCAGTAAAGTTGCCGATAGCGCTGCAAGGGTCATCTTGTCGACCCGCATCGCCCGCATCAACGGATTGGAAAGGATCGTATCAATGTATTTCCGCTTTCCAATAATGATTCCGCACTGCGGCCCCCCAATCAATTTATCGCCACTGAACAGAACAACATCTGCACCGTCTTTAATGCTCTGCGAAACCACCGGTTCATCCATTAATCCGAATTCTGAGAAATCGATCAGCGCTCCCGATCCAACATCATCAATTACCGGTAAATCATGCTCCGACGCCAACGCCACCATCTCTTTTGTCGATACCGTTTTTGTAAATCCAACGACCTCAAAATTACTTGGATGGACTTTTAACAGGGCGCCAGTCTCTTCATTAATGGCTCGTTGATAGTCAAACAAATGGGTTTTATTGGTTGTTCCAACCTCTCGAAGCTTGGCACCGCTGCATTCCATCACGTCGGGCAAGCGATAACTGCCTCCGATCTCGATTAATTGCCCCCTGGAAACAATGACCTCTCGCCCCTCAGCCATTGCGGACAACGCAAGCATGGTCGCCGCCGCGTTATTGTTAACCACAGCTGCCGCTTCGGCGCCGGTAAGTTCACAAAGTAACTTCTCTACCGATTTGATTCTCTGGCCTCGTTCACCAGTTCTGACATCCACCTCGACACTGGCGTAACCCTCGGAAATCTCTCGCACCGATTCAATTGCTGATTTTGCCAACGGAGCACGGCCCAAGCCTGTATGCAGAATGATTCCCGTACCATTAATGACAGGCCTTAAATACGGCTTTTCTTCGGTTTTTATCCAATTTGCGATCTTGTCAGCAATTTCAGAAGGCGTTGGAATTGAGACCTCCCCCGATTCGGTACTCACCTGATCACGAAGGTCATCCAAAAAGCTCCTCACACCATCCACCACAACACTGTGATTTACCGTTTCCACCATTTGCTTCAGTTGCGGGCTCTCGAGTAACTGGTTAACTGAAGGTAGTTTCCGAAATATATTTGCCATCACTGAGCCTTATAGGGTGTGTTTCGTACAGTGGATAATAGTGTGCCGATGGTTTATCGCAGGAGACAAGAACGTAACAGCACAAGAGAATTGAATTCGGATTAAATTGCCGAATCGCCCGGTTCTTGAAGCGGTTGTCGCTCAATTAAAGAATCCAATTCCGCCTTTGCTTCCGGCATAAAACCAGACTCTTTAAAACGGTTGTCCTCTTCAATTGTCTTGACCCGCTGTTCCATTTCCTTGCCCGGTTTAAAGGTGACCACGAACCTCGCCGGAACTAGAACCTCTTCCCCGGTTTTCGGATTACGGGCCTTTCTAGCGGCTCGTTTCTTCACTTCAAATACGCCAAAATTCCGCAATTCAACGCGTTGTTCGGTGGCCAACGCTTCGATGATCGCATCAAAAGTGCGTTGCACTACTTCTTTGGTGTCCGTTTGCTTCAGACCCAATTCTTCCGAAATTCTGCGGACAATTTCCTTTTTCGTCATTAATCACATCCGACGTTGTTAATTAAATTTGAACGTTAATTCTTCTATTCAGCGAAACCAGTACGCTCTTCGGACATGGTTTGTTCCGCCGATGCAACGCCGTTTAGCCAATCGGAATTCGGACAACGCCGCGGCTACGGACACAACCTCCGCCTGCCCCGTAAGTGTATGGCCAGCAAGCATTAAAGTCAATTAAATGCCTTGCTTGCCCGATCGGAAAAGTTCACATTTCACCTAAATGAACAATTGACGGGTTCGAATCGGCAGCCAACAGAAATAGTGGTTTCACTAAATTTTGACCGACTTCCGCCTGTCTTCAATTTCGACAAGCTGATGGAGTTTTCCGGTTCCGCTTCCCGGACATTCCTCACATGTACGCTCCCAATCTTCGGGCGTTCGTAAATTACTATCCCAAAATGGCCAAGTTTTACACTGACGAGGTCGGGAGCCGTAAACTTCACATTTCCTAGTTTCGTTGTCGAAAAAGACGCAATCTCCGTTGCTAAACTCCTTTAAGCTTCGACGAACCCCAATTTTCCGGGTGTACTGATCCTCAAAGTCCTCTCGAGGAATGCCTAATGAATCTGCGATCGCTTGGGTCTCGGATTGGTCGACCCAAACAAAACCAGGAGCACCGGTACAGCAATCACCACACCCAGAACAGCTGAATTTGAGTCCATCTTTGTACCAAAGCTCTGATGAATCGCCCTTTGTCATCCCTGCTCCCTAATCAATTCAATACCTTTTTGCTTCTAAGAATCTCATAATAAACCAGATTTGAGTTATTGAACATTGACTTAAACCCGTTCAATCCTTCACATCGGTCACCCTAATCGGTCGACCGCACCCCGGTGAGTCTATTTCGATAAAACCTGCCAAATCGTCCTTTACATTTTTTCGACCAACATTGGCAATGAAACACCTGAAAATACCCTTTATAATTCAGGAAAACCATTCGTAGCTGGATTGCCACTCACGCGGTCGGGCAAACTACTGCATGGCAAAATCAATCGATCGATTTTGAGCAACACTCCAAGCCGGCAAAAAGCAGACTTGATTGACTGAACTACTTAAATTTTAGATTGTGAAAGATCCGACCTTTTTATGTTCCATCGCACTTTCCAAACAGCGCGACGCACTGCAGAGCTAACGCAAATTCTGACGTTCATTCTGATTTCTAGCCTCTTGGCTGGTTTGGCAAATTCTCAGGACTTTAATCGGGATGTTAGGCCAATCCTCGCCACCCACTGTTTTGCATGCCACGGCCCCGACGATTCGCATCGAGAGTCAGACTTACGATTTGACCAACGAGACAACCCGATTGAATCATCAGCAATTGTGCCTGGCGATCCATCGAACAGTGGCATGATTGAGAGAATCACGTCGTCAGATCAAGACCACGTTATGCCGCCACCTGAATTCGGGAACGCCTTAAATCGAGCCCAAATTGAAGTTCTTAAGAAATGGATTGCTAGTGGAGCTAAATATGAACGCCACTGGGCATTTGTTACTCCCACACGTCCGGACGCTCCCGAAACACGATCTAATTTTGTGGCCAACCAAATTGATGAATTTGTTTTTAGAAAACTTCAGGACGCCAAGCTAACACCTAACCCTATCGCGGATCGCTACACCTTGCTTCGCCGGCTCTATCTCGATTTAGTTGGCTTACCTCCCACCATTGAACAAACGGACAGCTTCCTCAACTCGACAGATCCCGAGGCCTATCGGAAAGTCGTGGAGCAATTGCTGGGTTCACCTCGGTTCGGTGAAAAATGGGCCCAACCCTGGCTCGACCTGGCCCGATATTCTGACACCAATGGTTACGAAAAAGACCGCCCAAGGGCGATTTGGCCATATCGAGATTGGGTAATTAAAGCGTTTAACAATGACATGCCCTTTGATAAATTTACCGTCGATCAAATTGCTGGCGACATGCTCCCCAGCCCGAAAACCGATCAGCTCGTCGCGACTGGTTTTCACCGCAACACAATGTTAAACGAGGAAGGCGGAATTGACCCGCTCGAATTTCGATACCTGGCGATGGTCGATCGAGTTGCAACTACAGGAACCGTTTGGCTGGGGCTCACGGTCGGGTGTGCCCAGTGCCACACCCATAAATATGATCCGATTTCCCATACGGATTATTTTCGTTTTTTGGCTTTACTGAACAACGCTGACGAACCCGATTTAAGAATTCCTGTTGAAAAAAACAGCGAAAACAAGGTAATCTCAGAAATCAAAGCCCTCGAATCCGAATTGCTGAGGAAATTGAGCAGCCGCCGTAAATCACAACCCGCCAAATTTGATAAGGAGTGGCGAACTTGGATTGAATTCTCGCAATCCAACGCGGTTGATTGGAAAATTGCGACCCCTACAGAACTTGCGTCCAACCTGCCCTTTCTAAAAACTCTCGACGACAGCTCCATATTTTCTACGGGTGACACCACCAAACGCGATGAATTTTTTGTGAGCTTTCTACTGGATGGAACGCCCATCACCGGCATCCGTCTCGAGGCGATCCCCGACGAACGCCTCCCGGGAATGGGGCCCGGGAGGACTTATTATGAAGGCCGTAAGGGAGACTTCTTCGTCAGCGAGATCTCGGCAACCTTGGACGGGAAGCCAGTTGAATTCAACAACGCATCACATGATTTCTCAAAACCGGACGACAAAAAACCCAAAACAACAGCCTTAAACGTTTTCGACGGTAATGGATCAACGGGTTGGGCACCGGGAAACAACAAAGCTAAGCGACTTCAGTTGGTGATTAATCCCGCCGTTCCGCTTAAAGGAAAAGGCAAATTGACCGTTCGCCTTTTGTTTGAAAGGCATTATACCGCCAGCCTCGGCCGGTTTCGTTTTTCTTTCACCGGGGAGAAAGCGCCTGCCGCCAACCGACTTCACGAGGATTTGGAAAAGACATTAACGAAATCTAAATCATTCCCATCCAACAGATATTCGACGTTTCAAGCTCAGCTATCGAGCGCTGAATTTAAGACGGTCCAACTTGCATTTGCCGAGTCGATAAAAGACCTCGAATCAAATGCCAAGACGTTAAACAAACTAAAAAACACGAAATCACCTCAAATCGAAACACTTATTTTTCGCGAACGGGAAGCAACTAACATGCGGCGGACGTTTCGCCATCATCGAGGTGAGTATCTCTCCCCTCGGGAAGAAGTTACCCCGGGGATCTTCTCGATTTTCCAGAATTCTGCGGGCGAGCAAGCCAATCCAACGAATCGACTCGAGCTTGCTCATTGGTTGGTCAGCGACAAGAATCCCTTGGTCTCGAGAGTTGCAGTCAATCGTATTTGGTACCAAATTTTTGGCATTGGATTGATGAAAACCAATGCCGATTTTGGCGTGCAATCCGAAATGCCGTCTCACCCAGAATTGCTCGACTGGTTGGCAAGTCAATTTCAGAGCGAACTGGCATGGTCCACAAAAGAATTAATCAGATACATCGTGATGAGCAACACTTATCGACAAGCTTCGAATTTTTCAATTGAAAAAGAAAGGGCGGACCCGGACAACCGTTTGCTCTCTCGCGGACCATCATTCCGCGTGCCCGGAGAAATGGTGAGGGACATTGCTCTTTCGGCCACCGGCGTACTGTCCTCTAAAATGTACGGCCCGGGAGTTAAACCTCCTCAACCGGCAGGCGTCACCGAGCTGGCCTGGGGCTCCGGCAAATGGAATCCGTCAAAAGGAGAAGATCGGTACCGACGCTCCATTTATACTTTCAAAAAACGCACCGCAGCCTTTGCAGCCTTTACCGTCTTCGATGCACCTACGGGTGAATCCTGTATTGCCACCCGAAATCGCAGTAACACGCCGTTACAGGCACTCACCGTTCTCAACGATCCAATGTTCATTGAATTGAACCAGAAACTGGCGAAAGACGTCATCGGGCAGAATTTTCCGACTTCAACAATTGCAATAACTTACATTTTCCGGCGATTTCTCACCCGACTTCCCACGGAACTGGAGTCATCAGAATTGAATCGATTTTATCAAACGCAGTTAACACGTCTTCAAGAGGGTGCGATTGACCCGGAGGCAATTGGAGGGAAAGACGCGACCGCAGAACAAGCCGCCTTTGCAATGGTTTCCCGAATCATCATGAATCTCGACGAAACTATTACTAAACGATAGGGGTTCTATTAGCTTAGTGCGTATTGGAAAAAGCGATAAAATTGCCACCGACTCCAAATCAGGTTGCGGAAATCGACAAAATCGAATGATTGCGTCCTGAATTCCCCGGGGTCCAGGCGATTGTTTTCTACCGTAACCCCAAACAAAAACGACCGAATTATTTTAAATCAATGAGATCTTGTGAAATCTATCATCGTCAGCATTTACGATACTCGAAACCAAATTTGGGCCGGGTTTTTGGTCACGTTCGCATTTGCAGCATTTGCCCAGCTAATATTCAACCTCTCCGAATCTGCCCCGGACGGTTCGGCGAGTTCGCAAATTGCTCCCTCGGCTACCGTCACTAAAACCGACCTGCAACGGGAGCTCAGCAATACCCACGCAAGTACGACAAGTATTTCTGGTCTTCAGGACTTTTCCCGCCAGCAGCGAGGACGGCGGCCAACCTCAGATCGCGACTCCTATCCGACTTGGGAAATTGAAAACCAGTTCAAAGAAGACGTTTTTACCTTTGTGAGAATTCAATATGACTCCACCGGCCGCGGGAAAAGAGGAGGGCAGTGGAGCAATGATTATCCAGATTGTGATTGGAATTTTTCCGTGCGGCTGCATGAATTGACATCCATGAAGGTCGACCCGAACGGAAAAGTAATTCGGCTAACCGACCCAAATCTCTTTGACCATCCGTTTATCTACTTTTCAAATATAAATCGAATGAGTCTCAGTGAGCCTGAGGTTGCCAAACTTCGAAAATATCTTTTGAAGGGGGGCTTCATGATGGCGGATGATTTTTGGGCACCGAATAGTTGGAAACATGTCTATCGTGAGATGAAACGAGTCTTTCCCGATCTGGAACCGCGCGAACTCGCCCGCGATCATGAAATCTTTAATATCGTGTACGACATACAGGGCGTCCCCCAAGTTCCGAGTATCTTCGCATGGAATCAGGGAAGTACCTTCGAGTATTGGCACGGTGACCCGGAGGGGGATGAATCGCCGCATTTCTGGGGGTTTTTTGATAAAAATGACCGGTTAATGGCGTTACTTTGCCACAACAATGACATTGGTGATGGATGGGAGAGGGAAGGTGAGAACCAGGAATATTTCAAAACTTATTCAGAGCGAGTCTCCTACCCACTTGGGATCAACATCGTCACCTATGTTATGACTCACTGATCAAGTATTTTTAATTCGAAGTCGTGAAGAAACTGCATCAAAGTCACCTTTTAAATTACCCACCGTTGAGTGAGGGCTGAAAATTAAAGACGCGTACCTAACTGATTTCGTCGAATTTCCAAAAATCGCGAGCCAAATCGAGTACGTATTCAGCGCGCTTCCCGAAGATGTAAAGTCTGACTTCTTGGCTGACACAAATTTCCGAATCTCTCTGGATGATTGTGAGCCAGGTAAAGGTCGGACAGTCGTAATGCCTTTGCTTGGGCCAAGTGGAACGAGTCGCTGCATTGTTCTCAAACCCCGACTGGAACAGTGCTCACACGAATTCTCCTGCTATATCATTGCCCATGAATTTGCCCACGCCCATCTTCACAATGGCGGTTGGGGAGAAATTACCGACCGGGAAGATGCCGCCGACGCGCTTGCCCAGCACTGGGGATTCCCCAAGCAACCCTTCGAATGGATTTAGTCCTGCTCACTGCTAACACCATTCAATAGATAACTAAAGCAATTTTGCAAGGGGCTAAATTTGAGCGTCCGAATTCGATTCAAGAATTCAATGACTAAAAACGCCGCTTTTCTAAATTTCTCACCCATCGCTGATTCAAATCGGATACCTGATCGTTAAGCGTCAGTAAATCATAAATCAAACCCAAACCGCCAAACCCAGCAGTAAAGAAAAATGCGATTCCGGTAAACAGTTTCCCCTGATAAAAGCGATGCACGCCAAAAACACCGAGAAACACGAATAGTAACCAGGCGACATTGTAATCGATTGAGCCACTTTGAAACCGATTCTCCGCAGTCCGTTTCATATCTGGAATTAATAAAAGATCGATAAGCCAACCTATTCCGAACAGTCCAAACGTTAACAACCAAATCACCCCGGTGACAGGTCGACCGAAATAAAACCGATGAGTTCCAAAAAAACCAAGCAGCCACAGCACATACCCCATCATCAAGTTGTGGCTTTCCAACAATGCGCCGCGATCAAACTGGGCGCCTGAAGGTTCACTTTCAAAATAGTTCGCTTTCGCCGGATAACAAAATTGCTGGTTCTCGATCGTCATGTGCAGATTCCCAAATTTAATGCAGGCGCGTGGAAAAGACTAAAATCATGACTTTAAGTGAATGCAAAAGAGGGCACACACCCTTTAATGAATGATTTCCAAATGAATGAACTCCAATCCACGTTTTCTATTCGCGGGGATGATTCTTTGGTTGGAAGAATTCCAAAAAAATGTTTGAAATGCCTTGAAAATTTCTCAGTCTACGGATCCCAAGACGATAATCGCAGAGTCTCAGAATAGCTCGAAAGACATCAAGTGTCCTGGGCAGAAAAATGATGGTGCACCGAAAGGTTCATCTACCGCCTAAATCATCTCTGAGAAACTTGTTTTTTGTTGGCATCTTTACCGGCCTGTTCCGAGATCGCTTTATCTCCCCCGAGCAGGCGTTCCGATTCGGCCAACAGAAATTGATGATCCATGAACGGCTGGTAACTAATGTCCTGCCAGCGAATTTTTCCCATGCCATCAATCAAAAACGTCCCGTGAAGAGGTTGATTTTCAAAATCGTCAAATGCGCGGAACTTTCGGAATATTTCGTGCTCGGCGTCTGAGGCAAGCCGGATTGGTGAGCCGGTTCCCGCATCTTCAATTGACTTCAGCAACCCGTTTTGATCGTCGGTACTGATTGCGATCATCTTAATGCCATTTTTTTCAAAATCGGCAACCCTCGGGCCAAACGCCTGCAATTGCTCGGCACAATGCAGACACCCGTGACCGAGGTAAAATATGGCGATGTACGGTTGTCCAATAAAATCATCGGAACCGATCGTTTGATTTTCCGAATCAGTCAGGCTCCACTGGGGTGCAGGGGAGGGCGACCATCGAAAAGGTCCGAGGGACTCCAAAGGTGGTCGAAATCCAATATCAGCCGCCGGCCCAATTTCCTTCATCCATCTCTTGCCAATACCAAGCTCCATCGAAACGGGAGCCAGTCGGTTAAATAGCGGCATGTCAAGATCCATGGAACCGGACGTGTTCCTTAACTTTTCAAGTGAATCTTGCGAAAGTTCGTTATCGCCGTTCTGAAACTGAAGATATGCAAGACGCGCTAACGGGATGACTTCAGATGGGCGACGCTTTACCTGTTCGGCAATTTTTTCCAACCCCTTCTCGGACTCGCCAGCTAAAAACTGAAGCTCACCTAGCCAGCTAACGTCCTCACCCGTCGCAGCTTCGAGCTTTTTCAATCCCTCTGCGTAATCCTCTTTGGCCACCAATTCGTAACCGTCGATCGCCAGTTGCGATTTCTTAAGACGGTCAAGTTTCTGTTTATTTTTTGAGGCCTTGTCCTTGGCTTGTTTCAAATGAAGCTTGGCTTTTTTCTCGTCGAATTTTTTATCTTTCGGCCTCGGCGGGGCGTCCGCTTCTCGATCTAAGGAGGCATTAAGTTTGCTGATTTGTTTCTCAAGATCCGCCTTTTCACTCTCAGCTCCTTCGATTAGCTCACCTAACTCAAACTTGGCTTGAGCTAATAAATCTTGACGGCCGACCATTGCGGCTGAACAACCTAATAGACGCAACGTTTTGAGCTGCTCTAACGGATTCGACTTAACCGCCAAAACACTCGACTGACACAACTCAATCGCCTCGTCGTAAAGCTGATATTCACGCAAGATCTGCAACAAACGCCGCCTTCCATAGCTCGCACTTCCACCACTTTTCTTGAGGGTGTTGTATTTTGGATGGCGTGGCAACTGCGTCATATTAACGGCTAATTCCATTGCATCGCGAGCTCGACCTACGAAAGACAAGTTACGAATTAACCACTCGTTGTTATGCGCGAAATTATTGATCTCATCAGGCATCACCCGATCTCGCATCATGTGAGCATGGTCAACGCGGGCAGAAGCCTCCTGTTGATAGACGGCATCTTCATAACGTTTCAACCGGGAATAAATATGGCCGGGCATATGCCACATGTGAGCGATGCTGGGTCCTGAAACACCGCATCTTGCCGCCGCTTGAACGGCATTCTCAGGATGCCTGTAGTCCCATAGATGAATCATGTAATGATGCGCTGGATGCAGGGGTTCCACTACTAGAATATCTTCAATCAAGGAGTTCAGTGAAACATAACTGCTAATGGGGGTCCCTTCTCGGGCGTTGTGCCAAATCCGGTGGGCAACAAATGCTTTCGCTTCCAAGTCATCTGGATACTTAATGACGATCGATTCAAGATCTTTTAAATAATTTTGAGCACGCTTCTTTTTATCCTTCTCTTTGTCAGAGAAATACTTTTCGAGTGCTTGAATATAGAGTTTTTCCCGTTCCGAAACCGAGTCGATCCGCGCGACGGCTTCTTTGATGAACCCCTGCGATCGCGGTCGTTTGGAATAGGCCGCCATTGCAGCGCCCCAATAGGCCATCGCACAATCTTCGTCTAACGCGGCCGCTTGCCGAAACGATCGTTCCGCCTCTAGATACCAAAATCCGTGAAGCTGCCCCACGCCCTGCTCAATAAATGCTTGGGCCTCCTTCGAGTCAGTTGTGACTGGAAAATGTATGTTTCCAGTACCGCCCATTAGATAAGCGCTTTGTCTTGGCCCTTCATTGAAGGCCTCTCCGTGGGTCGAATGTCCTTCTAGAACTTCTTTCAGCGACTTTTCGACATCCTCATCAACACTCGCTGAGTCTGGCGTTTTCGCTTCTGGAGTCTCAGATTTATCCTGATACGCTAATCCGGAGATTGGTAAAAAGGTCAAAATCGCTAACGCAATTATCGAACTCAACATTGGAATATATTGTCGATTCAACAACTGGCAGTAGTTCATCTGTGTACATCCTTCGAAACGGTAACAGAAAAAAAATTGGTACAGGCTTAAAGTTTCGATTGTAACCTTAATCAGACGCTTGATGAATAACTCACCATCATTATCCGCCGTAACTGAGGAACAGATTTCATGTTTCGTGTCAAATTCCACGGACAAAACCTATTCTGACGGTGAAATCAATAAATTCACACGATAGGATGACGCCTTTGAGAAGTTCTCTGTCTGGTGTTTTGGGATCAGCAAAACCGTTGTCATGTAACGGATAGTTAGCAAGTTCGCGACAAAACCGTTAGAAGCTGATGTTTCAATCACAGGTAGATGAGCGTTACGCCGATTATCGAAAAGGTATGCTCCATTCTGGAGCACTGAATTAGCAGAAAACGATTAGCCACTACCGAATCACTCGCACCCCTCAGAATTTTCATGACCGATCACTGGTCGCCAAGTTCTTGGCGAAAAAAAATCATTACCCAGCAACCCGTCTATCCTGATCTTGAGCATCTGGATGACACTTTGCACCGCCTCGCAAAGCTTCCCCCGCTAGTCACCAGTTGGGAAATTGAAAGCTTGAAACATCAACTGGCAGAAGCTGCCGAGGGCCGTGCTTTTTTACTTCAGGGCGGCGACTGTTCTGAGAGCCTCGATGATTGCGAAACCGACTCAATTGTTCGCAATTTAAAAGTTATCATGCAAATGAGCTTCGTTCTGATCTTCGGTTCCATGAACAAAGTCATTCGAGTCGGAAGAATCGCGGGCCAGTATGCCAAGCCTCGCTCCAGTGAGACCGAAACCCGTGACGGAGTAACATTGCCAGTCTATCGCGGCGACATAATTAACCGATCAGGGTTCTCAGAAGTCGATCGAGTCGCTGATCCGGAATTACTGCTTCGCGGATATGAAAGAGCAGCTCTGACCCTGAATTTTATTCGCGGACTCAGTGTCGGCGGTTTTGCCGATATGCACCATCCTGAAAATTGGGATCTTGAATTTGCCACGGATTCTCCCCGGGCCAGAAAATATCACGAGATGATCGAATCAATCACCAACTCACTCAATTTCATGGAAGCTGTGTTGGGCACGTCGATTTCTCAAAGCAAAATCATCGACTTTTTCACTTCTCACGAAGCCCTACATTTAAGCTATGAGCAAGCACAGACTCGGCGTGTTCCAAGGCGAGACGGCTGGTACAACATGAGCACCCATTTTCCTTGGATCGGATACCGCACCCGGGATATTGATGGGGCTCATGTCGAATACATGAAAGGGATTTCCAATCCTATCGGAATCAAAGTCGGACCAAAATTTGAACCAAGTGAATTAACTAAGTTGATCTCTGCATTAAATCCGGAAAACGAACCGGGGCGAATCACACTCATTCACCGGTTTGGCGCCGACAATGTGAATGCCT
>Ga0055584_100004472_pt1 | contig 13726 bp, 14 predicted proteins | sample OSDHelmetaG_FD_58716 | JGI IMG/M metagenome (GOLD analysis project Ga0055584, IMG submission 58716) | Pelagic marine sediment microbial communities from the LTER site Helgoland, North Sea, for post-phytoplankton bloom and carbon turnover... | ecosystem: Environmental > Aquatic > Marine >... | reverse complement strand
ACGCCGGTTTTCAAGACCGGTCCTTTCAACCACTCAGGCACCTCTCCGACACCGCAGAACATACCGATCTTTCCCGAGGATGGAAGGTACTAAGTGCGTGTTTTCTTCGGGGTAGCGCGGCGACAGTCGTATCCTGCGAGAGTTTTTTTCATAAAGTTAATCACACACCCAACCCCACTGTGTGACGCGCTACCGAGATCCTAGAGGGTGCCTGGGTAACCATTCAGGGCATCGATGCATAACCAGCAAATTTATGTCCTTGTCCCGTCATTTCGAGGCGACGCGAAGTTCCAGATGCAACATGAGGTCCTGAATCACGTCGAACGCATTCCCTGAGAGCTCGATGAAGTTGCCGCCGAACCGTCCCGTTTCAACATCCACGAAATTGATCGTTACCAGAATCTCGACCTTATGCGTCTTGTAGTCCGAGAGTTCGAGCTCCGCGCGCTGCTCAACCTCGGGCCAGGGAGTATTGTCATGGCGCAGAAACGCCCCGGTTGCGCCAAAACTAAAGAGTCCAATATCGAGAATTCTGACGTCTTGCGCATCCAGAAGCGCATCAATCGCGACAGCACGTCGTCGATCGCGGCGCAATTCCTTATCTGCAAATCCTATAACGCGTGTCGACATACTTCACCATGTTCAGCGAATTTCGACCCCATTGATACCTCGCAAGCGATTAACCAATACTGAAGGGTCGCGGAATTCCAGCACCCTGATGACAACGGGACTGCCGTTGTCCATAACTCTACATCGGCCGCCAGAACCATCAGGTGTTAGCAATGGTCAAAGTCATCGTCCAAATGTACCCCGTCATGCCCACGGCCTCGGAGGCCGAACGCATGAAAATGCGTCCAATCGGCAGAAACGCGGCACTATTTCAAAAAACCCTGCGCGGCTGGTGTGACATTGTCGAAGAAGCCGACAGGCTGGGTTTGTGGGGTGTCACAGCTATTGAGCATCACTTTCATTCGGAAGGTTACGAAGTCAGTCCGACACCCGGCGTAATGAATGCGTTCTGGGGCGCGCGCACCAACAACATTCGCGTCGGACAGCTTGGCTATGTGATGACCACCCACAATCCGATCCGCGTCGCTGAAGAAACAGCGATGCTGGATCATCTGACTGAAGGTCGTTGTTTCGTGGGGTTCTCGCGGGGTTTCCAATCCCGCTGGACCGATGTGATCGGGCAACATCTGGGCGCGCGGGCAACAAAGTCCGACGGCGGCGATGATGACCAGCTCAATCGCGAGATATTTGAAGAATCCGTTGAGATCGTTCTCAAATCCTGGACGCAGGAAAGTATCGAACACAATTCTCCGCGCTGGCAGATTCCCTATCCGCACGACACCGGGATGAAAGATTGGTTCATGGCACCATGGACGGAGAAACTTGGCGCTCATGGGGAGATCGGGCCTGATGGCGAAATACGCCGGATCAGCGTGGTTCCCGCGCCCTACACAGATCCACATCCACCTGTATTCATTGCTTCAAATGCCAGCCAGGAGACCGTGGAGTATGCGGGCCAACACGGCTTCATTCCGGCCTATTTTTCTCACGCGGACAAAGTCGCAAATTATGGGCCGGCCTATGTGGAAGCAGCTGCAAAAGCCGGACATTCATTCACGCTGGGGCAAAATCAGGCCATCGTACGGATGCCTCGAATCGCCGATACCATGGCCGATGCCCGTCAGGCCGTTGCCGACTATGACGGGATGATTTTCAAGCACTTCTATGAAAATTTTCTGCCACTGGCATTTCGCGAACAGATCAGCGTCACCCCGGACACGGCGCTGGAAGATCTCGTCGATCCCATGGTTGCGACCGGATTGTTTGTTCCGGGCTCAGTCAGTGAAGTTCGCGATCAGTTCGTCGCACAATGGGAGCATCTGCCGGCCGAATATGTGATCCTGATCTATCACTATGCCCAGCAGCCCAAGGAGAGTGTGATTGCCAATCTCAAGCTGTTTATGGACGAAGTGAAACCTGCGCTTGATGAACTCACAGATTATGAGGACCGGGAAGAAAACCCCTAAAGGCGTTTTCCCTGTGCTTCGCCGGCACCGTGCAAAGCGGCTTTTGGCAACATCACGTGACAGCCTTTGTTGACATTCACCAGCTGTGAGACGCGCACATCCGCGGCCAGACTACACAGCGAGTATGCATCTTCACGGGACAGGTTTGTGCGTTCGCAGACCAGCTTGATCATTTCGCGCAAACCTTGTTTGGCAGCATCATCCAGATCCTGATCAATCCCGATGGTAATGTAATGGGTATCAGTCTCTGCGCGGGGCATCGTGTGGGACAAATCCTTTCGAACATAAAACTCGAATGTGCCGATCAAAGCGGTTTCAGCAGCTGACAGACAGCTTTCACCGTCACCCTGAAGAGCGTGACCATCCCCGGTCTGAAAATTTGCACCCGGCACAAACACCGGGAGATACAAGGTAGCGCCTGCACCAAGTTCCTTGATGTCGAGATTACCCCCATGCGGCTGCGGGACGATAGACGTGATCGGTCCCCATTCCGGCGGCGGGGACACGCCCATCACGCCAAAGAAAGGATTGCAGGGCAGTTCCACACCCCATGGCGGGGTCGCAACCATCCGGTCCCGATCCAGTGGAATGTTGATCACCCGTCGCGTTGGAAAATCCTCGGGCAGGGCGCCCTTCAGCGGCATGATCATGTTCCAGGCCCAGTCCTGGCGCAGCTTTACATCAACAATGCGAACCTCGAGAACATCACCCGGTTCAGCACCTTTCAAGGCAACCGGACCGGTCATGATATGTCCGGGCAGTATCGGCTTGTTGGAGGCGATGAAAGCTTCATGATCTGGAAGCAGATTGCCGGCTGCATCCTCTGGAATTTGTTCCCGCCCGCCTGAGATTGTCTCGATGGTCACCCTGTCGCCGGACTCCACCTCCAGAACGGCGTCGAAATCGGCGGAAAATGCGCCCCAACGCAAATTCTCCGGATTTGATGTCAGATGATGTTCGTTCGCCATGGTCCTCTCCCCCTAAATGCACGTCACGTATTCTGTAGGTCTGCGCATGACGGAGCAAGCATAGACCCTCACATCGCCGATACACCGCCATCGAGAACGAGTTCCGCACCGGTCATAAACCGGGATTCTTCTGACGCCAGATAGACCACAGCATGGGCAACATCATCGGGTGTACCCAATAAGCCCATCGGAATCTGCCGGGCAAGTTTCTCAAGCGCTGCGTCCCGATCTCCGTTACGAATCAAATTGTCGAGGATCGGTGTATCGACAAAGGCCGGATGCACCGAGTTGCACCGCACATTGTTTTTTTCTCGGGCACAGTGAAGCGCCACGGATTTTGTCAGATGTCTCACAGCCGCCTTCGCCGAGTTGTATGCCGCAAGGTTGTGGCCCGCGATGATTCCGGAGATCGAGGATATGTTAATGATCGAGCCACCACCGGAGGACACGATATGCCGGATCGCGTGTTTGCAACCGAGGAAAACACTGTCCAGATCGAGTGCGTGGAGAGAACGCCAGTCTTCCAGTGAGGTCTCTTCCACAGAACCGGTTATCGCTGTCCCCGCACAGTTGACCAGCACATGCAGATCACCGAGTTCGCTAACGGTTTGCTCGAGTGCCGAGCACCATGCCTGTTCGTCCGTGACGTCATGGGGGATCGCGATCGTTTCACCGCCGATCTGCGTAGCCACCGCTGCAACCCCTTCCACATTGATATCTGAAACAGCGACCTGCGCACCTTGCGCGGCAAGCATAATGGCGCTTGTGCGTCCAATACCCGAAGCTGCGCCCGTCACCAACGCGATCTTTCCCTCGACACGTTTCATTTCCCACAACCTCCGCTACATTCACCGCATCAAACCTGTTTCACTGACTGTCATGCAACCGATCCTCACGCAACGTCTCATGCTGCGTCCTTTTGAACTTCAGGACGAGGAAGCCGCTTTCGCATTCTTCTGCGATCCCGACGTCATGCGGTATAGCCTTAACGGACCGCACAATTCACGCAAACTAACTGAAGACTTCATCACCACGAACATGAACCGGCAGGGTCACAAAGGTTACTCGATTTGGGCTGTTGTTGAACGTGCCTCCAACGAAGTCATTGGTATGTGTGGGTTGGCCGAATTCGGGCACGGACTTACCGGGATCGAACTCGCCTATCGCTTGCGAAAAGAATGTTGGAGCAGGGGCTACGGCAGCGAGGCTGCCATGGTATCGGTCGAATATCCATTTACCGAGATTCAATTGGATCGCCTGATTGCCGCGGTCGAACCAGCCAATGTTGCCTCTGTCCAGGTTCTTGAGAAATGTGGCTTTGAACGGATCACCCGTCGCCCGATTGCCGGCAAGGATGCATTTCTGTTTAAACAGACACGCAACGACTGGTTGACCCGTCAGTTTTGACCTCTATGGCCTGAGCCATTGCGGACTATTTGTGACCAGTGCAAAACAGTGTTCCCCGCTGCCATGAAATCGCAAACGTGCATCTGTAACGATGGGACTATAGTCGGACCGATCGCGTCCTGAGCTGGGGCCCACTAACGCGAAAACTGCACAGAGTTCGTAACTCCGATGGGATATCAACCGAAATGCATAAGGTGATCCATTCTCCGGATCCGTAATGGAATTCATCCAACATCTGAAATCAGAGGAAACAGTCTGAATTTCGCTCCACCGAAGCAGAGCATTCATCGTGTCAGGCAGAGTCTTGTCGTTGAAATGCCATTAGCAATTAAAGGCCGAGACGATATTGCTGAGTTGCGCGACCCTTTGCGCATCCAGCCGTTTGTCTCGCATGGTGCCCGGACCATCAATCATGGTAATTCCGATAGTGGCGAAGAACACCATACCGACAACCGCGACCATCAGGAGCCAATGGCCCAGAGGGTGTTTTCTCATCCCTCAGTCCGTCACGTCGTCACGTGTGACCGCGCGCAGGTAATAAACAAAGACGGCGGCGGATATGACCCCCACAATCAATATTTTCAGCGCCACATTGACGGTCAGGGTCCCGTTAAGAAACTGACGAACAAGCGCGGCGAGATCTCCCAGAACCACCAGCGTCGCTATAAACAATGTCAGCCAGATGAGCCATTTGCGTATGCCAGAGGCGAGCTTTAAGGGATCACGTTCGACCTCTCGAGATATCTTCACTGTCATGAAGATATAGAGCGGAAATGCAACAACGAGTACCGAAACAGCGGCGCGAATTTTACGCTCGCTGCTCCCCGTCAACGCTGTTGGAAGAATCCCGGGAAGCTGATCAGGGAAATAGATATTCACCAGCTGGAACATCAGGGACCCAAAATACTAGGCGCACAGATCAAGAGTTGAAAACAGGACCAGATTAAGAAACGCATCGCGAGCCGATACCGAATTGCGGGCCTTGGGGACCGGGACCGGAAACTCCATATCGGCAAATGCACTCAAAGCATCGGAAATTCGCTCTTCAGCCCATCCGGCTTCAGACGGGGCCCGTTCGATTTGCGCTTTGGACTGTCCCTTCAGGAGGCTGTCCCGAACAAACTGAACCAGTTCAGACGTGGAAGAAGTCATAATCGTTCACAATCCCGCAGTTGGTCCGGATATCACTGACTCCCACACGACCATGGCGTGATTGTGACCGTTCTAGGCGACAGGGCCTTGCGCTGCTTTCCAGGCATCCATGCCTCCGGACAAATGGCACGTGTCGGTGAGTCCAGCGCCAACCGCAGCCTCCACCGCCATGGCCGAGCGCTCTCCGAAGGCGCAATAGAAGACGATCTGACGACCGGAACTGCGCGCCAGCTCATACAGCAACCCGCCGGGGTGTATATTCTCATTCAGGTCGGGGTAGGGAGCATGAACCGAACCGGGAATTACACCTTCCTTCTCACGCTCGGAATCGTCCCGCAAATCGACAAGGATCAGTGATGGGTCACCGATCTTGGCGATGCCCTCACGACAGTTGATGGAAAGCCCCATTTGCTCCAGATCATCCTGGAGCAAACCAATCTTGAGATTGGCCGGCACTGCCACATCCATCATCTTCGGATTTGCCAGATTCAGATTGTTCATAATGTCTACATATTCGGCTTCCGATGAGACCTGCAGGCGGGGATTGCAGGCACGCTCTTCGTCTACTGTGCTGACCGTATCGCCTTTGTAGTCATGCGCCGGATAGATCAGCGTGTCATCGGGGAGTTTGAGAAGTTTGTTGAAGATGGAGTCGTACTGTGCCGCCGGGTCACCGTTCTGAAAATCCGTCCGTCCGGTTCCTCGGATCAGCAGGGTGTCGCCGGTAAAAACCCGGTCATCGCTCAAGAAACTGTAGGAATCATCCGTATGGCCCGGTGTGTAAATGACATCGAGTGCCAGACCCTCAATATCGATTTTGTCACCCTCGGTCACCCGCATGGACACAACATCAACCCCGCTCTGCTCGCCCATCACCGTGATGCATCTTGTCTGGTCACGCAGGGCCCCGAGGCCGGTGATGTGATCTGCATGAACGTGTGTGTCGACGGCCTTGATTAGTTTCAGATCAAGTTCTTCGAGAAGCTGCAGATATCGGTCAACCTTCTCAAGCACCGGATCAATGATCAGCGCCTCACCACCGGCTCGACTGGCGAGCAGATACGTGTAGGTGCTGGATTCGCCGTCGAAGAGCTGCCGAAAGATCATGGTTGTGAGTTCCTTGCATTCGAAGAATTCACACCAATCTTAAGTGAAATAGGCCTCAGATGTCAGACGAATTTTTCCGCGACCTAGACTCCATAGAATTCAATCGCAGTGTCATGGAAAAACTTCCGGTTTTCCTCGGCCGTGCGTCCCGCAAGCACCTTTTTCTGAGTCGACGTGTAATCATCGAACGTCGTCCACATCGCTTCGACCGGAAAATTACTCCCGAAGAAACAGCGTTCTGCGCCAAACATGTCGAGCGCAGTATTTGCTGCAATATCCATCAGAGGCTCACTGAGTGTCCGGGTGAAGGTGTTCAAGCCGGAAACCTTGATGAATATATTCTCACACGGCACCAGCACCTTGAGTGCGTCACGCCATTCGGCAACCGTCGAATCATCCGTAGCGGTCAGCATGCCGGCATGCACCAGGCAGATTTTCAGGCTCGACACTTCTTTGGCCAGCATAGTCAGGTCGTCAAACTGTGATGCGAAACCCTGAAAATCAAAGGTCAGATTGTTGTCTGACAAAACCGAAAGGCCACGTCGAAAACTTGTCGACAGACAGAAATCATGTCGCCCGACGAAACGCCAGTACTCATTCGTCGGATGCCAGTACACCTGCTGACGGATGCCCCGCAGATTTGCATGTTCACGGTGCCCGGCAATGATGACATCGAGATTGGGATCCGTCAGATCCGCATGCCCCACAATGCCTTGCGGAAACCCGTGCGCGTCTGCAATGGCTTGCAACCCGGTTGTTTCGTCGACCGGCCGAGCAAGATCGAAATTGGCCTGCACGTGAACGGACTTGACGACATTGTGGGTTGCGAAGTCGGCCTTGAGGTCCTCGACCTGATACTCGCGTTTAAGTGCTGACCAATCATCGCCAAAAATCATCGGGCGCATCGGCTGATCCATCCAAGGATAGTTTTTCAGGTCCCAGAAAAGATGATGGTGGGAATCGACCACCGGACCGTCATAGAGCGGCATGAACAAACTCCTTGAGGGCGCCCTCGTTATTCACCGAGGGCCGCATTGACCTTGGGCATGACCTCGGTGGCCATGAGTTCCATTGAACGTCGGGCGAGGGGAACATCCACCCAATCATGGCCTGTATACATCAAGGTTCCGTATGGTCCCACCAATTCACGATGCGCCAGAATCTGTTCGACCACAGCATCCACATCACCGGCGATGACCTGCGTGTCGAGCGAGTGCTGAACGGAAACTTCATCGTCCGCCTGATCGGGGTGAGACTTGAACAGGGCCAGCCCCTGTGCCCCGCGTCCCCGTGCGATTTTCTTCATCAGATTGCTGAAATAGAACCCGTAAGGTCCGTCCTCACTGCGGGCATAACGAACGGCATCAGCCCCGTTATCACTCACCATGATGCTCTTGGCGACACGCCATTGAGACGGATCCTCGGGAAGGCCCGCATTCTGCTGCCCTTCGAGAAACTTGGGGATATGTGTTGCGACCCAGTGGTCCTGCACATAGTTCGAAGACACCCCGGTCCAGCCACGCTCCGCAGCAGCCGTGATACCTTTCGAATACGGGGCAAGCGCTGTGAATACGATTGGTGGATGAGGTAGCTGCAATGGCGTTTTGACAATACCCTGACCGATTTCAGGGTACAGGGTACGCTCGGTCGAGGTCCTGTAGTGCTTACCCTCAAGACTGTAAGGCGGCTCGCCACTCCAGATCGCCAGCACCTGATCGATCGCTTCGACCATCTTTTCGTTCTTGTCGAGATCAAGATTGCCGAAGACTTCAATATCGGATGGCAAACCACCCGGCCCAATTCCCATCAGGAAACGACCGTCGAGAAGGTGATCCATCATCGCGACCTGGGCAGCGACATGCACCGGATGATAGCTCGGCATATTGATCACACCGCTCGCCAGTTTGATCTGCGATGTCTTATCGATCAGCGTCGCCAGAAACACGAGACAGCTGGTGATCGGCTCGGCCAGATCAGTCATGTGCTCACCGACGAATGCCTCACAATAGCCAAGTTCGTCCGCCAGAATTACGGCTTCCTGGTCCTCCTTGAGGATTTCGCGATAGTCACGAGTAATCGGGTGTACCGGTTGAGTAAAAAATCCGAGCTTCATGACTACGTTCCTGAGTAAGACATTCCGATGAAATCCATTGAACCATATGTGCAACCACAGGTCGCCGGCGGAACCGGCAAAGAACCTGCGAACACAGTTCATCTATCCGTCGATCACCACTTAGGTATTTGCCCGACGCGAGACGATTGTGGCAAGGCTGAAAAATAGTAACCCAACGATTTGAGATACTTAGGAACCGTGACATGTTGAAATCGATCCTCGTCATCGCCGCCGTGCTGCTGCCGACCCAGGTCATGGCCGCGCCGGATATGAAATTTCTCGAATGGCTGGAAGGGGTACGTACCGAAGCGCGCGCCAACGGGATTAGCGATTCGATTCTGGAACGCAGTCTCACGGGCATCGAACCCATCCCGCGCATCATCGAGTTGGACCGCAATCAACCCGAAAGCACGATCACATTTACCCAGTACATCAAGCAGATCGTCAATGGGACGCGCGAAAAAATTGGCCGGGAAAAGCTCGAGGAACACCGCAAAATTCTCGAGCAGGTGGGACAGAAGTTCGGCGTCCAGCCTCGGTTCATCGTTGCCCTTTGGGGCATCGAAACCAATTTCGGCCAGTTCACCGGTGGTTTCCCCGTGGTCAGCGCACTCGCAACACTTGCTTATGACGGCCGCCGCAGCGCCTATTTTCGTGGCGAACTGATGAAAGCATTGCAGATTCTCGAAGAGGGTCACATCGCACCCGAAGATATGAAAGGCAGCTGGGCCGGTGCCATGGGACAGAGCCAGTTCATGCCCTCCAGTTTTCTTGTCTATGCTCATGACCACAACGGGGATGGGGCCAAGGATATCTGGAATACCCTTGCAGATGTTTTCGCTTCCGCGGCCAACTATCTCAAAGGTGTCGGCTGGAACGACGACCTGACATGGGGACGGGAAGTCCGGTTGCCGGCAGGTTTCGATATCTCTCTGGCCTCCCTCGACGTGGTCAAACTCATAGACGACTGGCAACAGCTGGGCATTCGACGTACCGATGGCACTGATCTGCCGTCACGCGATATTCCGGCTTCGATCATCCTCCCTGGTGGCCCCGGACAACCGGCCTTCATGATCTACGGGAACTACCGCGCCACATTGCGCTGGAATCGTTCACACTACTTTGCGACTGCGGTCGGTCTTCTCTCGGACCGAATCGCCTATCGGTAGGCTAGAACATCAGGGATGTTCACAGCGACCGCAATGTCACCGGCCTTCTCACGACGCCCGCGCCCTTTGCAGGCTCTCACGCTCCTGATGATCGGCGCGTTTTTCCTTGTGGGCTGCGCCGAAACCGAGTTTCTCGTTCACACAGCCAAACAGATCCGGGGTGGCGGCAGCATTGCGACCGGGGACGGGCGCTATAAAGTCGGCTCGCCCTATCAGATCAAGAATGTCTGGTACTATCCCGCCGAAGATTATGAATATTCAGAAACGGGGATTGCGTCATGGTACGGACCGAATTTCCATGGCAAACAAACCGCGAATGGCGAGACCTACAACCAGAACGATCTGACGGCTGCCCACCGCACCCTCCCAATGCCGAGCGCCGTGCGGGTCACCAATCTTGAAAACGGACGTTCAATCGTTCTTCGTATCAATGATCGGGGGCCTTTCGCCCGTGGCCGGATCATCGATGTCTCTCGTCAGGGGGCACAATTGCTCGGTTTTCAGAAGCAGGGCGTTGCAAAAGTCCGCGTGGATATCCTCCCGGACGAAAGTCGTCAACTCAAGGTCGCGGCAATCAATGGAAGTTCACAGCAGATACCTGTGAGTGCATCTCCGCGTGAAGCCGTGGTTTCCAGGCCGTTGCCTGCTGCACAAGGACAACCCGCATCAACCGCGGCTGCAACGCCTCCGGCTCAGGCTCCGATCCGCGCCGAGAGCCTACCGCCTGTTACCGAACCCTCTCTCTCAACAGAGGTTGAAGTGCTGCCGGTATCTCCCACTGGAATCTATGTCCAGGCCGGAGCGTTCTCGCGTCTGGAAAATGCACTTCGCATGCGGGATCAGATTTACAGCATGGGCCCCACCCAGATCAGCCGGTTTGCCGTTTCAGGAACCGAGATTTATCGCGTTCGGATTGGCCCGTTGGAGACAGTTGATATCGCCGACTCAACACTGACGCAGGTGCTCAGTGCGGGCGTAAGTGAAGCACAGCTCATTGTTGAATAGGGCGAACAACCAATGGCGCAATTAATGCGAAAACTTTTTGGTTCCGGTGCTGTTGCGCTGGCACTGCTGTTTGCTGGCGTTGCATCCGCAGCACCACCATCCTTTCAGACCACGGCCAAGCAGGCCATCCTGATGGACTTTGACACCGGTGCCGTGCTTTACGCGAAAAACGCGGACACCCCGATGTTTCCGGCGTCCATGACTAAGATCATGACCTCGATCATGGTGTTTGATGAATTACGAGCCGGCCGCCTGCAACTCGACAGCACCTTCCGGGTTTCTGAAAACGCCTGGCGCAAGGGCGGCTCCAAGATGTTCGTCCGGGTGAAAGACGACATCAAGGTCGAGGATCTGCTGCGCGGGATCATCGTGCAATCGGGCAATGATGCGTCGATCGTGGTGGCCGAAGGTCTGGCTGGCAGCGACGAGACCTTCGGTGACCAGATGACCGAACGGGCCCGAGAGATCGGCCTGCAGGATACGGTCTTTCGCAACGCCACTGGCTGGCCGGATCCCGATCATGTGACGTCGGCCCGGGATCTCGCGAAACTGGCGGCATATTTGATCCGGGAATACCCGGACTTCTATAGCTATTATTCCGAGAAGGAATTCACCTACGGCAAGAGCCTCGACGGCAAACCAATCACCCAGGGTAATCGTAACCCGTTACTCTACAAGAGCGTGGGGGCCGATGGCCTCAAGACCGGGCACACCGAAGCTTCCGGGTTCGGACTGACTGCCTCTGCGATCCGGGGGGACCGGCGCCTTGTGATGGTCATCAACGGCCTGAACAGTGTGCGGGCCCGAAGCTCGGAATCCGAGCGGTTGATCAATTGGGGCTTCCAGGTCTTTGACAACTATCCGCTCTTTCAGGCCGGCGAAACGGTTGAAAACGCCAAGGTCTGGCTGGGGGATGCAGGCACGGTACCACTGGTCATCGAGGACGAGCTCACCATCACCTTTCCCAAATCCGCGCGACGGAACATGAAGGTCAAAGTCATCTATGACAGCCCGATCCCGGCACCGTTTGACGCCGGGATGCAGGTTGCACGGCTGGAAGTTACAGCACCGGATATCGAGCCCATCATACGACCGCTCAAGACCTCTCAATCCGTCGGTCAGCTGGCATTTTTCGGGCGCATCACGAGCGCCATCAATTTCATCATATTTGGCGCATCATCGGGCAGTTGACGGCCCGTATCCGGCGTGTGACACCTGCCACATGACAGCAGAACCCCGCAGCGGCAAATTCATCACGTTCGAAGGCGGTGAGGGAACCGGCAAAACTACGCAAATCGCACGGCTCGCCGACTATCTCCGCGCCGAAGGTCACGATGTGATTACGACCCGTGAGCCTGGCGGCGCCGCAGGCGCGGATTCCATTCGGTCACTGCTTGTGTCCGGCGCAACGGACAAGTGGGACCCGTTGAGCGAATGTTTGCTGCTCTTCGCCGCACGACGGGAACATCTGAACAAAACGATCTGGCCGGCAATAACGCAAGGAGCCTGGGTCCTGTGCGATCGTTTTGCCGATTCGACGTTCGCTTATCAGGGATACGGCCACAATGTTCCAATCCCATTTATCGAGCAGCTCTACGATGCGGTCGTGGGGGACTTCGCACCGGATCTGACCCTGATGCTTGATATTGACGTGGAAGTCGGACTTGGGCGGGCAAACACCCGCAATGCCGACAATGCCAGCCGTGAAGACCGCTTCGAACGGATGGATTTGTCCTTCCACGAGCGTCTGCGGCAGGGGTTTCTTGAAATCGCCCGCAACGCGCCCGAACGGTGTGCCGTGATTGATGCAGACCATGACCCCGACATCGTTAGCGATATCATCCGGGCCATGGTCAACACGCGATTGCTGGCAGCATGAGTGACGAACTGATCGGTGCGATCGAGGCACCGCGCCTCGAAACCGGCCCGGTTCTCGGGCATGACGCAGCAGCACGAACTATGGTAGATGCCCTGCAGGGCGGGCGTCTGGCACATGCCTGGCTGATATCCGGGCCGAAAGGGATCGGAAAGTCCACTCTCGCCTGGCGTTTCGCACGCCGTGTTCTCGCTGCCGAGGACGCAGCCATTCAGGATCACGGGATCGAGACCGATCCGGATCACCCTGATATTCGGAAGATCATGGCGGGTTCTCATCCTGATTGTCGGTTGGTGCGACGCAGCCTTACCAAAAAGTCGCCCTATCGCTTCCGCACCGAGATTTCTGTTGAGGATGTGCGGGAGGCCAGCACTTTCCTGCACCATACGGCGGGACAAAGTGCGTGGCGGTGCCTGATTGTCGATGCCGCCGACGAAATGAACACGAATGCGCAGAACGCGCTGCTCAAGGTGCTCGAAGAACCGCCGGCACGCACCCTGATCCTGCTGATTGCGCACGCCCCGTCGCGTCTGCTCCCGACCATCCGGTCGAGATGCCGTTCACTGACCCTGCGGGCGCTGACCAATCCTCAGGTTGTGGAGATTCTCGCACGCAAGAATAGCGGTTTGAGCGAAGCGGACTTGCAGATCATTTCAGATATTTCGGATGGCTCACCTGGACGAGCACTCGAGCTGGCACAGGCCGGTGGTCTGGAGCTTTACCACCAGCTGATGGAACTGGTGGAACCACTGCCCCGCATCGACACAGAACGTCTCCATGCCGCCTCCGACAGGTTCGGTGGTGCATCAGGCGAGGCCGGGTATCGAACATTTCTGGAAATTCTGAAGTGGTGGCTGTTGCGCCATATCCGCGAAGGTGCGACATCACGCGGG
>Ga0055584_100004470_pt1 | contig 13726 bp, 10 predicted proteins | sample OSDHelmetaG_FD_58716 | JGI IMG/M metagenome (GOLD analysis project Ga0055584, IMG submission 58716) | Pelagic marine sediment microbial communities from the LTER site Helgoland, North Sea, for post-phytoplankton bloom and carbon turnover... | ecosystem: Environmental > Aquatic > Marine >... | reverse complement strand
GCCAGATCGACCAGCGCCTTCGTGCTTGTCATCGCCAGGAAGAAGGCGACGAGTGACACGATGACGATGAACACGCGGCCCATCATGACCGCTTGCTGCTGCGACGGCTTATAGCCGAACAAATTTTCGGCATAGTCGACCGTCACCATCGACGACAGCGAGACCAACAACGAGTCGACCGTCGACATACCGGCCGCGACAACACCAACAATGAAAAATGCCGCGAGTACCGGTGTGAACTGGTTCAACAAGGTCGGAAACAGCATGTCGGCCTGTGGCGGCTCAACGAGCTGGATGCCAGCCAATGTCATATACAGCAGCAGGTAGATCAGCGGTACGATGATGATGCCGTACAAGACCGCCGACTGCCGGATGGTCTTCACCGACTTGGCCATGAAGAAACGCTGGAACACAGCCGGCTGGCCGATATTGGCAATGCCGGTGAAAACGACCAGCGACAACATCAACCCCCAGGCAAACACGCCCTTACCGCCGGGGAAGGTCAGCATTTCAGCCTTGGTCTGCTCGATACCGCCCCATACTGATTCGATGTTGCCGGCCGGTATGACGACGAAAATAATGGCGAGGAAAACAACCACCACCAGACCGCCGAAGTAGATGCCCTGGAAGACATCTGTCCAAACCACCGCACGAACACCGCCTACCAACACATAGGCCAGCGCCAGCACGGTGAACATGATAATGCCGGTCGTCGATTTGATGTCACCGTCTGTAAGCACTTCCAGCGACAACCCAGCGCCACGCATTTGCAAAATCATGAAGGGGAAAGCACCCAGCATGAAAATAATCGGTATCACAGCACGAACAATCTTGTTGTCCTCGTAGTAGTGAGACAACAGGTCGGCCGGCGTGACGAAGCTGAAAGTTTTAGCCAGTTTCCACAGGCGCGTACCGATGTAGAGCATCGCCAAAACAGTGAAAAACTGCCACAGGCCAACGGCCATGAACGGCACGCCGTGGCCCGCCATGGCCCCGCCGATGCCGAGATAAAAGAACGCACTGGCGATCGTGGCGAACAAAGTTAACGCCAGCGCAACCGTACCGACGCTGCGCGACTGCAGAAAATAGTCTTCGACCGACGGTGAAGATTTTAAATAGGCGTAGTAGGCGATCCCTGCCACGACGAGCAGGTAAGCGGCCAGAACAATCCACATGAGTGTCATGATTTGTCTCCCAATTTAGCTGTTTGGTATCTGTTGTTTCCGGCTGTCTATTCGTCCGATCCCGGAACTGCGGAATCGCGAAGAATCACCGGTAGGAGCCCAAACCAGGCAATTGATAAGACCCAGATCCACAGATAGCTGAACGGCATATTGCCGAGAATCTTGGGTTCGATACTGTTGGGAAAAGTTCCCGCGGGCAACGCCGCGGTGCCGACCACAAGGATGGCCCACACAATCATACCAATAACAACAATTCTACGATCTCTGCTCATAACATCGTCCCCCTTCTTGCTAATTGATTTGATGACGCTGTTGTTCCGCCGCCGGGCGGTTCAATCACGTCATCGCAGATTCGCCAGAACGCAATTTGGCAATTCTATTCTCCAGGTTGGCATGCCAACCGCCGGCCTCGATGATGGCCTGCAGCTGGGAATCCAACGGCTGAAACTGGCGCGTGATGTCACGCGATAGGTTCACAAACTCTCCTGTTTCGAAGTTGATTTCCAAATCGTCGCCGGTCTCGACATCGCCGGTGACACCGTCGCAGCCGGTCAAAAATGGCAAGCCGGCATTGATGGCGTTGCGGAAACTACCCCGCGGTATGGACTCGGCAACCAAGCCCAACCCATGCCCGACAATGCCAAGAAATCCTTGGATATGCGGGTTGCCCTGACCAAACCTCTTGCCCGCGACGATGATATCGCCGGGCGATACTTTATTTGGAAACTCGGGATCGACACCGGCCATCAAATAGGGGCTCAGGACCGCGGGATCGAGCTCTCGCTCAAGCGCAAAGCGCAGCGGCATGACGTCGCCATCGATACCCAGATTGTCGCCGAACTTCCAACATTTACCTTTATAGATCCAGTTCATCGCCATTTCCTGTCGCCCGAGCTGACTAGCTCAAGAATTCACGCGGATCAGTGATTTTTCCGGCTACCGCCGAGGCCATAACGGTGGCCGAACTGCCGAGATAGATGTCCGCGTCCGGCGCACCCAGCCGGCCATAATCGTTGCGGGTGCCTGTATTGATCGAGGTCTCGCCATTGGCCATGCCACCGATGCGCCCACCGGCGCACGGGCCACAACCTGGCTGGGTGATCATGGCGCCGGCCTCCGCAAACAGCCGCAGCAAGCCTTCATCTTCCGCCGCAGCCATGATCTCCTGGGTGCCCGGCGTGATGATAAAGCGAACATCGGGGTGGATTTTGTGCCCGCGCAATATCGCCGCCGCCTGCTGCAGGTCGCTGAGATTGGCCGCCGCGCACGACCCGATAAAGGCGTGATGCACAGGCCGGCCGGCCACCTCCGACACCCCGACCACACAATCGGGCGTCGGCGGCACGGCAACTTGCGGCTCCATCACATCAAGGTCGTAATCGATCACTTCGCGGAACACCGCATCGGGGTCGCTGGCAATCAATTCGATCGGTCCATCGACGCGCCCCGCCAGATAGTCGAGGGTCGATTGGTCGGGTTCAATCAACGCCGATTTAACGCCCACCTCAATCGGCGTGTTGCACAAGATATGACGTCCGGCGATATCGATCGAGGCCAATGCCGGGCCGCCGAATTCCACGACCGCATAGTCGACTCGGGCGGCACCGAGATCACAGATCAACTTCTGCGCCACGTCGCGAATACTGGTCCCCGGCGACAACGCGCCAGTCAGGTTGACGCGCACCGTGTCGGGCGTGCGCAGCCACACCGAGCCGCAGGCCAATACCTCTGTAATTTCGATCAGCACAGGAATGGCGAGTGCGCCGACGGCACCGAAATTGGTGACATGAACGTCGTAGGCTTCGACGAACATACCCGGTTTGACGAACCCCATTTCGACCGGGAACACATGGCCGTGGCCGCCGCGGCCTGTATCGAAGAAGTTTTTGATTCCGTATTTTTTGACGATCTCGCGAACCAGCTTTTGCCGTTCGGCCGCCTGCGGGCTGACGGCGACCGGTTCATGGTCTGTGCTGATGACCAGAATGTCTGGATTGTAGAGACGCTCGACGCCGAGCTCCTGGAGTGCCTTATCAAAGTTGACAACGTACCAGTCATGGACCGTCAGCAATTCGGGCTCAGGGTAGATGATGTCGCCGGCCGAAACATCGCTGCCAGTCACACGCGACAGAATTTTTTCGGTGATTGTTTTGCCCATTTTCTATTACTCCACCGGCGCGAGGCCGATAATGCTGGCCAGTGATTCGCCGTTCCGCACGCGGGCGTCGCGCGCTTCTTCCTTGTCGCGTTGTTCTTGGGCGCGTTCGCACATCGCTTCACCATCGGCAGCCTGAACGACGACAACGCCGTCGCCGTCGCCGACAATATAATCGCCTGGTGAAACAGCGACGCCGCCGACCGAAATTGGAATACTGTGCCACCCTTCGTGGTTTTTTAGGGTGCCGCGCGGGGCGATACCCGCCGCATAGACCGAGACACCAACTTTCAATAAATCATCGGTGTCGCGCACGCAGCCATTGGTCACGCAGCCGACAATACCCCGCATCTTACAGACCAGCGACGAGGTGCCGCCCCACACGGCAGCCCGGTCGGTGCCGCCAGCATCGATCACCAGCACCACCCCAGCGGGGGCGTCGTCGAGTGCGCGGATCACGGCCGTAGTGTCGCTGGGAAATGTTCTTACGGTATAGGCGATCCCGGAAAACGAAACGCCTGGGACAACGGGGCGAATGTCAGCAGACATGTCGCCACATTTACCCGCCGCCTCATAGATCGTGGCAGTGGGAAACCGGCCCAGTGTTTCGGCGATTTTCTGCGGCGTCATCGCTTGTACCTGCAGACTGTTTTGTTCACTTGAGTACTTCGGTGTCCCGCGGTTCGAACAACGAACCATACTCTTAATGTGTCCAAGGTAAGTCTCACGCCCCGAGACTGTCAATCATCCGGACAAGTGAATGTATTTCCAAAACCCCTGCGCGCGAAACGACAATGACCGTATTGGCGTGAATATGTTCGTTTTAGAGACGCACAAACCGCAAGTATCAAGATAATGGCGTTAGGTGACGAATTTCTGCTGTGCGTCGAAAAAATATATCGGGTCGATCTCTGCGCACCAAGGCCACTTGTCTGGATGAATGATCTACTGATAGAGTTTTGTCAGCGTGCACCGTATTCGGCCGTGACGTGGTGCAGCCCGGCGGTCGATGCGAACCATAGGTAATAACAAATGACTACGGCATACCGTATCGGGGTCGATATTGGGGGGACGTTCACCGACTTCGCGGTTGTCGATGATTCCACTGGAACAATCCGGGTAGAGAAGATGTTGACGTCGGCCAAAGCGCCGGAGGAAACCGTTTTGCGAGGTCTCGACGGCCTGTCGGAAGCCATCGACAATTTGTTGCCGCAGACCAAAGAAGTGATCCACGCCACGACGCTGATCACGAATGTCATCCTCGAGCGCAAGGGCGCCAAGACCGGGCTGCTGACGACGGCTGGGTTCCGCGACATTCTCGAGCTCGCCCGCGAAGTCCGCTACGACATCTTCGACATGTTCATTCGCCTGCCCGAACCCATGGTGCCCCGCCGGTTGCGCTTGGGCGTGCGCGAGCGCGTGCTCGCCAACGGCACGATACTGGAGCCGTTGGCCGAAGCAGATGTGCGGAACGCAGCCGCAGAATTTGGCGCCGCCGGCGTCGAGGCAATTGCCGTGGCATTCCTGCATTCCTATCGCGACAGCAGCCATGAAAGGCGTGCGGCGGAGATTTTGCGCGAGGAGTTGCCCGGGGTACCTGTATCCCTGTCCCATGAAGTCCATCCCGAGCCCAAGGAATACGAACGCACCTCGACAACCGTAATCGACGCCTATGTGAAGGGCGTTGCCGAAGGGTATCTCGATCAACTGTCCGACGGCCTGAAACAGCGCGGCTACGCAAACCGACTCTTTGTCATGCTTTCGAACGGCGGCACCGCGACAGCCGACACAGCCAAGCGGGTACCTGTGCAGATCGTCGAATCCGGGCCTGCCGCCGGTGTCGAAGCGGCGTCCTATTTCGGTCGCCTTATGGACATCAATCAAATGCTGTCGTTCGATATGGGCGGCACCACCGCAAAATTGTGCATCATCGAAGACGGTCGCGCGGCGCGCACTCGCAACTTCGAGGTTGATCGGGTCCATCGGTTCAAGGCCGGCAGCGGCCTGCCTGCGGCAGTACCGGTCTACGATCTGCTCGAGATCGGTGCTGGTGGCGGCAGTATCGCGCGGGTGAACGATTTAGGATTGCTGCAGGTCGGGCCCGACAGCGCCAGCTCCGAGCCAGGGCCTGCGAGTTATGGATTGGGTGGCAGTTTGCCGACCGTCACCGATGCCGATCTGCTGCTGGGCTACCTCAATCCGGACTATTTCCTCGGCGGACAGATGCGCCTCGATAGCTCTGCGGCGCACAGCGCGGTGAGCGACAATCTGTCCGATGCGACCGGCCTGACACCGATCGCGGCAGCTGCCGGCGTGCACGAATTGGTCAATGAGAATATGGCGTCGGCGGCGCGCATGTATGTTGCCGAAAAAGGCCAGGCGCCGTCGAAATTGTCTCTGGTTGCCTTCGGTGGCGCCGGTCCGGTCCACGCGGTTGGGCTGGCCCGCAAACTGGGATGTCCGCAAGTCATCGTTCCGCCTTTCTCCGGCGTGATGTCGTCACTCGGCCTGCTGGCCGCACCGGTCGCGTTTGAACGCAGCCGGGCAGTCCGCCAGATCGTCAGTGCGCTCGACCTCGATGCTATCGAGGCCACGTTTGGTGAGCTCGAAGGCGAAGCCAGTTCGCTCATGCCCGATGACGCACCGGTGCTGGTGCGCCGCAGCGTCGACCTGCGCTATTCGGGTCAGGACCATCCGCTGGAAATCAACACCGAGGGACCGTGCAACGATCCCGACGTGAAATCCGACTGGGAAGCCCGCTTCGAGGCGGCCTATAACGAGCTGTACGGCAAGGTCGACGACGACAATCCGGTCGAACTGGCGAGCGTGCGGGTCCATGTCAGCCAACCGGCGCCACAGCTCGATATCGCACGCCCCGCCGCGACAACCGATGCCCCGCCCAAAACGTCGCGCGAGATTTATGTGTCCGCCCAGGCAGGCATTGAGCTGGCGCCAGTCTATGAGCGCACGCTGTTGCAGATCGGCCAGGAAATCGTGGGACCGGCGATTGTCGAGGAACGGGAATCGACCACGGTCATCGGGGCCGGCGACCGGTTAAGCGTCAACGAATTCGGCTGCCTGGTGGTTGATCTGGCGTCGCCAGCCGCCGCGGTCTCCGACGAGACGGGCACCGTGCCGGAAACCGTCGATATTGGGGGTGACTAAGCCATGCAGCTCGATCCGGTCACCATCCAAATTCTCTGGAATCGCCTCATCACCATCGTCGATGAGGCAGCGACTGGGCTGATGCGTACCGCCTACACGCCCTCGGTCAAGGAGTACCACGATTTCTGCTGCGCGCTTTTCGACGCCAACGCGCAAATGCTCTCCCATTCAACGGTAACCACTGCCGGCTTCTTGGGTATCGTGCCCGAAGTCATGCGAAATTTCCTGAAAAAGCACCCACCGGAAACCCTGAAACCGGGCGACGCTATCATAACCAATGACCCGTGGATCGCCAGCGGTCACCTCATCGATATCTCCATCGCCTCGCCGATTTTCCACAACGACCGCATCGTTGGCTACACGTTGTGCATCGTCCACCATCTGGACATGGGCGGGCGCATGTCGACGCTGGAATCGAAAGACATGTACGAGGAGGGTTTGAAGATCCCGATCCTCAAACTGTTCGACGCCGGCCAACGCAACGAGACCGTGTTCGAGTTTATACGCGCCAATATCCGCGTGCCCGATAAGGTTCTGGGCGATCTCCGCGCCCAATTGGTCGCCAACAATGTGTGTGCCCGCGGCCTCAATGCCATGCTCGACGAATACAGTTTGGACGGATTGGAAGAGCTCGGCGCAGAGGTCATCGAACGCACGGAATCCAGCCTGCGCCGCAAGATCGCCGCGCTGCCAGATGGCGCCTATCGCAATGATGTGACGCTGCCCAAAATCCCCGGCTGCGATGACGAGATCGAGGTAAAGACGCTGGTCACCGTGGCCGGCGACGAAGTGACCATCGACTATTCCGGATCGTCAGGTGAAGTCGGCGCGGCAATCAATTGTTCCTACAATATGACCCGGTCCTATACCTCCTACCCCATCAAACTGGCGCTCGATCCCTATGTGCCCAACAACGATGGCGGATTGCGCCCGATCAAGGTGATCGCGCCGGAAGGCACGATTGTCAATTCACGGCCGCCGGCGGCAACTTGGGGTCGCACCATGATCTCGCACCTGTTTCCCGAAATCGTTTTCGCGGCGATGGAAAATATTATGCCGGAGACTATCCTGGCGTCGAACGGCGGGTCGCCGGCAAATGAAGTCTATTTGCACGGACGTCATGCCGATGAGCGTTCGTTTATGGCGATCGCTCAACATAGCGGCGGGTTTGGCGCCAGCGCGCGATTCGATGGCTATTCGTGCCTGTGTTTTCCCAACAACACCCGCAACATTCCCGTCGAGGTCACCGAGAATGAAGCCCGCATGTACTACGTGCGCAAGGAGCTTCGCGCTGATTCTGGCGGCCCTGGCCACAACCGCGGCGGGCTCGGTCAGGAGATCGAGTTCAGCATCCTCGACGGTGGCACCGAGTTGGCGCGCGATGTCGAAAGCTCGGTGCGGCTTAGCGGCCGGACAGAGGACGGACCCTTCCCCGTATTCGGGCGGCGCGGCGGCAAGAACGGCCGCGGTAGCGGTATGTGGGCCAATGATGAACCCGTCGATCACGGCATCTACCGCCGCCTTGCACCCGGCGACCGGGTTCGATTCATACTGAGTGGTGGCGGCGGCTACGGCGATCCTCTTGAGCGAAATCCGGATCGGGTACTAGCCGACGTGGAACAAGGATACGTCTCGATCGAGCAAGCTGGAACCGAATACGGCGTGGTCATCGATCCAAGCGAGATGACAGTAGATGTCGAAGCAACGGCGTCCCTGCGAGCTCGAATGTCATGACGGCTGTAACGCCAGATCGCATCCCGGCAAAAACGAAACACCGTCGGTCAGTCGAAGACGGCGGGGTCAAACCGATTGGCCGGCCGATTTGGCTGCTCAGCCCGGGGGTTCTTTGGCTGCTGTTGTTCGGCTTGGCGCCGCTCGCCTTCATGCTGATGATGTCGTTCTGGACCTCGACAATTTTCGGCACCAAGCCAGACTTTTCCTTCGACAATTACGCAAGGGTCCTGGTCACCGAGCTATACCGCGATCAGCTGTTCAAGACCTTGCGGATCGCCTTTATGACCACCGCGATGACGGTGGTGATCTCCTATCCGGTGGCCTATCTGCTATCGCGTCTCCATGGCATGCAAAAAGCGCTGTTCGTGCTGATGATGTTTCTGCCGTTCTGGACCAGCTACGTCATCCGCGCGTTCGTTTGGCTGCCAATCCTCGGCCGCAATGGAGCCATCAACAATGCGCTTCAGGCGCTGGGCATCACCGATGCCCCGATCGACTGGTTGCTGTTCAACGAAGGTGCGGTGTTTCTCGGGCTGGTCTATGTCTACACCCTGTTCATGACGCTACCGATCTATCTGTCGCTAGAGAAGATCGACCCCGCTCTGATCGAGGCGGCAACCGACCTCGGTGCGCGGCCGGCCTCTGTGTTCCGGCGGATCATCCTGCCGCTTAGCTGGCCCGGCGTTCTTTCCGGCTGCATCATGGTGTTCCTGTTGTCGATTAGCGCATTTGTTACACCGCAGCTGCTCGGCGGCCCATCGGGCATCATGTATGGCAACGTGATCGCCAGCCAGTTCCTCGCCAACAACAACTGGGCGTTCGGATCGGCCCTGTCGATAACCCTGGTGGGGATCGTATTGCTGCTCCTGCTCATCAGTTCTCGCTGGATCGGCGTGCAGCATGTCTTCACCGGCGGACGGAACAGCTGACGCCATGACCTCGATCACCGAAGGACAGGCCAATATCGCCAAACCCCTTGGCCGCAAACCGGCGCGCGGGCATCGGCCCTATGGGGGCTATCGGACCGCCTTGTGGATTTATGCCGGTGCCTTCTATGCGTTCCTGTACGGCCCGCTGCTGATGATTGTGCTGCTGTCGTTCAACGATTCAGAGATCGTTGGCTTTCCCTTCCAAGGATTCACTCTCCATTGGTACGACGTGGTGTTTGGCAGTCCGGAGCTTTTGAAGGCGCTTGGCAATAGTTTGGGGGTGGGCTTTCTGGCAGCCACGATCGCCACAACGCTCGCGCTGACTTTGGCCATGGCCTTCCGTCACCAGTTTCGCGGCAAGTCCATCGTCCTCTATCTGATTTTGGTGCCGATCATCATTCCCGGCATCATCGGCGGCATCGTCTTACTGATATTCTTCGGGTTTTCAGGCATTCGCTCGTCGCTGTGGACTACGGTTTTGGTCGCCCACGTAAACTGGGTGCTGCCGTTCGCCTTCCTCACCCTATTCCCCCGCTTGCACGGGTTCGACCGAGCGCTCGAGGAAGCGGCGATGGATCTCGGCGCGAAACCCCTGGAAATATTTACTCGCATAGTGTTCCCGATCATTCGGCCCGGCGTTATCGCCACAGCTCTGTTCTCGTTCAGCCTGTCGTTTGACGAGTTCATCCGAACCATATTCGTCAGCGGGTTCGACCGCACCATACCCGTTCAGTTCTGGGGGCTTATCGTTGACGAATTGGCCCCCGAGTTACCCGCGATGGCAGTGCTTATCATCGTGATTTCGATCTTTAGCTCGCTTGTCGGATTCTACTTTATGTGGCGCGCCTCGAGGAGCGCCGGAACCCAAACCCAAAAGACGGGTTGAAGAAATGTGCGTGCCCTGAAAAGTCACAACCAACCTCTGAGGGAGGAAACAAATGAAAAAATCTACTTCTGACGCAGCTAGCTTAATCAGAAAGCACGGGGCCAATCGCCGCACGTTTCTGAAGGGTGCGAGCGTCGCCGGCATAGGCGGACTTGCCAGTACGCTGCCACTCTCACCGGTGTTTGCCCAAGCGAAGAAGGTCGTCGCCATTATGCCCGGCGTCTTCATGCCTGACCCGGCGCGACCGATTGTCGAACAATTATCCGGAGTCACGGTGGAGAACGCACCCTATGTCTCACCGACCGACACGCTGGCAAAATTGATGGCGCCGGGAGGCACCAAAAACTACGACATGATGATCAGTCTGACCCAGTTCGTGAAAGGCCCGGCATTGGGCAGCAAGGACGGCGAAGAACGCCTACATGCGCTCGATATGAGCAAAATACCCAATGCCCAGAACCTGATGCCGTTGTTCAAGAAGGACATCGTCACGAGAGCCGGCAAGACGTACATGGTCCCGGTCGTTTGGGGGTATGATTCGGTTGTCTACAACGCCGACAAGATCCCGACAGACGACCCGCTCACGCAGTCCTGGGGCGTCCTGTTCGACGACAAGTACAAGGGCAAAGTGGCCTGGCGCGACGACGCCCACGGCATGATCATGGCGGCGGCATTGCATCGCGGACACCCCGATCCGGTCGCCATGGATGCCAACGATCTGAATGAAATCACCGCCTATTTGATCGACCGCAAGAAGAACGTGCGCACCATGTGGAGCAAGTTCGGCGAAGCGGTGAACCTGATTTCCTCAGGCGAGGTTTGGGCCATGTATGGCTGGATCGCCATGCGGGCGGTCTTGCAAAAGCAGGGCCTGAACGTCACCAACAACTGGCCGACAGACGGCTTGCTGACATGGAACCAGTCCGGTTTCGTGCCAAAGGATTCGCCGAACGCAGCCAACGCCGAAGCCGTGATAAACGCCATGTTGTCGAAGGAATACGGCCAGAAGCTGACCGAAGTGACGAATTATCCGTCGACGTCGGCCGAGGTTGCTGCCCAGTTCAGCGCAGAGGACAAGCGCAAACTGGGCTTCGATCTGGTCGATCGTGGCGTCAAACTTTATGGACTCAACTTCCCGGCCAATATCGACAAATGGGTGGAGTCCTGGAACATCGTTAAGACTGCCTAGCCGGCCTTATCGCTCTGGTGGCCGTGGCTGAAGCTGCGGCCACCATGGTGGCCGATACCGTTGACTAAGTATAAGGACCAGCCGGTGACAAACCCTGCCTCCGACATCGCAATAAAGCAGACCGCCACGCCAGCGCGGGAATCAGCCGCAGCTGATGTAGCGGTCGATATTCGCAACGTTTCCAAATGGTTCGGCGATGTGACGGCGCTCGACGATGTGTCCTTCGATATCCGCCGGGGGGAATTTTTCTCTCTGCTGGGGCCGTCAGGCTGCGGCAAGACCACTCTGTTGCGAATGATCGGCGGGTTCGAAACACCAAGCGAGGGGCAGATTCTGATCGACGGTGTCGATACGTTTGGTGCGCCGCCCTACGCGCGCAGCACCAATATGATCTTTCAACATTTGGCGTTGTTTCCGCATATGAACGTTCTCGACAACGTCGCGTTCGGTTTGAAAATGAAACGCATCGATGCCGATGTAATAAATCAGAAGGTACACCAGGCACTCGACCTGGTTCGCCTCGAAGGGTACGGCGAACGCAAGATCGACCAATTGAGCGGCGGTCAGAAACAGCGCGTTGCCATGGCACGGGCCCTGATCAACGATCCGTCGGTTCTGTTGCTCGACGAGCCATTGGGTGCCCTCGACCTGCAATTACGCCTACAGATGCAAGACGAATTGCGCCGCCTGCATAAATCGCTCGGCAACACTTTTATTTTCGTGACCCACGATCAGAGTGAGGCGATGGCGATGTCCGACCGAATCGCGGTGATGGACCAGGGCCATATTTTGCAGATTGGCACGCCGGAAGACATCTACGAGGCACCGCGAACCCGTTTCGTCGCCGATTTCGTTGGCCATACCAATGTGTTCGATGGCCACGTTACCCGCATCGACGATAAAGGCGAGTGTCTCGTGGTGTGCAGTGGCCTGACGTTCCGTTGCATCGCCCCGGCCGGGTTGGCCGAGGAGCAACCGGTGTCGGTCGCCTTGCGGTTTGAAGACGTCGCGCTGGAAGGCGACGTCGGTTCGACCGACGGCACCGGATGCTCGGTATTGGTGACCGAGAAAATGTATCTGGGCGGCATGTTTCGTTTCGAGACCAAAACCAGCGACGGCGTTGCGCTCACATTCGACGTCGTCAACTCGGACGCCGCGCGACTGGTCGCCGAGGGAAATACGGTAAATCTGGCCTGGCAGCCGGCCGACGTGTCGGTATTGCTGGAATAATATCGCGGATCCAAGATTTGCGTGAGTGAAAGGGGGACCGATGTCTTTGAACATAGAATGGCAGCGTAACGACTATTCGCGTGTTCCCTATCGGCTCTACCACGACGCCGATGTCTATGCGCACGAGCAGGAGCTCATCTTCCGCGGGCCGACATGGTCATATCTTTGCCTTGAGGCAGAGATGGCCGAACCCGGTGATTTCCGCACCACCTGGGTTGGTGACACACCGGTTCTCGTGAGCCGCGACCGCGACGGCACTGTTCACGCGATGGTCAACCGATGCGCCCACCGCGGCGCAGCCGTGTGCCGGCATGTGCGCGGCAACACCAAAGTGCACACCTGTATCTATCACCGCTGGAGTTATGATTTGACCGGCAACCTGATCGGCATTCCTTTCCAGCGCGGGATTGGCGGCCAGGGCGGCATGGATGAGGATTTCGACAAGGCCGAGCACGGCCTACGACGCCTGCGCGTGGCCTGCTACAAAGGAATCATCTTCGGCACTTTCTCCGACGCAACCGAGCCACTGGAAGACTATCTGGGCCCGATGATGTGTGCCCATATCAGCCGGTTAATGTGCAAGCCACTGCGCGTCCTGGGCTATCAGCGCCAAACAATCCACGGCAACTGGAAGCTCTATCTGGAAAACTTGCGCGACACATACCATGCAAGCCTGTTGCATGAATTTCTGGTGACGTTCGGGCTCGACCGGGCGACCCAGAAAGGCGGCGTCAAGATGGATGTGCGCCACCGCCACAACCTCACCTACGCCCATGCCGGGTCCGACAGCGATGGCGACGCCAAGGCCGCCTATGGCGATCACCAGCTCAACAGTGACAAGTTGACGTTACGAGACCCGCGGCTCCTGGAGTTTCGCCAAGAATACGAGGATGACCGCAACCTCGCGATCTCGACAATGTTTCCCAACGCGTCGTTCCAGCAGCTCAACAACTCACTGGCGACGCGCCAGATACAATCAAAGGGAATCGACGCATTCGATTTGATTTGGACCTATTTCGGTTACGCCGATGATGATGAGGACATGACAGACCATCGCCTGCGTCAGCTTAATTTATTTGGTCCCGGCGGCCTGGTATCGATGGAAGACGCCGAAGCGATCGAGATCGCCCACCGCGCCAGTCGCAGCGAAGATGCGAGCGCGACAACCGTGATCGAAGTCGGCGGCAAGGGCGAAATTTCCGACCGTGCCTACCGGGTGAACGACGTGCCGATTCGCGGCTTCTGGTCGTATTA
>Ga0055584_100004468_pt1 | contig 13731 bp, 13 predicted proteins | sample OSDHelmetaG_FD_58716 | JGI IMG/M metagenome (GOLD analysis project Ga0055584, IMG submission 58716) | Pelagic marine sediment microbial communities from the LTER site Helgoland, North Sea, for post-phytoplankton bloom and carbon turnover... | ecosystem: Environmental > Aquatic > Marine >... | reverse complement strand
CGATTCTCACCATATCGTTCCTTACGGCAGTGACGAATACCCGGAAATACTGGCGGAGTTGCGCGGTGCGCCACTGATGCTGTTCGTTAACGGCAAGATCGATTCCCTGCACCTGCCAGCACTCGCGATCATCGGCAGTCGCAATCCAACGCAGGGCGGATTACGCAATGCCGTCGATTTTTCGCGCTATCTGGCCAAAAGCGGCTACACCATTGTCAGCGGCCTCGCCCAGGGTATCGATACGGCTGCTCATCGCGGCGCACTGGACGTAAAGGGCCGCACTGTGGCCTTTTTGGGTCACGGTATTGATCGCGTCTACCCCGCACAAAACTACGATCTGGCACACCAGATTGCAGAAACCGGCGCATTGGTTACGGAGTATCCGCTCGGCGCGCCGCCCGACAAGCGGCATTTCCCCGAACGTAATCGACTAATCAGCGGACTGGCGCTCGGCACACTGGTTATCGAAGCTGCACGGCGCAGCGGCTCACTAATCACAGCCCGGCTTGCCGCGGAACAAGGCAGGGAAGTCTTTGCCCTGCCCGGTTCTATCCATAATCCACTCGCGCGAGGCTGTCATGAACTTATTCGGCAAGGGGCCAAACTCGTCGAAACCGCTGCTGACATCAGTGCTGAACTGGCCCCGCTTGCGGGCCATCTGCAACAAAAGCTAACGGAATCAAGCGACAACAAGCCATTGCCGCTGGACGCCGACGATGACTATTCGGCGTTGCGCAAAATCCTCAGCCATGACCCCGCCAGCATCAACGAACTTGAGGGCCGATCCGGATTGACGATTGACCAGCTTTCCTCCATGCTCCTGATCCTGGAGCTTCATGGAGAAGTTGAGGCTCTGTCCGGCGGACGCTACGCATTAATTGCTTGAAGATAAGGAGCTGCTCCAGGCATGAAAGAAAACGTTCTCGACGTACTGATGTACCTGTTTGAAACCTACGTCGACACAGAAGAAGACCCCGAGCCCGATCAGAATGAACTGCGCATGGAGTTGTCGCAGGCGGGCTTTGGTGACAGCGAAATCGAACGCGCGCTCGAGTGGCTCGATGGCCTCACAGACCATCAGGAGAGCCTCAACTATGGAAATTTGACCGCGCACGGCACTCGCATATTTAACGAGTTCGAGCACGAGCGGCTTGATACGCATTGTCGCGGCTACATCACATACCTTGAACAGACCGGAATCTTGTCACCGCCACAACGAGAGCTTCTCGTTGACCGCCTTTTGGCCCTCGAATCTGCCGATATCGATGTCGAACAAATCAAGTGGGTGGTCCTGATGGTGTTGTTCAGCCAACCGGGTCAGGAACTCGCTTATGCGCGGATGGAGGACCTCGTTTTTGAGGAATCTCCGGGCTCCATCCACTAAGTCGGAAAACCGATTTTCTTGACAGTTCGCTGCCAAGCACGTAATTAAACCGCGGCACAGTCCGCGGTTTATTGTTTATTGAGCCGATGAAATCAGGAAAAGGTCGCGAATAACCCAATGTCTAAAAACCTCGTAATTGTCGAATCACCTGCCAAGGCCAGTACGATCAGCAAGTATCTGGGCAAGGACTTTGATGTCCTCGCGTCCTATGGCCACGTTCGCGACTTGATACCGAAAGAGGGCGCCGTCGACACTGCAAACAGTTTTTCGATGAAGTATCAGATCATCGAACGCAACGAAAAACACGTTAAGGCGATCATCAAGGCACTGAAGAACGCCGAAGGCCTGTACCTCGCGACTGATCCGGATCGCGAAGGCGAAGCCATTTCCTGGCACCTTGTTGAGCTCCTCAAAGAAAAAGGGATACTCGACAACATCGAGGTACACCGCGTTGTGTTCCACGAAATCACGAAACAGGCTGTGCGGGACGCTGTAGCCAATCCCCGTGATATTTCCGGCGATCTGGTTGGCGCACAACAGGCTCGTCGAGCGCTCGATTATCTCGTCGGCTTCAATCTGTCCCCTTTGCTGTGGAAGAAAGTACAACCGGGCTTGTCAGCGGGACGTGTGCAAAGTCCCGCGCTGCGCATGATCGTAGAGCGTGAACTCGAGATCGAAGCCTTCAAGGCTCGTGAATATTGGTCAATAGAGGCCGATGTCAGCAAGAATGAACAAGCTTTCGCCTCGCGCCTTGTCAGTTACAAGGGTAATAAGGTCGAGCAGTTCAGTTTCGAAAATGAAGACTCTGCTCGCGACGTTGAAAAAACGATAAACGATGCGGCAAACGGCGAACTCAATGTCCTGAGCGTTAACAAACGCCAGCGTCGACGTAATCCCACGGCGCCGTTTACGACCTCCACCCTGCAGCAGGAAGCCTCGCGAAAGCTGGGGTTCAACACGCAGCGCACCATGCGCGTGGCGCAGAAACTGTATGAAGGTATCGCTCTTCCTGGCGAAGATCAGGTCGGCCTCATTACGTACATGCGTACAGACTCTGTCACCCTGGCCGAGGTCGCTTTGACAGAAATTCGCGAGGTCATCGCGGAACGTTACGGTGCGAAAAACGTGCCGGATGAGCCCCGCACCTTCAAGACAAAAGCAAAGAACGCCCAGGAGGCGCACGAAGCCATACGTCCAACCTCTGTTGTCCGTGCGCCAGACGACCTGAAAGCCGTCCTCGATGAAGACCAGTTCAAACTGTATTCGTTGATCTGGAAACGAACCATGGCCTGCCAGATGGTGCCTGCCGTTTTTGACACAGTTGCGATTGAGATGGCCGCCGGACCGGAAGACGCGGGTCATCGCATGCGCGCCAATGGCTCCGTTCTGGTGGAGCCGGGCTTCATGGCTGTTTACCAGGAAGGTAAAGACGATGCCAAAGATGACGACGGTGATCGGCTGCTGCCGGAGATCGAAGAAGGTGACGTCATCAAACTTGATGTGCTGCGTCCTGAACAGCATTTCACAGAGCCACCACCACGATTCACGGAAGCCAGCCTCGTAAAGACGCTTGAAGAATACGGCATCGGGCGCCCTTCAACCTATGCGAGCATCATTGCGACCCTGAAGAATCGTGAATACGTTGAGATGGATGCCAAGCGCTTCCTTCCCACCGATATTGGTCGCATCGTGATCGGCTTCCTTACGGAGCATTTCACGCAATACGTGGATTACGATTTCACGGCAAACCTCGAGGACGAACTCGACGCCGTTTCGCTGGGCGAGAAAGACTGGGTTCCTCTGCTGGAAAAGTTCTGGAAACCCTTCCACGCCCTTTGTGAAGACAAGGAGACGTCGGTTACCCGTGAGCAGGTCGCGCAGGCCCGCGAACTCGGCACGGACCCCAAAAGCGGCAAACCGGTGACGGTGCGTATGGGTCGATACGGTCCTTTCGTGCAGATCGGCACCAAAGATGACGAGGAAAAGCCGAAGTTTGCTGGATTGCGCCCCGGTCAAAAAATGACCGATATCGATCTTGCTTCGGCGATGGAGCTGTTCAAGTTACCGCGCAAACTGGGTGAAACAGAGGATGGTTTGTCTGTTTCGGCTAGCGTCGGTCGATTTGGCCCCTATATTCGCTATGGTGATAAATACGTCTCCATGAAGGAAGACGACCCGTACACCGTCGAATTGCCGCGCGCACTGGAGCTTATCGCCGAGAAAATCAAAACGGATGCTGAACGTCTGATTTTGGACTTCGCAGATCACGGCATTCAGGTACTGAACGGGCGTTACGGCCCGTACATAACCAATAAGGAAAAGAACGCCCGTGTTCCTAAAGATCGCGAACCCAAGTCCCTGACACTCGAGGAGTGCACAGAGCTGCTCGCGGCAGCGCCGGTTCGTGGTCGTCGCGGCAAGAAGAAGACAGCCAAGAAAGTGGCCAAGAAGAAAGTTGCGAAGAAAAAAGCCAAGAAGAAGAAAGTAGCAAAGAAGAAGGTCGCGAAGAAAAAAACCGCCAAGAAGAAAGCGGCAAAGAAGAAAAGCTAGGACCTGATTGATGATGATCGCCGAAAAAGCCGCGGAGATTCTCCACAGCGGTGGCGTCATCGCTTATCCGACCGAAGGTGTTTTCGGGCTGGGTTGTCTGCCATCAGACTCTCATGCTGTGCAGAAACTGCTCGCAATAAAACAACGCGATCCGTCAAAAGGCCTGATCTTGCTGGCGGCCGACGCAGCACAATTCGATGGCTGGATTGCGCTGCCGGCGACTGCGACACTTCCTGATCCTGAACCTGATAATCCCATTACGTGGATCGTGCCCGCCGGAGAAAAAGCCGGCTACCTCCTGCGCGGCGATCACGCCGGTATTGCTGTGCGCATTACGACGAATCCGGTTGCAAAGGCAATCAGTAACGCCGCCTTGTCGCCTATCGTATCGACAAGCGCTAACCTGAGCGGCCAACCGGTGGCCGGCAATCAATCCATACTTCACCGCCAGTTCGGCAGTCTAGTAGACTACATCGTCCCCGGCGCTTGCGGACCAGCTGTCGGGCCCTCCGAAATTCGCGACCTGCTAAGCGGAAGCGTTCTTCGCGCGCGCTAAACGAGAGCATCTGAAATTGAGCAACATCAACCAAGTAAAAGAATATTTGCAAGGCCTGCAAAAGCACCTGTGCGCCGAACTTGAACAACTGGATGGCCAGGCAAGGTTTGTCCGCGACCCATGGGAACGCTCTGCTGGCGGCGGCGGAGAGAGTCGCGTGTTATCCGATGGAAAGATTTTCGAGCAGGCCGGCGTCGGTTTTTCGCATGTGTTTGGCGACGAAATGCCGCCTTCGGCGACGAAGAACCGGCCCGAGCTCGCAGGGAAAAAATTTCAGGCAGTTGGCGTGTCCCTGGTGATTCACCCGCAAAACCCCTATGTCCCGACGACACATGCGAATTTTCGTTTTTTCAGCGCTGGTGAGGACAATCCTGTCTGGTGGTTCGGCGGCGGTTTCGATCTAACGCCGTACTATCCTTTTCGCGAAGACATTGTGCATTGGCACCAGCAGGCAAAGGCCTCCTGCGATCCTTTTGGTGAAGAACTGTATCCCCGCTACAAGGACTGGTGCGATAAATATTTCTACCTCAAACACCGTAATGAAGCGCGCGGTGTTGGCGGCTTGTTTTTCGATGATGTGAATGCGGCGGGGTTTGAGGATAGCTTCGCGTTCGTCCAGGCCGTTGGCAACGGCTTTCTGGAAGCGTACGCTCCCATCGTGCAGCGCCGCGCGGGTCATCCTTTCGGCGCTCGGCAACGGGAATTCCAGCTGTATCGTCGCGGTCGCTATGTGGAATTCAATCTGCTTTATGATCGCGGCACGCTCTTTGGCTTGCAGTCGGGCGGACGCACCGAGTCCATCCTGATGTCGTTGCCACCGCAGGTACGCTGGAAATACAACTGGCAGCCCGAGCCCGGATCACCCGAGGAAGAGCTGTACAGGGACTACCTCAAACCACAGGACTGGCTGAGCGCTTCAACATGACAGAGCCTCTACGACCATTCCATCTGGCACTGCCGGTTACAGACCTGCACTCCGCCGAAGCCTTTTATTGCGGACTCTTGGGCTTCGGTAAGGGCCGTACCGCATCGCGTTGGATCGACCTGAATTTCTACGGACATCAGGTCACTCTGCACCTTGTTGACGCCGGCGATGCGAATGCGCAGGCAAACCCTGTCGACGGTGATGCTGTACCTGCACGCCATTTTGGTGTGGTTCTCGATATGCCGGACTGGCGCTCGCTCGCCACACGACTTGAAGAAGCCGGCTGCGAATTTTTGATCCCGCCGCGAATTCGGTTTGCAGGTGAAGCTGGCGAACAGGCGACGCTCTTCATTGTTGACCCGAGCGGCAACGCTCTCGAATTCAAAAGCTTCGCCGATCCAGCGCAACTTTTTGCCACCTGAAGGCAGCGGCGAACATTCTCTTTTGCTAACGCGAATGGTAACGTCGAACGCTGCGGTGCCCGTTGCGAGGAATCATGTCCTGGATCAAGGAAATCGAAGTCAGTGAGGCCGACGGCAAGCTTGCCGAAACGTATGCGACGCTAATTCAGCAGCGCGGAAAAGTCTCGAACATACTCAAGGTTCATAGCCTTAATCCGGAGGCAATGGATAGCCATCTCGACCTGTACATGACGATCATGTTCGGAAAGTCGGGGTTGAGCCGAGCCGAGCGAGAAGCGATCGCCGTCGTCGTGTCCGCGAGCAATGATTGCGAGTATTGCGTGAATCATCATGCTGCAGCACTACGCCGTTATATTAAAGATGAAGAAATCATTAATCTTTTGATGTCCGCCGATGGGCTTGAAACGCTCGAGCCGCGGCTTAGCAACATCGTTCGGCATGCTGAAAAATTGACGACAGCCCCTGGCGCCATGACGGAAAGCGACCTCGGCGAATTGCGCACAGAAGGACTGTCCGACAAAGATATACTCGACATCACACTGATCGTTGGCTACTTTAATTTCGTCAATCGCATGGCGCTTGGACTCGGCGTGACCTTCAGCGACGATGAATTAAGCGGCTATCGCGACGACTGCTTTGAATAAAGTGAATTTTGTGAAACTGAACCGCTGTCTCCTGGTTTTCTCTCTGCTCCTTATGGCCGGCGCGGCCAACGCACAAGATGAACCTGCGATTCGAAGTGCCGACAATATTCATCTGACGGGAGCGGAAGACCCGTCTACCAGCAAGGTCTATATTGTCCAGCTGCGCTCACCATCTGCCGCCGAACATCACGCATCACTGACCAGGAATGCGCGAGCGGCAAGCTCGCGCGCCAACCAGCGTCTGCCACGATTTGAAAAGGACAGCGCGGTGGTCCGGGCCTACACCGCGAGGCTCGATGAAGAGCAGCGGCGAGTTTTTGGAATGGCCGGTCCGGACGCACGCAAGATCTACAATTACAAATTCGGGCTGAACGGTTTCGCGGCGCGAATGAGTGTTGCCGATGCGCAAAAACTCGAGAGTCTGCCAGACGTCCTGAATGTCTGGGAAGATGAAGTTCGACCAATGGCAACGCGCCACAGCGCGAATTTTCTTGGTCTTTTTGACAGTGCAAACGGCCTCAGAAGCAAGCACGCGCTCGACGGCGATGGCATTGTCATCGGCATTATCGATAGTGGCATCGCGCCAGAACACCCGGGACTGCAGGACTCTCGTGCTGCAGATCGACCACGCAGCTGTCGCGGCAGTTGGGCCGAAACCACGATTCTGGGCAAATGGCTGTGCCGCCGTTACGACCGGCAACCTGACGTACCGGTGCTTGAAGAACTCGAGGACTGGAACGGCGAATGCGAGACTGGCGATCGCTTTGCAGAGACAGACTGCAATAACAAGCTGATCGGTGCGCGCTGGTTTATCGATGGGGCCGAGGATACCGGGCCTATTGATGAAAACGACTTTCGCTCACCGCGAGATGCTGATGGCCACGGTACGCACACCGCAACCACCGCCGCCGGCATGCGCACGAGCGCCTCCATCTTCGGCACCCTGATAGGCGATGTTGAAGGAATGGCCCCAAAGGCACGGATTGCTGTTTACAAGGCTTGCTGGCTCCGTCCGTCTGAGTCTCGAGCCAGTTGCAATACGTCGGACCTCGCACGTGCGGTCGATGCGGCTGTCGCAGACGGTGTCGATATCATCAGTTACTCGATAGGCAGCTCGATGCGAGAAGTCACAGCACCTGACGATATCGCGTTAATGGCGGCCGCCAAGGCGGGCGTCCTGGCTGTCGTTGCGGCGGGCAATGAAGGGCCTAATCTGGCCACAATAGGATCACCCGCGGGCGGTCCCTGGGTTATTACGGCGGCCGCATCCAGCCGCGCGGGCGAGTCATCGGTAGAAGCTTTTCAGGTCTCCACTCCGCCGTCCATCGCGGGAAAATACGCGTCCAAAGAAGCTCTGTTCTCACCACCTCTTGCGGATAAAGATCCCATTGAGGCGAAACTCATTCTTGCCGACGACGATGACACGTCGTTACCGTCAGGGTCCCTGGGCATCACCTCGGACGGTTGCCAACCGCTCGTCAACAGCGATGAGGTATCCGGCAACATTGCATTGATGCAGCGTTCGGGCTGCCTGTTCACCGACATGGTGAAGAACGCTGAAGATGCCGGTGCAATTGCTGCACTGATCTACAACATCGCCGGTGACCCGATCGTCATGTTTGGTGAAAGCGGGCTGGTCGATATCCCGGCGCTCATGATCGGTCAGGCGGATGCCAATCTGATTTTGGCTGAAATGGACGCAAACAACGAAGTCACCGTGGTGCTGGAAAAAAGCTTTCTGCTTACGAGCACTGACACCGGCGATTTAATGGCCAGATTCTCCGCGCGCGGACCGGGGCCCGTTGCGGACATCCTGAAACCGGACGTTACGGCGCCCGGCGTCAATATCATCGCAGGCTTTACGCCGGACCCGGCCAATGCCACGCCAGGCGAAAACTTCGCTTACCTGAGTGGTACCTCGATGGCGACACCGCACGTCGCCGGTGTCGCTGCATTGCTGCGTCAGGCTCATCCTGAGTGGTCTCCTGCGGCAATCAAGTCAGCATTGGTCACCAGTGCACGGCAGGATATACAGCTACCCGATAGCATCGCACCGGCGAACCCGTTCGACTTTGGTGGTGGGCACATCGTGCCCAACGACGCATTGCAACCGGGTCTCGTTTACGATGTCAGTAACGACGAGTACGACGCCTTTGCCTGCGGTATAGCCTCGCCAGCGGTCACTGCGGCGCGCTGCACAGAACTTGCTGCTGCCGGCTTTTCGTTCTACGCGAGAGACCTCAATCAACCCTCCCTGTCGATCTCTCGGCTGGCAAGTCAGCAGACGGTCACTCGCCATGTAACCAATGTCGATGACGAGTCTGCAAGCTTTAGCGTCGAAATATCGGCGCCACCGGGAATCGACGTCACCGTCACACCGCCAGTCTTGAGTCTTGGACCTTCGGAAACGGCCAGTTTTGAGGTTTCCCTGCGGTATGTTTCCGGCCCACTGGACCTCTGGCGCTTCGGTTCTCTGACCTGGGTAAGCGAGGATCATGAGGTCCGCAGCAGCATCGCAGTCAAGCCCGCCTCGATAACCGCGCCCGAAGAAGTCACTTCATTTGGCGGCTCGGGCAGTGAAACGTTTGCCGTCGAGTTCGGCTACGACGGCAGCTACAGTCCCGGCATTCACGGGCTCAATCTGCCGCTTATTCAAAGCCGTTTTGTCGATAACGACCCGACCAAGACCTTCACCCGCAGAACAGATAACGGTGTAACAGAACACGTGTTGACCGTGCCACAAAATCAGCTTTTCCTGCGCTTCTCGTTATTCGACGCTCTAACCGACGGCGAAGACGATCTCGATATGTATGTCTATTATTGCGGAACGGACGGCAATTCCTGCAACCGAATCGGTGAAAGCGGTGAGCCAACGTCGGAAGAACAGTTCAATCTGTATCGACCGGCCGCGGGTGTTTACGGCGTTTACGTTCACGGTTTCGAAACGGACGAAATCAGCGGCGGACCTGGAGCCAATTACCAGCTGCTTTCATGGTCAATCGGTACGGTCGACGACAAAGGCAACATGACCGCGAGCGGTCCTGCGTTCGTGGCTGCTGGCACGACGGTCGATGTCACTGTCGACTGGAGCGAGCTGCTACCCAACACCATTTATCTGGGCGGCATATCTCACAACACGCCTCAGGGCCTGTCAGAGCTAACGATAATAACGATTGGCAACTGACCGTGAGTACCAGATCTGGATAACGCCAACGATGATAACGGCGCAGGGTACGACGTAAGCACCGCTACCCCAGATAGCGACCACATCGCGCAACACGAATGAATCGAGATCGAGTATCAGCGCCCCAATCAGAGAAACCACAAACAGGGGCATCGCGACGGACTTGCGCATGAGCAACAGAACCGATGCAAGCATGCCAACGTTGACCGCGATGGCGTAAGCAGAGGTTGCCCAGACCGGTGTCGCCGCCATAAATTCCAGCATCGCAGCGTCGACGCCCTCCGGCACATTCTCGGGCGTCATCATCGCGTGCTGCAAATAGAACATGAATCCAATCACATTCCAGACCAGAAACACGGCACCGATAATATAAAAAGAACTCGGCGGTTTACCGTTCAGTTCGTCGGACATCGTCTACCCCTTATCTTGATTTCGTTTTTGGGATGCGTCCGATAATCCACCGCGGCGCTGATGATTGCAAGTGCTGTCAGCCCTTTTTCTTCGCCATGGCCTTACATGATTTATAACGAAAACAACTGGTTATATGATCATTCACCATCCCCGTTGCCTGCATATGTGCATACATGATCGTGCTTCCGACGAACTTGAAACCACGCTTTTTGAGGTCTTTGGACAGTGCGTCTGATGCAGGTGAGGTCGCCGGCATGTCCCCGTCTTTGCTGCGATTTACCTGTATCGGCTTGCCACCAACAAATGTCCAGGCGTAGTCGCAAAACGAACCGAATTCTTTTTGCACCTTGAGGAATGCTTGCGCGTTAGTGACTGCGGATCGCACCTTCAGCCGATTGCGGACGATTGACGGATCGAGTAATAATTTTTCGATGCGTTTCTCCGTGAACCGAGCGACCTTTACCGGATCGAAGTCCGCAAACGCTTTTCGGTAGCCATCCCGTTTGTTCAAAATGGTGGACCAGCTAAGGCCTGCCTGAGCGCCCTCCAGAATCAGAAACTCGAATTGCACCTGGTCGTCCCAGACCGGCACCCCCCATTCCTTATCGTGATATTCGATGTACCCAAGGCTGACGCCTTCGGCCCATCCACAACGGCTAACTGCTTTGGTCATTGAGTGTCTTCCTTTGAGTCAGCTTTTTAATGTAGCAACGCAAGCGATAAAACTCAGCACAGATTTCTAGCCTCCGTATACAAAAAAGCCCGCGCAATTGCGCGGGCTTTCATCTGGACTGCTGCAAAGTGGCTTAGATGGAACCGCCGCAAGAGCCTTCGTCTTCCTTGTCATGACCTTCGCCACAACTGCCTTCACCTTCTTTGTCACCGCCACAAGAACCTTCACCACAACTGCCTTCGCCTTCCTTGTCGTGACCTTCACCGCAGCTGCCTTCGCCTTCTTTCTCGCCACCACAAGAACCTTCACCGCAGCTGCCTTCGCCTTCTTTCTCTTCAGCACTATCGCCGCCGCAAGAGCCTTCGCCCTCACCCAGCATGTAACCAACGCTCAGGCTGGACATTGCAAACGGACTGTCAATTGCATCTGCATTGACGGTGCCACTAATCGCGAACGTACCGGCGAGCGCAGCCCCTACAGCCAACGCGACAGGTTTTAAAATTTTCTTTTCTGACATCTCTTTCTCTCCTACAGGGTTTTGCCCAAAACCGGGCGTTCGTGTCTCAGACAAGGGAGTCTCAGGTACTCCACATTACTGAATCCAATACATTCTGTTTCACTGGGTCGAGCTGTTCTTCGCGATCGCCAATGATCGCGACGCTGCCGTTGCCTACCGGCAGGATGATGCCCTTGATATTGACGCCATCCAGCGTCGTTGCTTCTGCAACTTTTTCATGGGGCATCAACAAAATGGTTATCGGTCCGCGCGCGCCCTGCATAACCAGGTGTGGCACATCCTTGCCATTGATGCTGCAACTTTGCGCGTAGGTAATCAGACCCGCCTCGTGGCTCATGCTTGCAACATCATTCGGTACGGCACTACGAAGCTGTCGATCCGAAACAGGCGTGGTGCTCGGCAACAACGCCGATGGCTCGTGGTCAACGTGCGCCAGAACCTGCTCCTGCAACGTGCCATAACTGGTGCCCATACCGGTCATTCGAATGCCAACGACAGCCGCCAGCAAGACCGTTGCCGCTATCGCAAACCAGGCTGGTTTCGACACGACGCGCCGGCTGGACAAACTAACGACGTTGTCCGTTTCAATCACCGGTAGTTCCGGCATTACCAGCGCAGGCACAGGGATCTCCAGTGCCGCCGCGATCTTTTCATTCAAAGCCAGCATTTCGGCGCTGAACACCTGACAATCCGCGCACGTCTGTGCGTGCCCGGATGCATCGTTGAATCCCGGATCTGCCGTCAGCGCTTCTTTGTAGTCAGTACAATTCATGTTTTCCGTTGCCTGGCTCATGAGTTCACCTCGTCAGCCGCATTTTCCTTCAATTTCAACCGGGCCCTGTGCAGGCGCGTCAGTACCGCGCCCTGCTTGAGTCCCATCAGCTCAGCGATCTCGTTGGTGCTGTAGCCCATCAGGACCTGCAGAACCAGCGGTTCGCGATAATCATCATCGAGCCCGTAAATAGCCTCTCTGAGATCGTTGAGCTCTTCGTTTGGTGCCTCAGCCAGTAATGCGGACTGAGATGCCGTCAAATTATCTATATCAACCGTTTCCAGGCGGCGTCGCTCAAAATATCGAGCATTCTCCCTGCGCACGATCGTCAACAGCCACTGTTTGGCTGCGGCATCGTCGCGCAACGCGTCCAGGGACTTCCAGGCGCGCAACAGCGCCTCCTGAACCACCTCCTCGGCGATCGACCTGTCCCGACAAAGCCAAGCGGCATAGCGGAACATATCCATGTAATAAACGGCTACCAGGCGGTCGAACTTAAGCCGCCTGTCGCCCATGGCGTTGTTAGTCTTCATACGAGATGACCCGCCCCTGATGATTTTTATTACGGCGTCCGCCCAAAACGATGATCAAGACGGGGAATCCGTTGCTAAATATAGGGAAAATAAGAAATTCCCGGTATTATTCCTAACTTCTCTTCTTATTCTGGTTAGCTATGAGTCAAATGACCCCAGGACAGTTCCCCTTTATTCGTATGCGTCGCGGACGCCGTACTGCATCGCTCCGGCGCCTTTACGCGGAGGCGAGGTTGTCTGTCGATGATCTTATATACCCGGTTTTCGTACTGGATGGCAAAGACCAGGTTGAGGCCGTTCCCTCCATGCCGGGGGTCAGCCGCAAGAGCCTCGATAAATTGCTCGTCGAACTGACGGAGGTCCGTGACCTGGGTATCCCGTCAGTCGCTTTGTTTCCTGTCGTAGACGCTGCGCTCAAAACACTCGACGGCTCTGAGTGTGCCAACCCGGACGGCCTCGTGCAAAACACCGTTCGCGCCATCAAGGCAGAACTGCCCGAACTGACCATCATGACCGACGTAGCGCTTGACCCCTACACAACGCATGGGCTGGACGGCATCATCGATGACAACGGCTATGTCCTGAACGATGCAACCGTCGAGATGCTGGTCAGACAGGCCCTGTCGCACGCTGTGGCCGGGGCGGATATGGTCGCGCCATCGGACATGATGGACGGCCGTATTGGCGCAATTCGAGCCGCTCTGGAGAATGACGGACACATCAATACCCTGATCATGGCCTACGCTGCGAAATTCGCGTCAGCGTTCTATGGCCCGTTTCGGGATGCGGTTGGTTCGAGCACAAATCTCGGCGGTGCCGGAAAATCCACTTTTCAGGTCGCCCCCTCCAACAGTGACGAAGCCGTCAGAGAAGTTGGCCTCGATATCGACGAAGGTGCGGACTTCGTCATGGTGAAACCAGCGATGCCGTATCTTGATATCGTTCGGCGCGTGAAGGACACCTTTCAGGTGCCTACGTTTGCCTATCAGGTCAGCGGCGAGTATGCGATGTTGAAGGCGGCGGCCGAAAACGGTTGGCTGAACGAAAAAGAAACGGTCCTCGAATCCCTACTCAGCATCAAGCGTGCTGGCGCTAACGGCATACTGACTTATTTTGCGATCGACGTCGCTCGATGGCTGCAAGAGTAATTCGTGGCGGAT
>Ga0055584_100004467_pt1 | contig 13731 bp, 7 predicted proteins | sample OSDHelmetaG_FD_58716 | JGI IMG/M metagenome (GOLD analysis project Ga0055584, IMG submission 58716) | Pelagic marine sediment microbial communities from the LTER site Helgoland, North Sea, for post-phytoplankton bloom and carbon turnover... | ecosystem: Environmental > Aquatic > Marine >... | reverse complement strand
ACCCTGCCGAACATGCAGCCTGGACCATCGTGGCTTCCACGTTACTCAATATGGATGAGACATTAACGCGGAATTAAATAACGAGAAATTTCGCAAGACGAATAGTAACTCACTTCCGACAGAAGTTGGGAATCAATAATAGAGAAATAGACAATGAACCCAGAACTCGAATTTAATCGTCAAATGACCCGACGGCAACTGCTCTCTCATGGCCGAAGTGGTTTGGGAGCCGCTGCGTTGGCTTCGCTCTTGACTGCCGATCTCGGACAAACGCAAGCGGCACAATCTGGCGCTCAGGGTGTTCCCGAGCTGCCGCACTTTTTGCCCAAAGCGAAACGTGTGATTTATTTGTTCATGGCAGGCGGTCCCAGTCATATCGACATGTTTGACTACAAGCCTGCCATGCGCAAGATTCACGGCACAGAACTCCCCGAGTCTATCCGCCAAGGTCAACGATTGACGGGCATGACGAGCGGGCAGAAATCGTTCCCATGTGTCGCCCCTATGTTTGAATTCGGTCGCCACGGAGAGCGAGGGACATGGATCAATGATAAAATCTTGCCTCACACAGCAAAAATTGCCGACGACATCGCCATCATTCGCACGATGAACACCGAAGCGATCAACCATGATCCGGCGATCACGTTCATTAACACCGGGACACAGCAATTAGGCCGCCCCAGTTTTGGTTCCTGGTTGAGTTACGGTCTCGGAAGTCCCAACAAAGACTTACCTGCCTACGTCACTATGATCTCCGTCGGTGCCAAACCGGGACAAGCACTTTACTCTCGAATCTGGGGGAGCGGGTTCCTGCCCTCAAAACATCAGGGAGTTCAATTTCGTAGCGGAGAGGATCCTGTCCTTTACCTCTCTAACCCACCCGGTGTGAGCAGCGATCTGCGGCGTAACATGCTCGATAGTCTCGCACGCATCAATGAAGAGAACTTTAACAAGCTCGGCGATCCCGAAATTCAGGCTCGGATCGCTCAGTACGAAATGGCGTATCGGATGCAAACTTCGGTTCCCGATTTGATGGAAATCAATGACGAACCAGAATCCACGTTCGACCTCTATGGCCCTGATTCCAAGAAACCGGGAACTTTTGCCGCCAATTGCGTTCTTGCAAGACGTCTCGCCGAACGGGGAGTCCCCTTTGTGCAACTCTTCCATCGTGGTTGGGATCAACACGGCAACCTGCCTAACGAAATCCGCAAAAACACTCTGGGAACTGACCAGCCGGCTGCGGCGTTGGTGAAAGATCTCAAGCAACGCGGCATGTTGGATGATACGATTGTCATCTTTGGGGGAGAGTTCGGTCGAACAATCTATAGTCAGGGAAAATTGACGAAGGACAGCCACGGCCGCGATCATCACGGACGTTGTTTTTCGACATGGGTGGCGGGGGGAGGATTCAAGCCGGGAATTGATTATGGACTGACGGACGACTATTCCTATAACATTGTCGAGAACCCGGTTCACATTAATGATTTGAATGCTACGGTGCTTCATAACCTGGGGATTGACCACAATCGGTTTACCGTGAAGTACCAAGGACTCGACTCGAAGTTGACAGGGGTCGAAGGTGCAAAAGTAATCGATGGATTACTCGCCTGAGTCAGACAGAACTGTTGAATGGAAAGAGATGATGTTTAAGTTACGTCGAGCCTCAGACGAAACATGCCGAGAGTTGCGAACGTGGATGATCTTTCTCTTTAGCCTGTTGTTGTCCAATCCAGCCACCGTTTATGCAGATGGCCCACAGTACACACGCGACATCAAGCCGATTCTCGCCCGCAAATGTTATGCGTGTCACGGGGCACTCAAGCAGGCAGCGTCTCTCAGGCTTGACACTGTGACGCTGATGACAAAGGGAGGAGACAGCGGTGGTGCAGTCGCTCCCAAGAATCTGGATGAGAGTTTGATCTGGCAGCGAGTCAGTTCTCAAGAGGAATATGAACGCATGCCTCCCGAAGGAGAACCACTCTCCGAGAAGGAGCTTTCTCTTGTGAGACAATGGATCATTGATGGGGCGAGGGCTCCCGCCAACGAACAAGCACAAACCGATCCCGCCAATCATTGGTCGTTTCAACCTCTCAAGGCCGTCACTCCACCCGTCAATGTGGGCCACCCTATCGACTGGTTTATCCAACGAAAACTCGAAACAGTCGGGATGGCACCTTCCCCTCGCGCTTCTCGGGAGACTCTAGTAAAGCGTTTGTATCTCGACTTGCACGGCTTGCCTCCCTCGACGGAAGATTTGAAAACGTGGTCCACAAAACTGGAATCGAAAGAGGGTTACACGGAACTCGTCGATCATTTGCTGTCGAGCCCGCGATATGGGGAACGAATTGCCCAAACCTGGCTTGATCTGGTCCGCTATGCCGACACTCACGGCTACGAGGTGAATACTCCACGTCCCAATGCCTGGCCTTATCGCGATTATGTCATCGAATCGTTTAATCAAGACAAACCATACGATCAATTTATCACCGAACAATTGGCTGGTGACCAATTTGATGCGGATGCCGCAACGGGTTTTTTAGTCGCCGCCGCCGTGTTGTTGCCTGGGCAAATTGGCAAAGATGAACCTTCAAAGCGACTCGCCCGGCAAGATGCTCTCGATGAAATGATTATTGGCACAAGTGCCACTTTTTTGGGACTGACCATCGGTTGCGCCCGGTGTCACGATCATAAATTCGATCCGATTGCCCAAGAAGATTATTACGCGATGCAGGCCTTCTTCGCGGGTGTCGAGTATGGAGATCGCCCTATTAAAGATGAAGGCTTTGCGCAACGCCTCGAAGAAGCAGACCGGCTGACACCGCAAATCGAAAAACTGAAAGCTCAACTGGCATCCTTCCAGCCCACTGCGTTTGTTGGTGAGACTCTGGTCATCGACGACGAAGATTTAGATCGAGTGACTTTGCTCAAAACCAAGAACGGTCATGGCGCCAACCCGGACGGCAAAAAACGTGGATATCGCAATGACACCGGTAGTACGAATCGGATGCCCAACATGAGCGAGGGACGCTATACCTGGTGGGACAATCATCCGGGTGAAGATGTCTTTACGTGGAATCCTCAAGCGGCTGGACGATATCGCGTCTGGATTTCCTGGGGTGTTCACGGTAGTGGCGTTCACACACGCGATGCTCGATATATCCTGGACCTCGATGGAGATCTCGAATCAACTGAGGATCAAACAGAAATCGCGAAAGCGGATCAATATTACTTCGCAGGACAGACGACCGGTGACTCTGAAAAGACACCTCGCTGGAGCGGACTGCTCGACGCGGGAACTCACCGGTTCAAAGAGAACAGCCGTTTGATTCTTCGAGGCGGCGAAACAGGAACCGGCATTACAGCTGATGTAGTGGTTCTTCAAGAAGCTGTGGAAGGCCAAATCGCCAAATCGGCACTTCCACACTTACGTGCTCCCGTGAATTACGAGTTGAATACAGAAGTCTTTCCGGCCACCGAAGCGAAATACATTCGCTTTACTTCGTTTGAGACAACCAACGACAACAGATATGAGCCATGTCTCGATGAGCTGGAAGTATTTACCGCGGGCGACGAACCAATCAACATCGCGCTTGCGACGAATGGCACTAAACCCAGTTCATCGGGTAATCTCTCCGAGACCGGGCGCCATCAACTCAAACATATTAACGATGGGAATTACGGGAATCCGAAAAGCTGGATTTCCAACGAAAAAGGAAAAGGATGGGTTCAGCTGGAGTTCCCGGAGATTGTTCCCATCAACCGAATCGTCTGGGGACGTGACCGAGAAGGAAAACTCAAAGACCGATTGCCGGTCTTCTATGACATTGAAGCCTCGCTCGATGGCGAGAATTGGAAAATCATTGCATCCTCTGATGATCGACTTGATCGAGCGACTTCCTTTGACGAGACAACTTTACTGGCCCGAAACGCACCCGCCGATCTCCAACAGACGGTCAAGAAAACGATTAACCAAGTCGATGAGTTACAAAAAAGACAGTCCGAGTTGAAGACACCAAAAATGGTTTATGCGGGACTGTTTCGTGAACCTCAAGAAACTTTCCTCTTGAGTCGAGGGGACCCCGAGCAACCCAAAGATCGTGTTCCACCTCACATGCCAGTGGTCCTCTCTGATGTTTCATTACCACTGGACTCCAAAGACCAGGATCGCCGACTTAAACTGGCGAACTGGATCGCCGATTCCAAGAATCCTCTCACGGCACGAGTGATGGTCAATCGCATCTGGCAGATGCACTTCGGAAACGGACTGGTCGAAACACCCAGTGACTTTGGGATGAACGGAGCCAAGCCAACACATCCTGAATTGCTCGATTGGTTGGCGATTCAGTTTATCGAAAGTGGTTGGTCGGTGAAGGCCATGCACCGTCTGATCCTGGGCTCACAGACCTTCCAACAATCGTCGCAGATTCACGAACGAGCACAAAAACTGGATGCCGATTGTCGTTACCTTTGGCGTTATCCTTCCCGCCGACTGCCAGCGGAAGCGATCCGAGATAGCATGTTGTTCGTGAGCGGAGAACTAAATCTGAAAATGGGAGGACCGGGATTCGATTTTTTCAAAACCAAAGGAGGGCTCTCAGGGTTCCCTCCGATTGAGAATTTTGGTCCTGATAAACTCCGTCGTATGATTTACTCCCATAAGATTCGCATGGAACAGGTTCCCATTTTCGGAGCTTTTGATTGTCCTGATGCAGGGCAACCAACGCCACAGCGAACGCTCTCGACAACGGCCATCCAAGCCCTCAACTTATTCAACAGTGAATTTGTCTATGATCGCTCTCATGCGGTTGCCAAACAGATTCAAAACGCCAACAGTGACGACATCGATGCACAGGTCGTCGGCACGTTCCAGATCATGTTGGGGCGGAATCCAAACGAGACAGAATTAACAGCGGCAAAATCCGCAGTCGCAGAATATGACCTGACAACATTGGCGAGAGTCTTGTTTAACAGCAACGAGTTCCTGTTTATCCCCTGATGAGAAATCAGATGTACGATCTTCCTGAAAACATGAGTTCACTCGGTCGCTCTCTGCTCGATCGACGAGAATTTCTCGGTCAAACAGCCTCCGGGCTTTCGGCAGTCGCCCTGGCGTCTCTCCTTAATCAAGAGAACCTGCTGGGCGACAAACCCAAAATTGATCCGAGTAAACCGAATGCACCCAGGCAGGGTCACTTTGAAGCTAAAGCCAAAAATGTTTTGGTCATTTTCTGTGCCGGTGCTTGCAGCCAATTAGAGACTTACGATTATAAACCCGAACTGATCAAATACGATGGTAAGCCTTTCGAGGGAGGGCCTCCCGTCACGTTTCAGGGACCGGCAGGAAATCTTGCCCGGCCTCAGTATGAGTTTCGTCCGCGTGGCGAAACGGGAAAGATGGTCTCCGATATGATTCCCCATCTGGGAGACATCGTGGACGACATTTCTTTCATCCATACGCTCACCAGTAAATCGAATACTCACGGACCGGCTGAAAACTTTCTTTCAACGGGGTTCATTCTGGATGGTTTCCCCAGCATGGGGGCGTGGACAAGTTATGCACTGGGGACCGAAAACCAGAATTTGCCAGCGTTCGTTGCGATCCCCGATCCGCGAGGAGTCCCGCAGGCCAGTATCAACAATTGGGGACCGGGATTTCTGCCAGCCGTCTTTCAGGGAACTCCCTTCAGCAGCACAAACCCAATCCGCAATTTACAACCACCGAAGTCCGTCTCGAACCAGCAGGATCAAACAGCTCGTAATTTGTTGAACCTGATCAATCGCGAACATCTGAAACATAATCCGCATGATGGCGAACTGGCGGCGCGCATTGCCAGTTATGAATTGGCTGCACGCATGCAACTTTCAGTCCCCGCCATCAATGACCTCTCGACAGAAACGAAAGAGACTCTCGCCATGTATGGTGCCGATTCTCAGAACGAGAATAAGGCCGCCTTTGCGCGCAACTGCATTCTTGCCCGTCGATTGATCGAATCGGGTGTTCGTTTTGTCCAACTCTTCAATGGTGCCTACGCCAGTGGCGGTAATTTGAATTGGGACGGTCATCAAAAACTCCGCGAACAGTATGATGTCCACGGCGAGATCATGGATCAACCTGCCGCTGCACTCTTCAAAGACATGAAACAACGTGGCCTCCTCAACGATACACTGATTGTCTGGTGTACTGAATTTGGTCGGATGCCGATGTTCCAGAAAGGCGCCAAGGGCCGAGATCACAATCCCCAAGGATTCACCGCTTGGCTGGGAGGAGCCGGAATCAAACCGGGCGTCAGTTACGGACAAACCGACGATCTTGGCTTCAAAGCTGTCGAGGATGTTTCCAGCGTGCATGACTTGCATGCAACGATGCTACATCTGTTGGGACTGGATCACACACGCCTGACCTTCCGCCACAACGGTCTCGACCGTCGTTTGACCGATGTCCACGGACATGTAGTCAAAGAGATTCTCAGCTAATTAAGTCAGCATGGGAAGAAAGAGGACTGCGAAGCCCAAGAATGAGGCGAAGCCGACGATGTCTGTCACGGTTGTCAAAAAGATTGATGACGACTGTGCAGGGTCGCGACCCATTGAACGCAACACGATCGGAATCACTGCACCGGATAGCGCGGCAGCCGACATATTGATGATCATCGAGAGCAAAATCACAATAGACAAGCCGACGGCTTTGGTGATTCCCGAACCATCCAGGAAGTATTGCCAAAAGAAAACGGCAATCGATGTCACGACCGCAACCATCAGGCTATTGACCGCTCCCGCCAGTAACTCTTTTCGAATTACTTTTCCTTCCAGTCCAGAAATAATCTCCCGAAGCGCGAGACCACGAATTACGACTGCCAACGATTGAGCTCCCGTGTTCCCACCTTGCCCGGCAACAACCGGCATCAACACGGCCAGGGCAGCAACTTTCGCGATTGTTTCTTCAAACAATCCCACGACCGCCGCGGCCAGAAACGCCGTCAACAGATTGAGCATCAACCAGGGTAATCGACTACGCACAACGACGCGGACCGGTGAGAGAGCACGTTCATCGGCACTGGCACCAGAGATTTTCTGCAAATCTTCAAAGGCGGCGCGTTGACCGGCCTGTAACGCTTCATCATGCGTCACCACGCCGACAAGCCTACCTTCGTAATCGATGACCGGTAAAGCCAGAAAATTTCGTTCCTGCATCAAGTTGATCACTTCTTCACTGCCCATGGTGTCCGACACACTGACGATATTCGCTCGCAACAATTTAGCAATGGAAGTTTCAGGAGCCGCGACCAACAGGTCGCGCATTGTGATGACACCCGCCAGTCGCCCATTTCGTTCGGTGACATAAAGATAATGAAGGACCTGCTTCGGCGTCCGGCGAATCGCGGAAATGGCCTGTTCTGCGGTCAGGTCGATGGAGAGCGAAGCAACGCGCGGCTCCATAATTCCACCAGCCGTTTCAGCAGAGTATCGTGTGAGATCTCGCAACGGCTTGGCCGTCGGTTCTGGCAATAACTTCAGAATTTCATCGAGTTTCCGTTCTGGTAGTTGACGTAGCATCGTGGACGCAGCACGCGGTGACATTTCGACCAATATCTGTGAGACTCGTGTGTTTTCCAACTGGTCAAGTAGAGGACTCGAAACATGAGGGCTCAAACGCTCGAGCAATGAAACGATGACAAGAGGTGGCAATGTGGTAAACAGTCGTTGAGCCTCGGCGGTATCCAGTTCCTCAAATGCACGTGCCGCTTCTTCGGGATGCAGCTCTATGAAACTTTGCAACATGGTTTCCAAAGGCTTCATAATTATCGCAATCCATTTACTGATAGTTATTTAGGCATCGTGCGAGCAGGTTGATCTGTTCGGATTTCGCGATTCTTGGTATGAATCTGCCCCACCAGATCGGCACTTTCTTCAGATAGATACTATGTCAGTTCAACGCAATCAACGCTATCCCTATCATCTTGCCAAATTGGTCGCGGGAGAACTTACCAAAGTTTCTGAGACTCCTCCCACGCAAAAAGTATTGCTGAGGTTGTTTGAAACGCTCTATTTCGCAAGTTTGAAAACCGATGAATCACGCCTGTGTCGATGTACGATCATCTTTATAGAATCAACGCCTGACAACGATTTTCACTTAGACGATGATAAAGAGACTCGCTGGAATATTGTGCCATTTCGACAACCCATCAAGTTGGACGTTCGATCTTTGCTGAAGCTGGCAGAAGCCGCTGACCCCGCCTCCTCATCGATCGCCGTTTACTGCAATGCGGAAGGGGAATTGATGATTGGTGGATTGGTCGATCAAGAAATACGCTACGGAGACCGTGTCGCGTTAGATGCAATCGCCGATCCGTCACGACCGGGTTTGTTTCAATCGACCATCACGGGTGTCGGTGCGATTTCCGTTTACAAAAACTACGCATTGATTGGTAGTTTGGAGCAAAACAACCTGATCACGCAATACCATGATGTGTTGTGGGAAGGCCCTATCCATAATCGCCTGAAACAAAATCTCGAAGAATCGCTCGTCTATCGTTCGGGGACCGATTCTTCTGCTCCCAATCAACAGTTGATTGAACAGCTACGTGACGAGTTGCTGATTCGATGGCAAAATTCTATGTGTCGAATGTTATACAACATTCAGCAATACGGTCATGGCGGAGGATTGTTGATTGTTCCCCGTTCTCCAGCTCCCGAATTGAATGTCAAATACGAACTCAATTACGACCGCTTGCCAAATGCATTGCTGCAATTGTCTCAACAACAAATTGCCAAACGCCAGATTCACGGCTCCATCTCTAACTACTGTCATCACCCCGAAGATTTCCTCAGATATGAACTTCATCAGAAAGCGGTTCAAAGCGAAAGGGATCTTCAGCGACTGAAAGATGAAGTCTTGGGGTGTAACCGATTTATTGCGTCTTTGTCTCGTGTCGATGGGTTTGTTCTGTTAGATCGAACATTGAGTGTGCAAGGCTTTGGTGTCGAGATAAGGTCGGACGATCCGATTACCGAAATCACAGTTGCCGGAAATTCGACAGCCGAAAAACGACTCTTGCGAACAATCTCCATCGATCAATTCGGCACCCGCCATCGGGCCATGATTCGTTACTGCAACAATCACGAAGGGACACTCGGCTTTGTGATCTCTCAGGATGGTGATATCCGAGCCATCGTGAAACATGAAGGGCAATTGATTCTCTGGGAGAATATTAACGTACAACTCGCTTACCGCGCAGAAACGGACAGAGAGCAGAATGCGGACTTCTCGTCGATTTCTGACCTGCTAAAAGACTGGGTTCTGACCTGGACCTCGCTACGCTCTGCTTAAGTCTCAATGATTGCGCGGAACAATTGCAACACAAGTCACGCGTGATTTCCTTCCAGCTAATTTTCTTACCCACAATTCCAAAAGTCTTTAGAGATCGATTTTCGCTCCCAGTAAATCTGATTTTGAACTTTACGTTAAAGTCGCATCGAACTAAGCTTTCGTGCCAATCTCCTCATGAACTGAAAATGACAAGACACAGATCTTAGCTAGATTTCTATTCAGGTATTCTCATGAGACTAAAGTTATTCAAACATTCGTTATCCCGCAGCTCACTCTGGAATGAAGTCCGACGCTCTGGCAATTGGGAAGAATTGGCCATCAATCTGGGGTCGCGAATTCCTTACGAATGGGCAAACAGGTTGCTGAGTCCCATCTTTCGTTCGGAGAGACTTCAGTCACGTCTCTTTCATAAAACCCTGGAAAGACTTCGTAAAATCGAAGCATGGATTGACGGACCTGTTGAACTGAAAGAAGCTGTTGGCCGCCACATCTTCGTACATGCTGGTATGAAGTGGCGACTATTGTCGATGGGAGATATGAGTCTCAAGAGGGCAAGAAAGTTTATCACCATCGAAGGACTGGATATTCTCGAATAATATCGAGACCAACAGACAGGAATCGTTTTGATCAACAGTCATTTCGGAGCGTACCGCGTCGTCAGTAAGATACTTTGTCAAAGCGGCTTTCCTTTGACGATCGTTACAGGGCAAAGCTTTGGATCAAAACTCGCCAACTATGAATGCCCGTTATTGTTGACTGGGGAATTACTGCCGACCCAAATTATTCGAGAATCGACACGCGCCATCGAAACAAACCGAATCCTCTGCATCTCCGCAGATGGTCGGGAAGGCAACAGTGGAATCGAACACAATTTCTTGGGAAAAAAGAGAGTGTTCCGTACTGGTTTCGCACAACTCGCCATCAAGACAAAAGCCCCAGTAATCCCTGTGTTTTCCACTGTCGACGAATATGGAAAGGTTCACATTAAGCTTCACGCCCCTTTGGATAGCGGGGACAGCACACAGACAAAGAGTGATCGCATCTATGCACTCGTCCAACAATACGTGAAACTGCTGGAAGGTTATTGGATTGCCGATCCGGGAAACATTCGTATGGGGCAGTTCCGAACACTTTTAAAGGACGACGAAAATCTGACAACTCGACAAGCTGACTCCGAAGAAAGTTCTCGCGCGGCATAAATTCATGCACGAAGAGACTCCCCGATCAAACAGAGAAACCCTGCCTGACGAATCACTGTCTTCGTTGACTGCTATTTGAGATTAAGGCTTAAATGCGGCGTCATTTTCGTTTCCGAGTGCCAGCACATAGGCAAGCAGGTCAAGAATTTGCTCCTCGTCTAACGAGTTCAGTAATCCCACAGGCATGATCGAGACGGGAGAAGCACGCCGCGCCTCGATTGCACTTTTCTCGATGGTCTTTTCTTTGATGACTGGTGGTCCCGTAAGAATCGTCAACTCGGTCTCATTTTCAGAGACAATGTTTCCATTGAGAGTCGTACCATCATCCAGAGCCAGTAATACCGTTCGGTATTTGTCTTCGATTTTTCGCGATGGTTCCAATATTTCGGCCAAGATGGCTTTGGCGTCACTCTTATGCTTTTTCTTCACAACCTCATCGAGGTTCGGGCCAATGGTGAGATTACGTCCGAGTGTGACACTGTTCTCAGTAAATTTGTGGCACTGCGCACATGCGAGTTTCGTAAAGAGTTGTTGTCCGCGTGCAAAATTTCGATGTTGTGTAACTTGCTGTAACTCTTTTTCCAGATCGGCAATTTTCCACTCGGTATTATTAACAACTTGTTGAGGGTTTTTGGCGAGAAACTCTTTCAGGTCATTGGTCACGTAGAGAGTCCCACGCATCAGTAAGTGGTGTCCGGGGAATGAGCAAATATATGGGTAGGCGCCTTCTTTTGTGGGGGCAGTAAACTCGATCGTTTCTTCCTGTCCATGATCGACTAACTGACTTGCCCAGAGGATCTCTTTACTTTCGGGCACGAAACCAACCGAGAACCCACTGGCTCCCAATGCAATCGCCTGCAAGCCGACTTCGTCCGCCTTACCAGGATTCACCAGCATGATGTTGTGAGGCATGTAATCAGGGTTCGCGAACGTCAGTTTGATTTTCTTGCCGGGCTTCACCGTAAGTTCGGATACGTCGTATCTCATGCGCTCACGTACGGTCCCGATTCGGATGGTTGTCAATTCGGAAGTGTCGCTGAGGATCCCGGACTGTTGAGTCGCTTCTTCCTCGGCTTCCGCAATGACGCCACCACGCATAGTGCTTTCGACATTGAACCACAAATGTTTCACGGTGTTTGCCGCGATACGGGCATGTGGCTCAGGAGACATCAAGAGCTGACCGAGTAGGTCAAGATTTCTGACATTGTGCTGTTGATGCAACCAGAGCGCTTCGAGCAAATGATGCGCATCTTCTTTTTTGTTCGGATCAAACTGCTTCATCCATTCGTTTGTTGCCGCGATGACAGCGTCGGTATCACGCTCACTTAATTCGATACGTGTACGATGCCTGATTCCATCGACGGGCGATTTGAGATTCTCAAGCAAAGAGGTAATCGGTTCGCCATCAATGGCTACCGGCTTCTGCAGAGGACGCCCGATGGCAGTCATTCGGTAGATACGACCATGTGCATGGTCGCGGTTTGGGTCGCGTACATTGTGCTGCATATGGCCGATGATGACATTGTGCCAGTCGCAGAAGTACAAAGAACCATCGGGGGCAAAAATCGCATCCGCAGGACGAAAGTTCTTGTCGCCGCTCATCATCAATCCACGTGATTTTTCGGTCGTTGTGCTGCCATCCGCATTGATGGTGGAAACGACGAGTTCATCACCGGCTGGCTCACCCCAAACAGTTCCGTCTTCCCCGTTCCGTGCAAGATCGTAGTGCTTGATGCCCAGGAAACCGATGACGTTACAGATCAGGAAATCACCCTGCATCGACTCGGGGAAATGAGCACTGCTGACAATTTCGCTGGCGGTGACAGGACGGACTTCTTTCTTCAAGAGCTCGTGCATTTTGAACCCATTGGCCTCAGGGCGAACTTGATAAGCTCGACCGCCAGTCCCGTCGGTGGCGTAATGATAACCCCAGTAGTCAAAGGCGATGCCGTGCGGGTTGGGGGAATTGTCAGCATGTCGGGAAATGGTGAACCTGCGCGGATCGAATCGATACATGGCCGATGCACCAGTTTGAAGTGATGGTCCCCAGGGATGCTCATGGTTGTGCATCATGAACACGCCGCTTTGCCAGTAAATGGCACCATCGGGTCCGTAGATCAAATTGTTTGCAGCGTGATGAGTATCTGAAGAGTCGAGACCTTGAAACAGGTTGATACGAACGTCGGCGACATCGTCTCCGTCGGTATCTTTCAGAAACAGGAGTTCTGGAGTGCTTGTCACAATGACGCCGCCATTCCAAAACTCGAACCCGAGAGGATTCTGAACGCGAGCAAACTCGGTGACGCGGTCGGCTTTACCGTCGTTGTTATCATCGTGCAAAATAATCAACGCATCATTCATCTCTTTCAGTGGTTCCCACTTTGGATAGGTGGGCCACACTGCCGCCCAGAGACGACCTTTGGTGTCGAACTGCATTTGCACCGGGTTGATGAGTTCAGGAAATTTGTCATCATCGGCGAAGAGGCTGATTTCAAAGCCTTTCGCTACCGCCATATGCTCAATTCCTTCTTCACCAGAAATATATTTGAGCCGACCCTCTTTCATGGCATTCGAACTCTTACTTCCGCCTCCGACATTCGAGATTACTTCGATTGGCTCGGGGACATTACTGTCGTCCACTTTGAAGTCTTCGCCTTTAGCAACAGCCCACACGCGAAGGTCGCGGTTTTGGGTCATAACATCTAACATCGATTGTTCGTGCTGCAAAACGACGGCATTCGTTTGATCGTTGGTGAATTTCAGCGTGGAACGACCACCCCAAACATCGTTCCCATCGCGAGCACGATAGCGATTATTCCAGTGATAATTTTTGTCAATCACGGCAGACCGAAGCGGTTCCATAGAAGGAGATGTCGTCACCTTGTGACCAAAAAGTGATGAAGCGATGACTTCGGCCAGCAACCTGTTTCCTTCTTCCGTTAGATGGACGCCGTTAATTGTCAGTGGCTTGCTCGACTCTTTGAACAGTTGCATGGACGGATGAAACAGGTCGATATACCCAACTCCCGCTTCCCGCGCCGCAGCTTCTGTCGCTTTGGTGTATGCGGCAAGTTGAATATTGTGTTTTTTGCCGTCAGGCACATTTTTATTCCCGGTATCTTCGTGTGCAATCGGGCTGAATAAGATGATACGAGGGAACGATTTTCCATTGGCCTTGGAAGCACGAGTTTTATTGACGAA
>Ga0055584_100004465_pt1 | contig 13735 bp, 10 predicted proteins | sample OSDHelmetaG_FD_58716 | JGI IMG/M metagenome (GOLD analysis project Ga0055584, IMG submission 58716) | Pelagic marine sediment microbial communities from the LTER site Helgoland, North Sea, for post-phytoplankton bloom and carbon turnover... | ecosystem: Environmental > Aquatic > Marine >... | reverse complement strand
AACCAATATAGGGCATCATCATCATTCAGCAAATATTGCCTGCCATCTGCCAATGGTGATTACGGCACTGAATGCCCTTAATGTCTGGTAGGGACATTCATCACACCAGGCTCCGACATGGTCCGATCAAGCATCTTGTGTGCGATGTTCGCAGTTTTCTCGCTTACACTGACCATACATATTTAGCGAATGTCGAGAAATGTCAAACTGAAAAATATCTGCCACCATCTCCCGGATGCTCTGGATGCGTGGATCGCAGAACTCGAACAGATGATGACACTCCTCACAGATCAGGTGATCATGTTGCCAGAAACTGTAGGACCGTTCGTATTTGGCCTGCTTGTTGCCGAATTGATGCCGGACAACCAGGTTGCAATCAACTAGTAATTCCAGCGTGTTATAGACCGTAGCACGGCTCACTGCAACGTGTTGCTGTTTCAGTTTTAGGAACAGCTCATCTGCGTCGAAATGGTCAGATGTATCATACACTTCCTCAAAAACCGACAGCCGCTCCTGCGTCTGACGCAGGTTGCGTTCGCGCAGATAATCCAGATAGCGACTCCGGACGACTTCTAGCTGTTCTTTTGGAAGGGGTGAGCTCTTCATGTCAATCGTTGATGAGGGGCGGTCTACCGATGCGCCTGAGTGCTGTTCCTACGTTTCATGCTGGAAGTGTGGGTAGCAGATCCGCCCAAACCTCTGCTGCAACCTCATCAATCGACTGCTGACCATTTATCACAACAAACCGATTGGGTTCAGACGCTGAAAGTCGTTCATAGGCATTAAAAACGCGCTCAAAAAAAGCCATTCCTGCCGATTCAAGACGGTCCGCAGCTTCGCCAGGTCCTAAACGCTCTGTAAGACGCTGCGAAGCAGTAGCGACGTCTAATCGAATTAGGTACGTCCGGTCTGGCACTACCCCGTCAGTAACAACACGTTGAAAATCGCCAAGCCAATCCGGATCCGCTACCTGACGCCCTCCTCCTTGATACGCAACGGTTGAATCGAAGAAGCGGTCGCAGATCACAATCCCGCCTGCTTCGTGGAAAGGGCGGATTTTTTCTCGAACCAGTTGCGCTCTTGCCGCCGAAAAAAGCAGCATCTCCGCAAATGGGTCCATAACCAACGAGGGATCGAGTAAAAGCGTACGGATTCGTTCAGAAACAGCTGTCCCCCCAGGTTCGCGTACATATAGCACGTCGAGAGAGGATGCCCCTAGTCGATCCAAGAGCCGCTTTGCCTGCGTACTCTTGCCAGAACCGTCTATCCCTTCAAAACTGATGATCATGGTCGTTGAGATGCACCTACGATGCAAAAATAGGAGTTATGCGGGGCGCGATTCCCCAGTTTTTCGACGTTTAATATACAGGGCAGGGAAAGGCTGTTCAGCTTGATTTTCGCGATATGCTCACATATTATGTCAGTACACGTCGAACCTTTGACAATCGTCGGCTTTCAAGATCCAGCCTCTGCTAACTAAGCAAGCCTTGCTCTTTTACCCAGGTACGATTCTACGCACCGTATGAGCAGTTTTAACTTCGGATTCGAAGATTTTGAAGACTTCAAGGACGACAGTCGTTTGGAAAACCTTGCCGCGCACTTTGAGCGCGAAGGGAGTACCGGATACTTTGACTCAGACACCCTGGAAGAAATAGCATCGTTCTATTTCGAGCAGGGTCGCTTCGAAGAGTCCCTCCGTGTAGTCGATCGATCACTCGAGATCCATCCTTTTTCTTCCGACGGCTGGATGCGTCGCGGTATTCTACTTAACAACATGGGGCGCCATGCTGAAGCGCTTGATGCGTACGAGCGTGCCCTTGAGTTGAATCCGACAGACGTTGAGACCATTGTAAACCGTGGAATCACGCAGGACAGCCTCGACGAGCCTGATAAGGCATTGCAGTCCTATGAAGATGCCCTCCAGCTAGACCCAAGAAATGAGGAAGCCCTCTTTAATAAGGGTGTAACGCTCGAACGGCTGAACCGAATTGCGGAAGCTATTTCCGTGTTTATGGAATGTGTGGAAATCAATCCTGAACATCCTGAAGTCTGGTATGAACTCGGCTTCTGCTTTGACAGGATTTCTAAGGAAGAAGACAGTATTGGCGCCTACGATAAGCATTTAGATATCGACCCGTATTCTCATGATGCATGGTATAACCGCGGCATCGTGTTGAACAGACTGGCTCGCTACCGCGAGGCGATCGATTCTTATGACATGTCTATTGTCATCTCAGACGAATTTGCTTCAGCGCACTACAACCGAGGAAATGCGCTTGCCAACCTCGGTGAGCTGAAGGAAGCCATTCTGAGCTACAAGCGGGTTCTTGAAATTGAAGGCAATGATGCAGCCACGTGCTACAATATTGCGCTCGCATTCGAAGAATTGAAGCTCTACGAAAGCTCAATACATTACTTCGAAAAAGCTCTTGAAGCCGACGACACGTATGCCGAGGCATGGTACGGGCTTGGGTGCTGTCACGATGCCCTTGAACGGTTTGAAGAGGCGCTTGCCTTCTTTAATCGTGCCATAGTGCTTGGACCAGATATTCCGGATTTCTGGCACGCTAAGGCCGATTGCGCCTATAACATGGGTCGTCTCCCGGAAGCCATAAACGCGTATCGCACCGTGGTGAAGATGGCTCCGAAAAATCGCGATGCTTGGGTAGATTTTGCTGAAACGCTGTTCGAAGCAGAAATGCTTGAAGAAGCTCTAGAAGCCTACGGAAAGGCACTAACTCTCAGACCAGACGATGCAGAAGCGTATGTCAGTCAGGCTCGTGCACATTTCGCACTCGGCAATTCGGACGAAAGCATCTACTCTCTGAAGATGGCATTCGGATTGGATCCGAAACAGAAAGAAGACTTCTCACAGTCCTACCCCGAACTGTTCGGCGACCAGCGAATCCGCCGGATGTTGGACCTCGACCGCTGATCTAACTACATGATCGGTCCCTTACGCTGGTTGGTATGGGCGCTTCAGGGCGTGGGTATTGGCGTTGCCAATGTGATTCCCGGTGTCAGCGGAGGCACCATGGCGCTGGTGTTTGGCATTTATGAGAAGTTGATCTCCCTTCTGAGTGACGCGGCACGCGCTGGCGTACTGCTCCTTCGCTTTGATTGGAAGGGGGTTAGGCGTCTAATGGAGTCCATAGACTGGGCGTTCCTCCTTTGGCTGTCTCTTGGAGTACTTGTTGCTCCCCTACTTGGAGCTAAGCTACTACCTGGTCTTCTCGAATCGTGGCCAGAACAGTCTAGAAGTCTGTTCTTTGGTCTAATCCTTGGTACGCTTCCGATCCCTTGGTTGCGGATCCGCTCGAAAGAGTCACGCCACATTGCCGTCCTTATAGTAGCTGCGATTAGCTCTTTTATGGTAGTGGGCATATCACCCTTGGAAACGGCGGATCCCGGTCTGATTAAGGTATTCTTGGCCGCTGCGTTGGCCATTTGCGCCATGATCCTTCCAGGCGTTAGTGGTGCCTATATACTGCTCATAATTGGCATGTACGCACCCATTTTCGAGGCCATTGATGCGCGCAACATGACTGTTATTGCGGTATTTGCCCTCGGTGCGGGAGTCGGCCTAGCTAGTTTCGCCGTATTCCTTAAGTGGCTTCTTGAAAGAGCTCACGACGTTACGATGGCTGCCCTCGTCGGCCTTATGGCGGGGTCTCTGCGCTCACTGTGGCCCTGGCTTGCCGGGGATCGCAGCCTAATGTCACCGGACACGGGTAGTACATTCCCCCTGATTCTTGCCCTCGGCCTGACAGGTCTATTGATATCAGGCGCAATGACATGGTGGGAAATCCGCCGGAAAGCGGCTTGAATCCCCTGTCCTGATGAAGACTAGTTGGTAGTTAAGGGGACGACCACCGATGAGCCCATTGCTGCGGCACCTGGGGCAGATTCGAGCACCTTCACTACTTCGCCCGTTTCTGTATCGATGACGGAAATAGTCCCAGGAGGAGCATCCTCAGGGAAAGCGAATCTTCCCTTGTACCAGCCCCCTTCGTTTTCAGACGCTACAAATAGCGTCTTCCCGTCTCGTGTGATGGCCAGTCCGACGGGCTCTCTCATTGCTAGATGATCGATAGGATCAGCTGGCACTTCAGCCACAGCATCAATCACGGCGACTCGATCCATACCCCGAATAGCTGCATACACATGCGTTCCATCGGGTGAATACGTGATCTGACGGGGATCATCACCGACCCATAGAGAGTGGTGCTGAATTACCTGGCTAGGGTTGGATGTACTGAAAAGGGTCAATGTGCTCGTTCCACGCGCACTCCCCCACATTTTGACGCCCCATGGAGCCATGGCGAAATAGATGAACGCGTGTTTGGAGCCCTTAATATCGAAGAATCTGACCTTTTGATCATCCAAATTGACAATCATCATCTGATCAACTGACAAACTGGATGAGAAAACGACGTCCCCTTGAGGTCGTAATGCCAACGGATAGGCATCCGGGAAGGTGACCTGCACTTGCTGCCGGGAGAGATCAGATCGTTTTATCTCAAGAAGATATCGGGGCTCGGTTGTTTCCTCCGGAAATGAACTGACATACAGCATATCGCTATCCGGATGAACGAGGATCTGCCCAGGGCTCTCAATTGGAATCGTAGCAACTAAGTGATTACTCCGGCTGAACTTTGCCAAAACCGTTGGATCGGACCAAAGTGTGCTGCCGATGGTGGCGTACCAGAAGGACCCATCTGGCTCAACCGCAACATGGACCGCCCTCGCATGAGAACTGAAACCTTCGTCGGTTAGGTTAACGCGTGCGAGCACGATGCGTGCTGACGATTCGATGACGGTCACCACGGGCGCCGCCGTGTGCGTGACATACACGAGATCAATCGCCGTTTCGATCGGCGTTAGGCCTGCCGGGCCCTTTGACCCTTCATCAATCCATTGCTTTAGAAGCGCTATTTCCGCTTCGGAAAGTTGGTTTTTCTTGGAAGGATGGGACTTCCGATCAGTTCGCGACATGAGCCGGATCAAAGCGCTTTCGTCACCCGAAAATGGAATCAGCACTTCACCACCCGCTGAACCTGCTACCAACATTTCCCATGATTCTACGGAAAGACCAGCTGACGGTGAATCACCTCCGTGACACGCGGCGCAACTACGCTGTAGTAGAGGCTCCACATGATCTGTCCAGGATACCTCGTCAACCGAGGAAACCTCTGGAATAAGCCTATCTCCCAATAACTCGCAGCCAGAGAGAGTAGAGAGGCTGAGAACAAGGGCCGCGAATAGTGTAAAGCGGTATGTCAGGAGAGCATGAGAGCTCATTTTATCGCTTGGAAACCGGAGCGCAGGAAAGGGGCGCTACCATACATGATGACTTTGAAGATCAATTGGTCCGACCTTTTGCGTCGCAACAACCTTCTTCGCTGGCCGAAGGATCGGACACAGCTGAGCATCAATAGAGTACGTTGAAAACGGTGTTTTTAGGTGTCCAGCGTGAGTAGAATCCTCAGCAGTGACGGGCTCAAGATGCATAGCCTAGCCTAGTGCACGACTACCACTGCCCTGCTATCCGTAAACCGTTCGCCCTGAAATCGAACGTGATAGGTTCCTGCCGGCAATCCATTCACAGAAAACGAGATTCGCACTGACCGATCGATTGGAAACGCGCCGTTCCGGATCGATGTGAGTTCTCGTCCTAGTGCATCATGAAGGGTAATTCTGACGTCTTGCTCGTGGGCCAGGGATAGCTCCAACGACACATCTGTGGTAGCCGGATTCGGCCAAGAAGTTGTCAGGACATGTGTGTCTTGGACAAGATTGATGATTACAACCTCAGACATAATCTCTGCGCCATCTATACCAATGGCCGTTACCTGATATTGGGCTATCGCCGCTTCAGGATTTATCGCATGCGAATACGAACCTGGCGCAGCCGTTCCAGTCGGGTTAGCGGGAAGGACGGCTTCTACCACCCGATCTCCGGAGCTAAGGACCTGTTCTATCCTGTAAGAGGCTATAGCATTTTCCGATTGCATGGACCACGAAAGATGAGCTGATTCGCCCTGTGTAACAGCAGTTACGGCACCGAAGCGGGTTCCGAGGATAGGAGAAGGCTGCAAAAGAAAAAGTCCTTCTCGTCTGCCAGTCACAAGCACGAGATCATCGTCAGGAAACGGCCAGGCGGTCCAAGCACCCTCAAAATTGAGTGCATCCGAAGCGGGATACGTATCAAACCAACCTGCCGTGAAAGGATGTTCGGGGTCCGATACATCCAATATTCTGAGCCCACTCGAATAATTTGCTTGGAAGGCAAAGCAGCCTTTTATGTACAAATTGTGATCCGTGGATATGATGTCTGACGTAAAAATGGTCAGCAGCACCGGATCATCTAGATCGTGAAGATCCCAAATAAACGTTCTGGTCTGTGCAGAATACGCGCGCTCATCCAACTCGTCGTCCTGCACGAAGTAGCGATGATCCTGCGTTAACCAACCCTGATGCACATATGCCGCCGTGGGGTAGCTCCCGCGGGAAATCGATACGGGGTTGTCCGCGTCCGTCACGTCTGCGATTGAAATGGCTGTTTCGTTTGATCCAATACAGATTTCACGTCCCTGCCAAATCTGATCCGGTCCATCATAGATGACACACTGCACGTCGTGCGTGTAGCCATCCCGGCCAATACCAGTCCCGATATCGTTAAAGCACCCGGCGAACGTAGGTTGAAGTGGATCAGCAATATCTACTATATGCAATCCAGCATTACACCCATGGGTGTCGACTCTCGCTCCCACAACGAATGCCCGATGGGTTGCCTCATTGATAGCGAGGTTGTGTGCGACCGTAAAATCGGAATAGACCGCATCCGCCTCGAACGAAACTGGCCCTGAAGAAACGTCTCGCAGGCGGCGCAAATCGAAAACCTGCATGCCATGCCCTCCCCTGCGGCCAGAACTACCGTCGGCTACGATAAATGCATAGTTGCCATCAACTTTGATATCGCGCCAGACGTTGGTTTGGGCTGTCGATGGCCGCAAAAGCTCACCTATATACGTCGGATTCGTGGGGTCCGATACATCGACGAACGCTGTTCCGTCCTCGCGGCCAACAAGCGCATATCTCCTCGACGTTTCCGGGTCGACCCATCCCCAGACGTCATTCAGTCTCAACCCTTGAGGCGTTCCTAAGTCTTGTTTGGGAAGAAAGCCGAGCAGGTGCACAGCGGCACAGGGAAAACCTGCCGCCATGCCGTCCATGCATTTTTCGGCAGAAATCGAGGAATCGAACAAGGCTGGCGAAGTATGTATGGCCTTCCCCGCATCAGAATCGTTCATTTTAGCGTCTTGGCCGTTCGCTAAACCGATGCCGAAGGCCAGCAAAAAACTTAGCGATAGACCGGGAATAGCCAGACGCATCAGACCATGGTATCCATCGTGTTTATCGTGTTCATGGTGTCGCGTCAAGGTCGCTCACTTAATCTGTGTTTTTATGACGGGCTTCTGAAAATGCGATGGGTGATCTGAATACAACCAAGGCTTACCGTGCCCGAAGAACCTGACGGGTCATGTCAAATGAGTCACCTGTGATGCGGATGAAAATGGATCCGTTCACAGCCTCGGGCAGGCTATCCATTGGAATAGCCACCGGTGTCGTCGCCGTGACGAGGCCGTCATATAATTGAGCAACCCTCCTTCCCAGCACATCAAATACGTCGATTCGAACATGCTCACTCCTGTCCAGCACAAGTTCGATCGTCCCTCGATCTCGGAATGGATTCGGGAAAATGTCCAGACTGGCTACTGAGTTGGGTAACTCTGCCCCTTCAACGGCTGTACTGCTGCTAGCCTGAGGCTGCACGAGAAATAGCCCATTGTATCTGTCGGTAATAGCGACAACACCATTTGATAGAAATGGATAATTACTCCATGAGCCAACCCACACGGACACATTGGTTTGTGGGAGTGTGTCAAAAAACCCGACTTCTACTGGCGCAGTCGGATCAGTTATATCAAGGACACGGAGTCCGTCAACGTACTGGCTCTGAAAAAGCCGATTGCCGACAACGTACATGTTGTGGTCGATGGTGGTACGATTTGCGAAAAACTCTGCTACCATCATGGGTTCATCGAGGTCTTCAAGATCCCACACCAGAGTCCTTGTCTGACCAACCGCACCTCTCGCTTCATCGAGTTCGTCTCCTTGGAAATAGTAGCGATGATCCTCCGTCATCCAGCCTTGATGAGTGTACTCGGTCGCAGGATAGCGGCCCACTGAAACGGTGAGCGGAGCACTTTTGTCTGTTACGTCGGATACGACAACTGCATTTTCGTTTGATCCGACGCAAATTTCCCTACCTGACCAATCATCATCTGGTCCGGCGTATGCGATGCAGTGTGCATCATGTGTATAGCCAGTTCCTGATCGACCGGTACCGGGCTCCGAGAAACAGCCAGCGAATACTGGATTTGCTGGTTCTGCTAGATCGATCATATGCAGCCCCCCACCACATGTCGTACCGCCAGACCGGCTACCCACCGCAAAGGCGAACCCGGTGTCCTCATTAATTACAATGTTGTGAACGGAACTGACGCCCGTGTACACATTGTCCGACGTGAATTCAACTGGATCCGTGACGCTTAACAGCCTGGTTAAATCAAAAACCTGCATACCGTGGCCTGACTGCGAGTCAGCCACGATGTACGCATGATCCGCATACACTTTCATATCCCTCCATGATGACTTCTCGCCTTGAGTGCTCGCCATTTCTCCAAGTAGCATGGGATTCAGAGGATCGGTTACCTCGACGAATGCGGTTCCGTCTGTTCGTCCGACAACCAAAAACTCCCGTCCACTTTCTTCATGCGTCCATCCCCAAATATCGTTTAGCGAGAACGTAACACTTGGATTACCGAACGGATCTCTTTTAGACGTCAATTCTGATAAGGTCATGCGAGCTAGCAGGTCTACATTGCTGCATGAAAATCCATCAACGGATCCATTTTCGCAGACCTGTTTAACCCCGGAATGCTGGGCAAAAACAGGACCGGAAACTGCGACCAAAGCAAGCAGGCAAAAAAGATTGCTCGCGCGGCGGGAGAAGAATGAAACCAGATTATTCATATTGGCTAAGTTGCGATTACAGGAACGGATCGTGATGGGCATGATGGGTAGTTTGATAATAGTGTCTTTTCTTTGACTCTCGCCGATCTTCCCTGCTGAACAGACTGAATCGGACCTCAAACGGAAACAGAACGTGTACAACCTCGCAAATCGCATTGTGTTCATTACAGGCGCTTCAAGCGGCATAGGAAGATCCTGTGCCTTTGCTTTTGCCGGAGCCGGAGCCCGGCTTATTCTTGCCGCTCGTAGGGCTGAACGACTACAACCTGTTGTTCAGGAGCTACAAGATCGCTTCAGCACAGAATGCCTAGCAATTAGCCTAGACGTTACCAACAGAGAGGCTGTTTTTGCTACCGTCCGCTCCCTGAACAATGAGTGGGGAGATGTTGACATTTTAGTTAACAATGCTGGGAAGGCGCTGGGCCTCTCGACCTCGTACGAAACAAGTATCGAGCACCTCGACGGCATGATGGAGACCAACGTAAAAGGACTTCTGCACATGACTGGCGCCATCGTCCCCGGAATGGTTGAGCGGGACCGCGGACACGTTATTAATATTGGTTCTACTGCAGGGCGCTGGGTGTACCCAGGCGGAACGGTCTATTGCGCCACAAAACACGCTGTACGAGCCATTAATGAAGGACTCAAAATGGACCTCCACGGTACGCAGGTGCGAGTCAGTTCTGTCGATCCAGGCTTGGTCGAGACTGAATTTTCTCTTGTTCGCTTCGATGGCGATGCTGAGCGGGCCGACAAAGTGTATGCAGACACAAATCCCCTTACACCGGACGACGTGGCTGAATCGGTGCTCTGGTGCGCCGCCCGGCCGCCTCATGTCAATATCAGCGAAATCCTGATGATGGCGGTCGATCAATCGCATGCGACGATGATTAATCGAAGCGGCAGAAAGGCATGATTGGTTGTGAACTTGCCCCCATAAATCAGCTCGTCAGAGCGGCCAACCAGATTCAACTACGCTTGACAGACTCTGACTGATCTCGTTTATTTACTGTTGGAAAACAGCTGACCCTCCCTCTCAGCTCTTTTTTGCCGGGCCCGGATCGCAATTTGCGAGCCGGGCCCATTTTGTACGGTTACTTTGGGGGGTTGCTGATGCGGATGCCAATGCGCATTTTTGCGGTCTATCAATGACGGACAACTACTATGCGCTCTTTACTGCCTGCTCTGTTTCTTGGGCTTTTGCTCTCGGCCTGTGCTCCACCCGACCACGATGTAATCATTCGAAATGGGATGATTATTGACGGAAGCGGGGGAACGCCCTATCTCGCAGACCTCGCTATCAACGCTGATACGATCGCCTTCATCGGCGACCTCTCTCAGGCCACTGCCAGGACGGATGTCGATGCAGCAGGCATGGCGGTGACGCCAGGCTTCATCAATATGTTGAGCTGGGCCCCGAATGACCTACTTGAAGATGGTCGATCGATGGGTGACATCATGCAGGGCGTCACGCTGGAGGTGTTTGGTGAAGGGGAGTCTGCCGGCCCACTGAATGATGCCATGAAAGAGGAGTACGACCCCGAAGACCGTCCGACGTGGACTACCCTAAGGGAGTTTCTGGACTTACTCGAAGAGAAAGGCATATCGACTAATGTAGCCTCTTTCATCGGAGCAACAACTGTTAGGGTACATGAATTGGGCTACGAGGATCGTGCTCCCACTCCTGAGGAGCTCGAACGAATGAAAGCCCTAGTCCGCGACGCCATGGAGCAAGGAGCGCTCGGTCTTGGATCATCGCTCATTTATGCACCTGCTTTCTATGCTGATACAGAAGAGCTGATTGAACTCTCCAACGTGGTCAGCGAGTATGACGGTATGTACATCTCGCACATGCGCTCAGAGGGAAATCAACTACTAGAAGCACTCGAAGAACTAATCACGATTGCTCGCGAAGCGGATGTCAAAGCCGAGGTCTACCACCTCAAAGCAGCCGGCGAAAGCAACTGGCACAAAATGGACCAAGCCATAGCGCGAATTGAAGAAGTCCGGGCAGAAGGCCTCGCCGTGACCGCGGACATGTACACCTACGTTGCCGGCGCTACGGGGCTTGATGCGCATATGCCTCCCTGGGTTCAGGAAGGCGGCTTTGGACAGTGGCGAGAACGGTTGATGGACCCGAACACCCGGGCTCAGGTGCTCGAAGAAATGAGAACGCCCACCAATGAGTGGGAAAACCTAGGACTCGGCGCCGGACCAGATGGCATTATGGTGGTCAGTTTTCGCCAGGACTCTCTTCGCTACTTGATTGGTCGTACGCTCGCGGAAATTGCAGAAGAAAGGGGCACGACGCCAGAAGATGTGGCGATCGACCTTGTCATATCAGATTCTACTCGTGTGGGAACCGTCTATTTTCTCATGTCGGAAGAAAATGTTCGCAAACAGATCGCTTTGCCGTGGATGGGCTTTGATTCGGATGCTGGCTCGATGGCTCCAGAAGGAGAGAGTCTCAATAATAACCCCCATCCGAGGGCATACGGCAACTTTGCTCGCTTACTCGGCAAGTATGTTCGGGATGAGGGCGTCACGACGCTAGAAGATGCAGTCCGGCGGTTGACGTCGTTTCCGGCCGAAAATCTTGGGATTGAAGGTAGAGGACGTCTTCAGCCAGGTTATTTTGCGGACATCACCGTATTCGATCCGGCAACTATCCAAGACCATGCAACCTTTGAAAAGCCGCACCAGCTCTCGACCGGCATGTCTCATGTATTTGTGAATGGTGGCCATGTCGTCAATGATGGCGAGCATACAGGCGCATTGCCAGGCCGTGCGGTATTCCGCGGAGAACGATAGTGAAACACACATTACATATAGTACTCCTTTTGGGGCTTGGGGCGTGTGCTTCACCTGAACATGATCTGATTATCGAACATGGCCGGATTATAGATGGAACAAGTTCGGCTTCTTTCGAAGGAGATATTGGCATCAGAAATGGAATAATCTCCGCAATCGGAGACCTATCAGAGGCTACTGCCACCCAGCGCATCGACGCCACGGATCTAGTCGTCGCACCTGGATTCATTGACATTCATAGCCACGCCACGTCCAGTAGCATTGATGGAAGCGATATTGTCGAACGACCGGAGGCAGAAAATTATGTGCGGCAGGGAGTGACGACCGTGCTTGGAGGCCAAGATGGTTCTTCGATGGATGATGTAGCGGAGTTTCTGGCCTATATAGATGAGCACCCACCCACCATCAACGTCGGCGTTTTTTTCGGTCATGGCTCGCTCAGAGCGCGTGTCTTGGGAGAAGATGACATCCAGCCGACCGGTGAGGCGCTCACTGAAATGACCCGATTGGTGCGCGTTGCGATGGAAGATGGTGCTTTCGGTTTGTCTTCTGGGCTGGAATACACACCAGGCGCTTTTGCCTCAGTCGATGAACTGGTAGCGCTTACTGAGCCAGTTGCAGAGCACAATGGCATGTATATCTCCCACATTCGGGACGAAGGTGGTCGGCTTCTCGAAAGTGTGACCGAGGTGTTGGACGTGGGACGCGGCGCCGGTGTGCGCGTGCAGGTCACCCATCATAAAGTCATCGGTAAAGGACGCTGGGGAATGGCTGATCAATCGCTTGCATTGGTGGATGAAGCCATCGCTGACGGGGTAGATGCAGCCTCTGATCAATACCCCTATACGGCCTCAAGTACGGGACTAACCATTCTTTTTCCCACTTGGAGCAAGGACGGCGGATTCGAAGCCTTGCAGCAGCGCCTCCAAGACCCAACCACCCGACAGCGGATCCGCGCGGACGTCATCGACCATATTAATAGGGAAAGAGGAGCCGACCCCTCAACAATTGTTGCTGCCCGGTGTGCTTTCGATACTTCTTTGAACGGGAAAAGCCTCGCTGACATCCTCGTGGACCGAAATGTACCAGTAGATGTACCTGGCGCAGCAGATGTTGCCTTGGAGTTAGTGGAAGCAGGAAGCTGTTCAGGAGTCTTTCATTCTATGTCCGATGGGGATGTTCAGACCATAATGCGGCACGCGATGACGTCCATTTCCTCAGACGGAGGTATCCCTGAACCTGGAGAAGGAGTGCCCCACCCCCGTAATTATGGGGCGTTCGCTAGGGTACTGGGCCACTACGTTCGTGACAGCCAGGTCTTGACGCTCGAAGAAGCCATCCGGAAGATGACTTCCCTTCCAGCATCTCGCCTGAACTTGGCAAACCGTGGCTTATTGCAGACCGGAATGGTGGCCGATTTGGCACTGTTTGATCCAGATACCATTACAGATACTGCCCGCTTTAGTGATCCCCATCATTATGCTGAAGGTGTCAACTACGTGATTGTAGCCGGTGAGCTAATTCTGGACAATGGCCTTCTAACAGGCATTCGACCCGGCAAAGCATTGCGGCACAGTCGAATCAAATAAAAAAAACATCTACTATAAATTCGGCACAAACATCCCTTTTGACGACGCCAATGTAGGAATTTGCTAGTATTAGATGTGCGGATAAAAAACCTTTACACCATATGCGAAGCTCAGACTTGTTAAAATGACGGTTATTTCCGTTTTTTGGGAGTTGGACTAGTCAATAACTCGATTTAGTCCACACCCTCTCAAAGCGCTTTGCAATCGATGCGCTCATTTGTCCAATCATTTGATTG
>Ga0055584_100004464_pt1 | contig 13736 bp, 13 predicted proteins | sample OSDHelmetaG_FD_58716 | JGI IMG/M metagenome (GOLD analysis project Ga0055584, IMG submission 58716) | Pelagic marine sediment microbial communities from the LTER site Helgoland, North Sea, for post-phytoplankton bloom and carbon turnover... | ecosystem: Environmental > Aquatic > Marine >... | reverse complement strand
ACGCGCTGCTTATGTTAGGTATAGTAGGTTCCAGTATCGCAAGGTGTGAGAGTTCAAGTCGTTTGACCCCTACCATTTTTATACAAGTAAATAGATTGTAGGGATATAGCCAAGCGGTAAGGTAGCGGGTTTTGATCCCGTCATTCCGAGGTTCAAATCCTCTTATCCCTGCCATTTACTTAAATCAATTAAACAATGTCAGTTATTGCTGACCTTAAAATAGGTGGTAGAGGGTCTGCTAGTATTGCTAATCCAAAATGATTAGGATAATAAGTTTTTTAAGCCTTTATTACAGGTTCTAAAGGGATAAGTGGTAATCTCTCATCTTTTATACCGCACTAGATAAATTTTTAAGACTTTAAACCTTTGTGAATAGGGAACTAAGCCGTAACGATTTAAGTGGGCTAAAAGTAGTATTACAAGGCTAAGGAAGGCTCGATTATGAGCTATGTAAACATTTAAATAAAGCAGGTGTACTGCTTTTTGTTATTAATCAAGAAGCCCTTAATAAAATGGTTTCTGAACTTAATGCCGTTTCATAGTAAATTTAATAGATATTTGTATTCACCGTGTGCGCTGGGCGCTAGTATGAATTATAAGGCAATAAAACGATTCAACGCTAAAATCATCGCTGGTTTTACTAACAACCAACTTGAAAAAGCTCGTCACAATCAAACACTATTCGAAGAGGAGATTTTATACGCTTCTGATTATATGATAAATACAGCTGGCATAATCAATATTTCTTTAGAAAACAGTTATAATAGTGAAGATTCGACCAAACAAATAGACTACATATATATTACTTGATTGATGCTTTAGAAAAGTTGATGAAAAAACAAACTAGAAGTAAAATTCCCGATAAAACAGCAAGAAAAATAATTAAAAATGCTGATAGATAATTAAAAGTAGTAGTAGGAAATCTATCGTATTTACTTTACAGTTACTCATAGTATTTTACTGGTAAAATTTAAGATTTATTCATATAGAGGGCAAAAAATGAAATTAACTTCAACAAAAATAATCACTGCATGCGCAATTATCCTGGCGACTAACAGTGCTATTGCTAATACCGCACAATCAGAAAAACATGCAAACAAAGCTACTGATTTACGTCAATCAGTTTTTAGTTTACTTGGTGCAAATATGGGACAATTAGGCGCAATGGCTAAAGGAAAAATTCCAGTCGATGCAAAAATTGTAGAAAAAAATGCAACTCGTATTAACCAAATTTCATACATGATTGACGATTTTACTAAAACAGACACAACTGCTTACAAAGTTGATACCGCTGCCTTAGCAAAAGTTTGGTCTGAGCGCACAGCATTTGAAAATAAAATAAATAATTTAACATTAGCTTCAGCAAAATTAGTGAAGGTATCTACATCTGGCGATGAATCTGCAATTAAAGCAGCTATTGGCGGTATGGGTAAAACATGCGGTAGTTGCCATGATGATTTTAAAGCAGATTAATACTTAACACTAATCTAAAGCTCTAATACTAGTTAGACTTAAAAAAAGCCTGAATAAAGCTAAATGATTCAGGCTTTTTTAGAGCAATAAAGTTAAAAATAAAACTCTTCTTCAACTGGAATATTTAGTACTAACAACCAATATAAAAATACGACTATCCCTAAAATTATCACTAATGCTAATAATAATTTAGATGATTTAATCCCCTTGTTACTCTGAACATCATTACTTGTTTTATACCCTGTAATCATTGGTATAATTAAATTGACTTTTTTAGCTAACAAATAATAAAGAATGGCACCAATATGTAAGGCTGAAACTATTAATATAAGATCAAAAACATTATGGTGTATTAACGACATAATTCCTTGAATAGTACGACTTGCCTTTTCATAATAAGGACCTGCAGTAAAAACATCATCATTCATGAATAATCCGCTAATCGCTTGCAATAACACTAACGTCAACATAAATACGACCATTAAACCTCCAAGTGCATTATGCCCAACGGTAATGTATTCTTTTTCTTGCCTGAATTCTTTTAAATAATTTATTACCGCACGCGGATGAGGTATAAATTGAGTGAATTTCGCATATTTAGTACCAAATACTCCCCAAATAATACGGAAAATGATTAAGCCTAAAATAAAGTAACCAATTTGTAAGTGATAACTAATTAAATTTCTTTCACCATCCGAAGTATACCATGCAGCGAATAGTGAAATGACAAGACTCCAATGAAAAAACCGAACAGGAAAGTCCCAAACTAATAATTTATTTTTCATCATATAATTGTATGCAATAACGATAAAGATAAATACATTATAAGCAAGGAATAAACTTTGTTAAACCCATTAAGGCAACTCTATAAGAAAATCTTAGGAATAATAAAAAATTATTTATCTTGGGGTTTTGTGCCCATCTTGGTTATTAATTCCATACGTCACTGCAATTTTGAGCAATATTAATTTACTGTTTATTTTTATCTCTCCGAAGAAATAAAAATAAACCGATAGCGATAAAGATAACAATAGCATTACCAACAACAATAAAAACAATGGTTTGCGCGTTTTTTTCTTGTTCTAAAGCTTTTTGTAATTCAATTTCTTTCGCAAGTTTAACAGTCTGTTCTTCTGAAATTTTTACTTGTTGTTCCGTTACCGACAACTCTATTTCCTTACCCTTCAAAGGTGTTGCTATTTTCTTGTCGATATTGTTAAGTGATCCTTGATTAATATTAGGTTTAACATTAAAAGAAAACTCAGGAATAACCAAGCGAAACTCTCGTCCACTTACCGTTCTGCCAAATGCACTTAAAGAAACACGATGAATACCTGGTTCAGTATAAGGGATATCTTGGGTACGTATAGAAGAGTCTTCGTGCTCAACAATTGAAAAAGGTTTTGTTTGTTTATCTGGAAAAGTTATTTTTCCTTGAAATATTAAACTACTAGGAACAACATTTTTAGGATCGATAGTTAATTGTAAATTATGTGGAGTCGCTTCATTTTCTGATATAGTTACCAACGTTGTGATGGGTGATTTATGTACAAGTATAGGTTTTTGACGAAGTTCTCTTTCTACTAATGGTAATCTTATAACGAAAACAGGTTGCCATTCACCAAAAGGAAAATCTAAAACAAATTCACCTGTATAAATATTATCACCTGCATATTCATCAAGATCATGCCCATCATCTTTAAACGACGTTAATTTAAGAGCATCAGCACCAAAATTATCATAGTTAGGATTATTTGTACTAAAAAAGTTTACATCCAAATGTACAACTTCTTTAAATTCTGGCGTAGAAATATATTTATCACCATTATAAAGCTTACCTTCAACTTTTACCGTTTCACCAACAAGTAACATCTCAGGCAATGGATCTATTTCAATTTTAATTTCAGACACTATTAATATCTTACTTTCAGGTAATATATCACCCACAGCCTGCCATGGTCCGGGCATTGGTTTGATCATTTTTATCATATCAAAAGTTCGATCATCATGCCATTTAACGGTTTCAGGATCGTAATCACTCACACGTATTTTTTTACCATCGGGCTGTACTAAAATAATAGGCTTACTGCCCTTTACCCGAAAAAATATCAACGTTATTTCATCAAGTTCAGCATCGATACGAAAACGATTATCAAAATAGGGTATGCCATTAGTTACATTATCACTTTGATAAAAATCTATTTCACCGCCGATTAATAACTTTTCATCAAACTCAAAAGTTTGATTACTTTGTTCTTTAATATTCTCACTCTCTCTGATAGTGTCTTGTGAGAAAACTTGATTTACATTGATGAATAACAGAAAATAAAGCACTAATGACTTGGTAATTTCCAAAGTGGATCTCCCCCTTTTTGGTTAATAATAGCCAACCTTTTTTTATGGGCTTCTAGTTCATCGGCTGAAGCATTAATAACCTTTAATTCTTTTCTATTAAGACTCAAACGTCTAATCTCATTTGCATCACCATTATTCTCGCCAACAGATAAATTAAATGTGGCTTGGTGACGTGTCATTTCAATATAAACAAAAGCAAGCAGTTGAGCATCAATTAATGCACCATGGTAAGTACGGTCTATCAATTTATCTACTTTGTAAAAACGTGCTAAGTAATCTAAAGTTTTCGGTGACCCAAATTCATCTTTTGATGTTTTTAATGTATCAGTAATTGTACAAATATCTTCTGTCATCGGAACTTTATTACGGGATCGTTCAGCAAAATTCAATAATGAAAATTCATTATTCATAAAGCCAACATCAAACTTAGCATTATGAATAACCAAATTTCCACCACGAATAAAGTCTATAAATTCATCAACAACTTGCGAAAAAATAGGTTTATCATTTAAAAATTCATTCGTTAAGCCATGAACATTAATAACATCTTGATCCATAACGAAAACTTCTCCGCGAGAATCCATCGGCTTTATATATGCATGATACGTTCGACCTGTTAATTGTCGATTGATCATTTCTACACAGCCAATTTCAACAATTCTATGTCCTTCTCTTGGATTAATACCTGTTGTTTCGGTATCAAGAATTATTAACCGTTCTTCTACTTTTGTGTCGGCTCTTACTGTTTTCTCAATAGGGTCGCTGCTTAAGTTCACTATAAATATCTCTAATTCTTTTGATGAAGTTATTTTTCTGGCATTTTCTGTGGAAATTCCGAGAGATTAATTTTAAATCTCTCGCTAGTGTAGCAAAGTAAAATTAACGTTAATGTAATTATAGTTTGAATTATAAGCCATTCTAATGAGAAAAATTGCCAATAAAAATACCCCAGCACATGGGTAAATAAATCAAATAATAATGCACCGATTAAAATTGTTCGACAATGTCGCCAGCTTTTTTGCACCCATGGGCTCGCTTCTGGTCTGCGTAAGCTAATAATCAGTAAAACAAACAAACCAATGGCGCCTGAAAACAAGCTAAAATAAAACAGAGATTTTTCAGGATATATCCAAGATACAATACTCACTCTATCATGCATATTAGTCACTGACATCAACCAAACGAGATAACCACGTAGTAAAAAAATTAACACTAAATAAAGCTTTTTTGATAGCTTTAAGCAATCATAATGATCAAAATCACCTACTGAATAGTATTGATACTTTTTAGAATTTTTTTTATTCACTCTTTGCCTTGTTTTGCATCCTACTGTCACGTTCAATTTTCAATAATCTTTGTGCTGCGGTAATGGCTTTTACGGCTTTTGAATTAAATTCGCGCGTATATAAAGTATAAACAACCCATATACTCATTAAAATTAATAAAACAGGATGAAAAAACCAACACATTGCAGCTAAAGCAAAATAATATGAACGAAGTCCATAATTATAAGCGTGAGCTGCTTGATCCTGCACAGTAGCCATTTGTTTTGCGTAAGACTTGAGATTTTCATTTTGACCTGAAACATCAATAGGAGCAGCCCCCATCATAACATTAACAAATCCATATTGGCGCATAGACCAAGTAAATTGAAAAAATGATAAAACAAAAATAAAAGTAAGCAAACTTAACTTTAGTTGTATCATTAAAGGGCTAGTATGATCAGCATAAGGCATTGAAGAAATAACCATGTCTAATGTTTCAATTTTAGCAAAGAGTGTTAATAAACCAGCTAAAATCAAAAGTGTACTAGAGGCAAAAAACGTTATATTACGCTCTAAATTCGACAATAATGAGGCCTCTCCTACTCTCATCTCCTTAGTAATAGCTTCATGCATCCAGTGAATTCTATGTTGATGTAAACTGCGTGCTAAACAATCAGTGCTTTTTGCTTTTTTTCGAGCAAACCAACTATAACCAGACCAAGACAGAATAAACGTGAACAAGGAAATAACATCAATTATCGATAAAGGCATATAAAAACTCGCGAAATATAAAAAATAAACGAACTAAGCAATATTAACTTGTTAGCTAAAGACTGCAACAACATTGTAGTTGTTATTTTATAAAAATAATAAATAACTTCATATTTCGCCTTCACTTAGCTCTAAAATTTGTTTTAATCACTTAAAAAAGTAAACATTGTGTTAACAGGGAAAATTTGTCACAATTCACCCTAATATTTATATGGATATATTTATTAGGAATAAATTTTAAATATATAGATATATTTAAAATTATTAATAAGAAAAATAAATTTATGGATGATATATGCAAAAGCTAAGTTATAATAACTTATGTGTGCTTTTTATTGCTTTTTTACTGATATTACAAATATCCGAAGTACAAGCATTTAACACAAAAATAAATAATAAAACACTAATTCAACCTTTAGATATTCCCTACTACGACGGTGAAATCATCATTGATGGTAATCTCAAAGATGATTTATGGTTACATGCGCTAGCAATTGAGTTAAATATTGTAAACAGCCCTTGGAATAACCTTTCTAGTCCCGTTAAAACAACTGCCAAACTTGTTGAAAACGGTGAATTTTTATATGTGTCTTTTATTGCAATAGATCCTAACCCTGAGAAAATACAAGCATTCTTAACGGATCGTGATAATGCCTGGTTTCATGATTTAGTTGGTATCAAACTTGATACACATAATAATCGTCGTTTAAATTACGAATTTTTTGTTAACCCTTATGGTGTTCAAAATGATGCAACATTTAATGAAATTACCGGTGAAGCTAATTCGTCTTGGGACGGTCTTTGGTATTCTTTTGGTAAAATAACCAAACAAGGTTATCAAGTAGAAATAGCTATTCCCTATAATATCTTAAATTTTAAAAGTAATGGCCAACAAAAAAAATGGGCTATTGAATTAGTAAGAACCTACCCAAGAGATTTAAATTTACGTATATCTCATGTACCACTTAATAGAGACAACCCCTGCTGGTTATGCCAATATCCTGAAGCAGTAGGTTTTGAAAACGCAAAAATAAGAAAAAATGTAAGGTTAACACCAACACTGTCAGCAACACGAGATGAGAGACGTAATATATACCCAACTAATGATAATACTTCTAACCGCTGGGTTTCAGAAAACGACATAGAAGCGGGTCTTGATTTGCGTTGGGGAATAAATGCAAATAACTTATTAAACGCAACCATCAACCCAGATTTTTCAACTGTGGAAAGTGATAGCGGACAACTTAGTGTTAATACTAACTTTTCATTATATTATGAAGAAAAACGTGCTTTCTTCTTAGATAACAGTGACTATTTCAGTAGTGATTTTGACTTAGTTTATACTCGAAATATTGCTGATCCTGATTTTGGTGCAAAATTAACGGGTCGTATGAACAAACACAGTTATGGTCTATTCACCACCAACGATACAGAAACCAATATACTTATCCCTGGCAACTTAAGATCTAAGTTAATAACTTTAGATAAAAAAAGTAATTCGGGTGTTTTACGTTATCGTTACGATTTTAATGAGAACGTAACGATAGGCTCCATAGCAACATTTCGCTCTACAAACAATTATCATAACTATGTTGCAGGTATTGATGCTCGTTATCGTTTATCTGAATCAAACACAATTAAAGCACAAGTATTAAATTCGAACAGTTTATATTCTGATCCGATATTCTCAGGTAATACGCTAGAAAACAAACAATTCAATGATGAAAAACTAAATGATCAAGCATTTAAACTAAACTTTAATCATAATTCAGAATATTGGCTACTAGATTTAGATCATCAAAAGATAGGAGCCGATTTTCGTGCTGATTTAGGCTATATGCCTAAGACAGATATAAAAACAAATCAAGCCTTGCTAAAGAGAACATTCTACTCCGCCCAAGATAGCTATTGGCAAGAAGCAGGCCTTTCTGGGCAGTGGAAGATTGCTCATAACATAAATGATGAGCTAATAGAACGTGAACTTATGGCAAGTTTTATCATTGATGGACCTTTACAATCGACTCTTGAAGTAGATTTAATTCATGGTGAAAAAGTTGGTCTTCGTTATGATAAAAGCTTAACAAATATAGATGGAAATACATCTTCATTTAACGAAGATCAGATAAGATTATTTACTAGCGCTTATTTAAATAATCGCACCTACCTTTCTGTTGATATAACCGCTGGTGATAAAATTGATTATTTCAATGATCGTTTAGGCGATCTAATGGAAGTTACTGGTAACTTAACTGTTTTTATTACCGATCATCTAGAATTTGATTTTTATCAAACCTACAGTAAATTAAATGCAAAAGAAAATGATATTGATCTTAATGTTTATGTCGCTAATATTTCGGAGCTGCGCTTATCCTATCAATTTGACGTGCTTAGTTATATAAAATTAAGCTTAGTTTATGACAATATAGAATACTCAAAATCTGATAATGTAAAAGCATTATCCACTCAGCTAATTTATGCCTATAAACTGAACCCGCAAACTGTATTTTTCTTAGGTTATTCTGACAATAATTACCAAGACCAAGATTTAACAAAGTTAACAAAAGCGGAAAAAACTTTTTTTACAAAAATTAGTTACGCTTGGACACCCTAATTAATATAGCTCAAACAAGAGTCTTAATACCTTGCCCTAAACCAGCAAGTGTTAGTGGGTACATTTTATGTTCAACCAGTTGTTGCATTATTTGTATTGAAGCATAATAAGGCCATTGCGGCTCTGGTTGAGGATTTAGCCAAATCACTTTATCGAAATGATCCGTTAACCTTTTCATCCAGACACTACCCGCTTCTTCATTCCAATGCTCAACACTGCCACCAGGGTAAGTAATTTCATAAGGTCCCATAGTCGCATCACCAACAAAAATAACTTTATAATCTCGACTATATGTATGAAGTACTTGCAATAAGTCTATTTGCTCAGTTTGACGACGGTTATTATCACGCCATACGGTTTCATAGAGACAATTATGAAAATAAAAGAACGCTAAATGTTTAAATTCACCATGTATTGCCGAAAATAATTGCTCACAAACTTTAATATGATCATCCATCGAGCCACCAATATCAAAAAACATTAAGACTTTAATGGCATTATGACGCTCTGGTTTCATTTTGATATCAAGGTAACCTGCATTGCGAGCTGTTGCAGCAATAGTGTCATCAAGAGCAAGCTCTTCACTGCTCCCCGTACGTGCGAATTGCCTTAACTTACGCAGCGCAACTTTCATATTACGGGTACCTATTTCAACGTTTGCATCCAAATTTTTGAATTGACGTTTATCCCACACTTTAGTGGCTTTACGGTGCCTAGAAGTATCTTGACCAATACGAACGCCTTCAGGGTTATAACCATAAGCACCAAAGGGCGATGTGCCACCGGTGCCAATCCATTTATTACCACCTTGATGACGTTTCTCTTGCTCCTTAAGGCGCTGAGCAAGTGTTTTCATTAACTTATCTAAACCTCCTAACGCCGCTATCTTTTCTTTTTCTTCTGTGCTTAGCTGTTTTTCAAAATTTTTTCTTAGCCATTCCTCAGGAATTTTTGACAAATCTAATGCTAATGTCTCAACACCTTTAAAATAATCAGCAAAAGCCCGATCAAACTTATCAAAATGCGCTTCATCTTTGACAAGAATTGTTCGACTTACACTATAAAAATCATCAATACTGGCAAAAACAACGCCCTGCTCTAACGCACGAACTAAGTCGAGTAATTCACGTAATGTGCAAGGTACTTTGTAATCGCGTATTTTACAAAAGAAATCAATTAGCATTGAACTAAAACCCTATTACTAACGGTTACGTTGATGCATAAAAGCAAGTTTTTCAAATAAATGAACATCCTGTTCATTTTTCAATAAAGCACCATGTAACGGTGGAATAATTTTTTTCTGTCGAGTTTCATGTAAAACATCTTCTGAAATATCTTCAGCTAATAATAATTTAAGCCAATCAATTAATTCAGACGTCGATGGCTTCTTCTTTAAACCTGGCATCTCACGTAAATCAAAAAACAAAGCAAGTGCTTCATCGAGTAATTTTTGTTTTATTTTAGGGAAATGAACATCAACAATGGCTTGCATCTCTGCTTTTTCTGGAAAATTTATATAGTGAAAAAAACAGCGACGTAAAAAAGCATCTGGCAATTCTTTTTCGTTATTTGAGGTTATAATAATAATAGGTCTTTGCTTAGCGACTATTTTCTCTTGTGTTTCATAGACAAAAAATTCCATTTTATCGAGCTCTAATAATAGGTCATTCGGAAACTCAATATCTGCTTTATCTATTTCATCAATCAATAATACAGGGCGTTGTTCTGCTGTAAAAGCATGCCATAACTTGCCTTTAATAATATAATTGCTAATATTTTCAACGTTAACATTACCTAACTGGCTGTCACGTAAACGTGATACAGCATCATATTCATATAAACCTTGTTGAGCTTTAGTCGTGGACTTCACGTGCCACTGAATGAGTTCAACATGTAAACTAGCAGCCAACTCTTCCGCTAGCATAGTCTTACCTGTACCTGGTTCGCCTTTAATTAACAACGGTTTTTCTAAAGCAATAGCAGCATTTACTGCTAACTGTAAGTCATTTGATGCAATATAATTGCTTGTGCCTTGAAATGCGCTCATAGGTAAGTTCCAAATAATTTATGATAAAGGTGCGTGTTACGTTTACGTTTTTTGAATAATACTCGAAAAGTATATATGTATTCCATAAAAGCATATAAGTTATAACTAAATATCACTTCTTTTTCTGTCGTAACGCGCTAATCTTAACAAATATACTTAAGTGAAAAAAGTCACAGGATCCACAATATGTCTAATATATTCAAAGATAACTCAACATCCATTGGTAATACACCTTTGGTAAAGCTAAACCGTGTCATTGCAAGTAAAAATAGCGAAGGTACTCCTACCGCAACTGTTTACGCAAAAATAGAATCTAGAAACCCAAGCTTTAGTGTTAAATGTCGCATAGGCGCTGGAATGGTATGGGATGCCGAAGAGAAAGGTTTATTAGCCGCTGGTAAAGAAATTGTTGAACCTACTAGTGGTAACACAGGTATAGCGCTTGCTTTTGTTGCAGCGGCCAGAGGTTATGGTATTACCTTAACAATGCCAAGTACAATGAGTTTAGAACGTCGTAAGTTATTAACAGCTTTAGGTGCAAAAGTTGAATTAACTGATGGCGCTAAAGGTATGAATGGCGCAATTGCGAAAGCACAAGAAATCAAAGACTCAAACCCTGAAAAATATGTATTGTTAGGTCAGTTCGATAACCCAGCTAATCCTCAAATTCACGAAAAAACAACAGGTCCTGAAATTTGGAATGACACGGATGGCAATATTGATATATTGGTTGCTGGTGTAGGTACTGGTGGCACAATTACAGGTACAAGTCGTTATTTGAAAAACACCAAAGGTAAAGCGATACAAAGTATTGCCGTGGAACCAACAGACTCACCCGTTATAAGTCAAAAACTTGCCGGTGAAGAATTAACGCCTGGTCCACATAAAATACAAGGTATTGGTGCAGGTTTCATTCCTGGTAACCTCGACTTAGATATCATTGATGGTGTTGAACTCATAACAAATGACGACTCTATGGCAATGGCACATAGATTAATGAAAGAAGAAGGGATACTTGCAGGTATTTCATCTGGCGCTGCTGTTATGGCGGCTAAACGTCTTGCTGAGAAACCAGAAAATTCAGGTAAAGTGATTGTTGCTATTTTACCAAGCTCTGCAGAACGTTACTTATCAAGTGCACTATTTACCGATACTTTCTCAGAGAAAGAATTAGTACAATAAACTTTCTGTTAACTTTATTTTCAAAATGAATAACTATTCTTATAAAGGTACTTCGGTACCTTTTTTATTGGATAGGATATGTAATTTACGCTATGCTTAGTTCAATAATTGTTAATTTATCTAGTTAATTTCATCTTATGCATAAGAAATTTTGTTTCATTTTCATTTTTGTATTTTTTCTTTCTGCTTGTAGCGGTGAAGAAGATATTAAAAGTATTGATAATCCAAAACTTATTGCTGTTGCTTTTTTTGAAGCTTTATATAATGAAAAAGATATCAAAAAGGCTGCATCAGTTTGCTCACCTAAATTAGCACGCTTATTATTGCATTATAAAACACCACAATCAGTTGCTAGGCATCTCTTTAATATGCCTTATGAAAGAGTCACAGAGATCAAACCTGATGATACAGGGATAAAAGTTAGAGAGCGCTTCAAGGGTGCAGCAATTGTAGTTGTTTATATATCAGGTAATTACGATGGAAATAATATAAAAAATGCAAAAAGGCTTTCACTGGTACAAAATGATAATAATCAATGGATGATTGATGAGATCCTCAAAGATCCTTTTTAAAAGAACTAACACCCACCTTATACCAATTAATTAATCCATTAATTATAACTATAAATTTTAAGTATAAAAAATCCAAAACTTATACAAGCTTTGGATTTTCTACATTTAACACATATACTGATTAAGGTACTCTTCTATAAAGTTCCTATCTTATAAAAATAACCTAAGCAATTTTATATATGATCGACCGCCATGATTTCATACTCTACCACACCGCCTGGTGTTGAAATTTCAATTTCGCTATCAACTGTCTTACCAATTAAACCACGCGCAATAGGTGAGTTTATTGAAATTCGATTGCATTTAATATCGGCTTCATCATCGCCAACAATTTGATATTTAACTTCTGCCTCAGTATCAATATTAAGTAACGTAACCGTAACACCAAAAATGACTTTGCCAGTATTCGTAATTTTAGTCACATCGATAATTTGAACATTACCTAACTTACCTTCTATTTCTTGAATGCGACCTTCACAAAAGCTCTGTTGTTCACGGGCAGCATGGTATTCCGCATTTTCTTTTAAATCGCCATGCTCACGTGCTGTTGCTATATCTGCAACAATGGTAGGACGTTTAACTGTTTTTAAATGATTTAGCTCTTCACGCAGAGCATCTGCGCCATGAACTGTCATTGGGTATTGACTCATAATTTTAATCTTATCTTTTACGCGATAAATTAGAATTTGCAGTTAAATTGCACTGTAAACTAAAATTGATACGCTATTTACTAAGTTAGGAAATAGGCACGATTGAATCGCGCCTATTTCTTTTATTTACATCGCTTATGCAGCTCTTGAATAGAGGTAACTGTATTTCTGTCATCGGCAGAATGCGCCTGACAGGCAGCAAATGCAGCATTTAATGTAGTAGTATAGGCTACTTTGTAACGCAATGCACCACCACGTAATACCTTAGAATCTTCTATGGCTTTACGACCTTCAGTAGTATTGATGATATAGCTATACTCACTATTTTTGATTCTATCAAGAATATGTGGACGACCTTCTTGCACTTTATTTACACGACGAACCGGAACACCCGCTTCACGTAAAATAATTTCAGTACCGTGTGTGGCATCAAGCTCGTAACCTAAAGCAACCATTTGCTTCGCCAAGTCCAGTACACGTCCTTTATCGCTATTACGAACAGAAATTAAAGCACGACCATCTTTAGGCACAGAAACACCTGCGCCTAAGTTAGCTTTAGCAAAGGCTTCTTCAAAAGTATCACCAACACCCATTACCTCGCCCGTAGAACGCATTTCAGGGCCTACAAGTGGGTCACTACCGTGGAATTTATTAAATGGAATAACGACTTCTTTTACTGAAAAATATTCAGGGATTATTTCTTTAGTAATACCTAATTCTTTTAAGGTTTTACCTGCCATAACTTGTGCGCCAATTTTAGCTAGAGGAACACCTGTTGCTTTTGATACGAATGGAACCGTACGAGCAGCA
>Ga0055584_100004463_pt1 | contig 13736 bp, 11 predicted proteins | sample OSDHelmetaG_FD_58716 | JGI IMG/M metagenome (GOLD analysis project Ga0055584, IMG submission 58716) | Pelagic marine sediment microbial communities from the LTER site Helgoland, North Sea, for post-phytoplankton bloom and carbon turnover... | ecosystem: Environmental > Aquatic > Marine >... | reverse complement strand
GTATTGAGTTTTTCTTCTTCTGTTGATGACATTTGGCCAGCGTCTCAGTCCTAATGAATCGTTTTACCATCGTCTGGTGTGGTTTCATTTTGTCCATTATCTTCAACGTCACCCTGCCCATCGGGCTCCGCCGCTGCGGATTCATCAACCCGACTGACACTTACCAGTTTTTCATTCTTACTGAGCGAAATCAGTCGCACTCCCTGGGTGTTTCTACTCTGGGTAGAAATCTCAGCCGCTCTGGTTCGGATAAGCACACCGCCATCCGTAATCAGCATTACTTCGTCTTCAGGATTCAGCACCAGAGAACTCACTACATTACCATTACGGCTGGAGGTCTTAATTGCAATAACACCCATGCCGCCGCGATTCTTAGTGGGGAACTCAGCGATAGGTGTTTGCTTGCCGTACCCATGCTCTGTGCTGGTAAGAATTGAAATCGTATCCGGACCACTATTGGACTGCTCTGCACCAGGCACCACCATCAGCGAAATCACCTGGTCCGCATTATCTATTCGAATCCCCCTGACACCTCTGGCAGTTCTACCCATAGCGCGCACATCTGATTCAGCGAAGCGAACTGCTTTGCCTCTGTTACTCACCAGCAGGATATCCTGACCGCTGTGCGTAAGGGAGACACCAATCAGGTGATCTTCATCATCCAGGCTGACAGCAATGATTCCATTACTACGTTGATTCGAAAAATCAGTAAGGCGGCATTTCTTGACGGTGCCCATTGCAGTTGCCATTACGATATAAAGGCCTTCCTCATAACCTTTTATCGGCAGGATGGCGGTTACCTGTTCGTCTCCCTCCAGGGGAAGGAGGTTAACCAGAGGTTTACCGCGCGCCTGCCGGCCTGCCTGGGGAAGCTGAAATACCCTTAACCAGTACACCTTGCCTCGGTCAGAAAAGCAAAGGATGGTATCGTGAGTATTGGCCACAAACATTTTGTTTACAAAATCTTCTTCCCTGGTACGTGTAGCAATACGGCCCTTTCCACCACGTCGTTGTGCTGTGTAATCACTCACAGGCTGGGATTTGGCATAACCGGCATGGGATAAAGTCACCACGACTTCCTCTTCAGGAATCAGGTCTTCCAGTGAAAGATCAATTTCCCCCTCCAGTATTTCCGTTCGACGCTCATCGCCGTATTTTTGTCGAATTTCCTCCAGCTCCTCGCGGATGATCTCCATCAACCGATCCGGATTCCGTAGAATTTCAAGCAATGACATTATTTGCTCAATAATTTCGGCATACTCGTCATATATTTTTTCCTGCTCGAGTCCAGTCAATCGATGTAATCGCAGTTCGAGTATCGCCTGGGCCTGAACGGCAGATAACTGATAGCCATCATCGAACATGCCGCAAGAAGCATCGAGCCCATCCGGTCGACACATATTGGCATCGCTGCGCGCCAGCATTTCGCCAACGACATTGGATGACCACTTCTGGCCGAGCAATTGTTCCTTTGCTTCCGCTGGGGTCTGTGCCGCCTTGATCAAGGCAATGATTGGATCGATATTTGCCAGGGCAACTGACAGACCTTCAAGTATATGCGCCCGATCACGTGCTTTTCGCAGCTCAAATACCGTCCGCCTGGTGACCACTTCGCGTCGATGACGAATAAACTCATCGAGCATTTCACGCAATGTGAACAATTTGGGCTGATTGTTACTCAGCGCAACCATATTCAGTCCAAATACAGTCTGCATACGGGTCTGCTTGTAGAGGTTGTTCAACACAATATCAACCTGCTCACCGCGTTTTATCTCAATCACCAGGCGCATACCAGACTTATCTGATTCATCGCGGAGACCAGAGATTCCCTCAATTCGTTTATGTTTCACATGTTCAGCAATCTTTTCTGTCAGCCGCGCCTTATTTACCATATAGGGCAATTCAGTCACGATAATTGACTGCTTGCCACTCGGCGCTTCCTCCACTTCGGTGCGGGCTCTGACATGAATTCTGCCCCTGCCTGTTTCGTAGGCCAAACGAATTCCGCTGCGGCCATTAATCATGCCGGCAGTTGGAAAATCCGGGCCCGGAAGGTGCTCCATCAATTCGCTGACCGTGATTTCTGGATTATCGATAAGTGCCAGGCAGGCATTGATGGTCTCGGTCAGATTGTGCGGCGGAATATTGGTGGCCATTCCTACCGCGATACCCGTTGACCCGTTCACCAGTAGATTCGGCACACGCGTCGGCAAGACCAATGGCTGGATCTCAGTCTCATCATAATTCGGCCCAAACTCAACAGTCTCCTTTTCCAGGTCAGACAGAAGCTCGTGGGCGATGCGATCAAGCCTGATCTCGGTATAGCGCATCGCTGCCGGAGCGTCACCATCCACAGAACCAAAATTGCCCTGGCCATCAACAAGCGGATATCGCATCGAGAAATTCTGTGCCATCCTGACGATGGTGTCATAAACCGCGGTATCACCATGGGGATGGTATTTACCAATCACATCACCGACTACTCGCGCAGATTTTTTATAGGCTTTATTCCAGTCATTACCCAGCACGGACATTGCATAAAGCACTCTGCGATGTACCGGTTTAAGGCCATCTCGTACGTCAGGCAGTGCCCTGCCGACGATAACACTCATAGCGTAGTCCAGATAGGACTGCCGCATTTCCTGCTCAAGGTTAGCGGGAAGGGTTTCTTTTGCGAACGGGGACTCGGCCATTAATCAGATTTCCGGGCGAAAACGTTAATATTTATGAAGTGGCAACAGGCCGCAGAGATGGGTCCCAATACAAGCGGTACGGGGTTCCCGTGTTAGATCACTTGGGGCAGATCCAGGATTAATTCCGATTGTTATTTGCTGCCTCAAGGAGCGTTTAAACCCTGTAATAAATCGCACTAATTTAAAGCTGAATTATATCACAGCGCCCGTTCTTAAAGCACCTTATTAACATCCTCAAAATTACACTTAACGGAGCCTGTCAAATCCTGCCACAGTCCGCCCAGTGGCCATTTCGACTCCAGCCAGCCCCTTTCTGCCGACGACATGCGAACGGTGATAATGACATTGCCCGACTCATCACTGGTTTCATCGACGACGTCACATCGCCGATAGAGACCGGCACGTATTTCTCCACCACCCGGGAGCAGCTTTAAAACAAACTCCTGGTGTTGTTTACCAAGCAACGCAGACAGCGCCTGTTGCAAGCGTTCGATACCCTCGCCGGTTTCCGCGGATAGCCAGACCCTGTCCACCAGACCATCGGCGTTAGTTGCATCCCGGCTGTGTTCTGCCACAAGATCGATTTTATTGTTCACCACGATTCTCGGGACATCGGCTGCGCCAATTTCTTCCAGCACGTTTTCAACTTCCAGTTTCAGATCGAGATGTTCGGGATCGGATACATCATTTACCAGCAACAGGCAGGACGCGGTACAGACTTCCTCCAGCGTGGAATGAAAAGCCGCCACCAGAGTATGGGGCAGATCGCGAACAAATCCGACGGTGTCTGACAGTACGATTGGACCAAATCCCGGCAAATCCAGCCGGCGCATTGTTGGATCAAGTGTGGCGAACAGCTGATCGGCAGTATAGACATTGTCTCCGGTGAGGGCATTGAACAATGATGACTTGCCGGCATTGGTATAGCCAACCAGAGATACCGTTGGTATGGGAGTCCTGTGGCGGGCACGTCTTCTTAGACCACGCTGTGCTTCAACCTTATCAAGGCGACGGGTCAGGGTTTTGATGCGCATTCCGATGAGACGGCGATCTGTCTCCAGCTGGGTTTCCCCTGGACCGCGCAGGCCTATCCCCCCTTTCTGTCGTTCAAGGTGGGTCCAGCCTCTGACAAGCCTTGTCGACAGATGTTTAAGCTGCGCGAGTTCCACCTGCAGCTTACCCTCGCTCGAAGTTGCCCTCTGGGCAAAGATATCGAGAATCAGCCCGGCACGATCAATCACCCTGCAGCCCACTGCACGCTCAAGGTTTCTTTCCTGAATCGGAGATAGCGCGTGGTCAAAAATAACCAGGGCAGCGTCACATTGCGCTACCTTATCGGCCAGCTGTTCAACTATTCCCTTGCCAATAAATGTCGCTGCTACGGGCCGGGAACGTGAACAGACAAGTTGGTCACAGACCACCGCACCCGCAGATACCGCAAGTTCTCCAATCTCCCGAAGCGGTGTTGGATCACGTGCGTCGGCTGGAGATAACTGTTTTACCAGTATCGCGTTTTCACCCGTGGCATTCGAGTCAGGCGTATTTTCTAGCGACTTAAACAGTTATAACCTGCAAACTGAAGATTCTGATTGCGCCCAAGCACCGTTGCACATTCTAAAAACAACTATCTCAGTAATCGCGGTTTTCGTCTGGCTGCGCATCAGCCTGGCCCGCTTCAAACTCACCTTCATCCTGTGCATCATGGGGAATCCGCACGGGTCGCGCTGGAACAATAGTTGAGATTGCGTGTTTGTAAATCATCTGGTTAACGCTGTTACGCAATAACACTACAAACTGGTCAAATGACTCGACCTGGCCCTGCAGCTTGATGCCATTTACCAAAAAAATTGATACGGGGATTCGTTCTTTTCGCAGTACATTCAAAAACGGGTCCTGCAATGCTGTCCCTCTGTTCTGTGCCATTTTTCTTAACCTTTAAGTGTGTTGCCCGGATTATTGTTTAATATCTAATTTATTCGAACAGCCCAACGCCATTCTCCGTAACGTCATTATTATCGCTCCAGACATTCGATCAAATGACCCTGCACTGGGTTTGGTCGGGGAATTCAGCCTCCCCCTGACCCACATTCCCTGAATGCGGGTAATCTTTGCTATTACAACCGTTTTCAGCGAATATTGTCCACGCGAATATAGCATATCAAGCGCCTTTTCAAGGCCTCCAGTGGAACTTATTTTGGCCATACCAGGTCAATAAGAACGCTGATTTTAATGACTTTTTAGATAAACCTGTTTCATCTGCTTAACATGCCACTTTCACAGTAAATTGACATCGGAGCTGGTACCCCTCACCTTTTGGCATCGCCCTGGTTAACAGCTGATCATTAGTCAGCTGGCCTGATAGCACCGGCCACCTGCATATCTAGTGGCGTCCCATCCAGAGAAAAATTAATCATCAGTTTTTCACCATAAGCTTTCTTGGGACATCAGCCAGTGCCTCACAACCGGTTTCCGTGACTACCAGGCTTTCGGTTATTTCTATTCCCCAGTCGTCCAGCCACAATCCCGGCATAAAGTGAAATACCATTCCAGCGCGCAATTCGGTTGTATCGCTGTCACGGAAACTCATGGTTCGCTCGCCCCAGTCTGGGGGATAACTAAGCCCGATTGAATAACCACAGCGGCTGTCCTTTTCAAAACCATGCTTACGCAACGTCGAAAAAAGTGCGTTTGCGATATCACGACACTGATTGCCTGGCCTGGCTACCGCCAACCCAGCCTCGATACCTTCCTGCAAGGCCGCTTCCGCGCGTACAAACGCCGGGGGTGGATTACCCAGGTAAATCGTTCTGGACAGTGGACAATGATAGCGTTTGTAAACACCTGCAATCTCAAAAAACGTGCCGGAATTTTCAGGTATGGGGCTGTCGTCCCAGGTCAGATGTGGTGCCGACGCCTCTATCCCGGTTGGCACCATCGGAACAATGGCAGGATAATCACCACCGTAACCTTCAGCGCCTTCAATGGAACATTGATATAACCCCGCAACCAGCAGATTTTTCTGCATGCCTGGCACTATGATGTCAAAAGCCCGCTGATGCATTTTTTCAACAATACGCGCTGCCCTTTTCATATACTCGATTTCGGCAGGAGACTTTATTGCACGCTGCCAGTTAACCAGTCCAGTGGCATCAACAAATTCTGTTTGCGCAAGATTTTTTTCCAGTGACCTCAATGCTGCAGCACTGAAATAGTAGTTATCCATTTCGACACCAATACGCTGACTTTGCCATCCTCTCTCCTTGAAGATATCAGAGAGATAATCCATCGGATGCTGTTGCGGGTTCTGCACATATTGATCCGGGTACCCGACGATCTGATCGGCAGGCATAAATACCGTCAATTTCGCCCCGCTTGCGTCCATCGCTCGGCCAAACCACATCGGTAATTGTTCGTGGCTGAGTATCACACACTGGTGGACATAGAATGACCAGCCATCGTAACCGGTAAGCCATGCCATGTTTGACGGATCACTGACTACCAGCACATCAATATCATTTGATGCCATGGCAGTTCGGGTGCGTTTTATCCGCTCATGGTATTCACTGTGGTCGAAATTGAAGCCCATATCTCATCCTGGTTTCATATAATCTGCAAGCAATCAAATATACGCTAATGTCGGTATAACCCCTACGTCTTATTGATCCACGACGAAAATTCACAATGACGAAGATAGGTTTCAACAACCTCGGAAACGCCAGCTGCCATAGCATCAAACCAGACCACACCACTTTGCTGCCTTAACCATGTCAACTGGCGTTTGGCCAGCTGCCTGGTTGCTGCCATCGCGGCAGCTGACATTTGCTGTTGATTCACAAGCTCATCCAGATATTCAATAACCTGCCGATAGCCCACGGTACGCATACTGGGATACTCTCTTGCATCCGGGTACTTATGCAGCAGCGTTGTTACCTCATCAACCAGTCCCGCTTCAATCATTGCTGTGAAACGGGCTTCGATCCGTTTGTGAAGCTGGGTCCGGTCAGGGTCAAATAACGTCAGCTTGATAATCGGATGATTGAGTCCCGATGAAGGCTCCATCAGCCCGGATGGTGGTAAACCGCTGATTCGGTATATCTCCATCGCCCGCTGCACCCGTTGTGTATCTGAAGGTTTTATTCGGTTCGCTAAAAGCGGATCAGCTTTAACCAGGTCGCGATACACAGCGGCAATTCCCCGGCCTTCGATTTCCGCGTTCAATTGCTGACGGATCACCGGGTCGGCCGATGGTAGTGATGATAATCCGTTTTCCAGCGCCTTAAAATAGAACATTGTGCCGCCCACCAGCAGAGGAATCCTGCCGCGACCATGTATTTCAACAATCAGCTTGTTTGCAGCATTTACAAAGTCGGCTGCTGAATACGACCGCGGAGGATCACATATATCGATGAGGTGATGAGGGTAACGCAGCAAAAAATCTTTATCGGGTTTGGCTGTACCAATATTCATCCCACGATACACCTGAGCGGCATCAACGCTGATCAGTTCTAACGGAAGTCTGTCATACAGCTTCGCCGCCACCTCTGTTTTTCCACTGGCTGTGGGCCCCATTAAAAAAACAACAGGGGAGTTATTATCGATGGCTCGCATATTTGCTGTATGGCGCTGGGCTAGCGTCCGCGCATAAACCACTTGTCTATTTCGCCAAGGGACACACTCATCCATGTCGGCCTGCCATGATTACACTGACCCGAACGCTCCACCTCCTCCATCTGCCGCAAAAGCGCATTCATCTCTTCCACCGTCAGTTTTCGATTAGCCCTAACTGAACCATGGCACGCCATGCTGGACAAGATTTCGTGTTCAGCATCCTGTAACCGATCGCTCTGACCAAATTCTATTAAATCAGACAATACATCCCGCACCAGGGTCTCGATATCGGAGCGGGCCAGCAACTCGGGTACCGCCCTGATCACAATCTGCTCAACGCCCATCAGATCGATATCGAAACCATATTGGTTGAAAAGTTCACCATGGGCCTGGGCCACCTTGCCCTCTCCTTCGCTGACGTTAATACTCACCGGTACCAGCATGGGTTGGCTGTTGATACCGGCGTCAAGAGACTGACGCTTAAGTGATTCATAGGTAATGCGTTCGTGGGCCGCGTGCATATCCACCATAATCAGGCCATCTGTATTCTCTGCAAGGATATACACGCCTTTTAACTGGGCAATGGCATAACCAAGAGGAGGAGATTCCGTTTTTTCCTCAACCGATTCGATATTCCCTGGGTGTTTATCAGATGAGATAGCACCAGCAACAGCAATACCGCCTGAGAGCTTCTGGTAAGCATCAAGCTGCTCTTCCACCAGCATCCGAATATTTTGCTGCACAGGTCCGCTGCCATAGCCTCCCCCGGTCCGAGCCCCTTGCATATTTAACGGTGATACTGCACCGGGCGCCGCGATATTCGCTGAGCCCGCCGGACCCGGCAAACTTACTGCACTTTGTTCAGGTGTCAGTGCACCTATCACTCGATGCAAGGTGCGATAAATATAATCATGGGCTGCACGGCCATCTCGAAAGCGTACCTCGGTTTTGGCTGGATGAACATTCACATCTACCAGACCGGGATCAATGGTGAAGAACAAAACAAAAGCCGGGTGCCGACCGTGGTAGAGCACATCATTGTAAGCCCTCTTTACCGCATGGCCGATCAAATGGTCCTTCACCACCCGTCCGTTAACGAAGAAATACTGCATATCCCTTTGACTGCGTGAGAACGTAGGCAGACCAATCCAGCCATGCATTTTCATCACTGAAGCATCATCCTCGATATACACGCTCTGCGCTGCAAAAGGCTTGCCACAGATTCCAGCAATTCTCTTTTCCTTTTCCGCTGCAGTAACAGCGGCAGTGGCGCTGAATACCGTTCTGCCATCGTGTGAAAAATCCACCGCAACATCAAAGCGACTGAGGGCCATACGGCGTATGACATCTTCAATATGATTGAGCTCGGTTTTCTCGGTTTTAAGAAATTTCCGACGAGCAGGAGTATTGTAGAAAAGATCAATCACTTCCACCGTTGTTCCCACCTCATGGGCACAGGGTCTGGGGCTGGTTACTTGATCACTGCCATGGCATTCAACTTCGAAACCGCTATCTGCTCCGCCCACTCTTGATTGCAGTCGCAGCCTGGACACGGCGGCAATGCTTGGCAGCGCCTCCCCCCTGAATCCCAGAGTGTCAACTTTAAACAGATCGTCGAATTGATCAAGCTTGCTGGTGGCATGTCGACAAAGGGCCAGGGATAATTCATCAACTGGAATACCATGACCATTATCGGAAATACTGATTCTTTTTATGCCACCACGTTCAGCATTGATTGATATTCGGCTGGCACCAGCGTCGAGACTGTTCTCTATCAGCTCTTTCAAAAGCGACGCTGGCCGCTCAATCACCTCGCCGGCGGCGATTTGATTGATCAGGCGATCATCGAGCTGCTTTATCCTTCGCCTTTCCATCCGCTGTTCTCCAATTGTGATTTTCCGTCCTCTGTGCTGAGCTGATTATTGCGCCGCATAGTACCCCGGGTTCTTTGCAACATAGCGTTTAATGCCATTGAGAATCGCCTTGGCGATTCTGTTTTGATGTTTTTCACTGCGCAGCAGCTTTTCTTCCTCTGGATTGGTGATATACGCAGTCTCAACCAGAATCGATGGCACATCCGGAGACTTGAGCACGACAAAACCCGCCTGTTCAACCCGTTTGCTGTGGACTCTTCCGATTTTCTTGAGCTCATCAAGAACTTCACGGCCAAAACTGATGCTTTCATTGATTGTACTGCTCATGGATAAATCCAGTAATACTTCGGCGAGCAGATCATCTTTGTCAGCAAGGTTGATGCCTCCCGCAAGATCAGACAGGTTTTCCTTATTGGCTAGAATCTTGGCTGACTCACTGGTGGCACCACGCAAAGACAGCGCGTACACCGACGCCCCTCTGGCTCGGGAATCCTTAAAGGCATCTGCATGAACCGATACAAATATATCTGCTCGACGTTGTCTGGCCAGGGCACTTCGTTTGCGCAAATTCACGTAATAGTCTCCTTTGCGCGTAAGTTCAGCCTGCATTCCGGGTTCAGCATTGATCAGCGTCAGCAATCGCTTGGCGATTTGCAGGACCACAGTTTTTTCATATGCACGCCTGCCCCGGGCGCCGGAATCCTCTCCTCCGTGACCGGGATCAATCATGACCAGTAATTTTTTATTGGGATCTCGTGGTAATCCCGGTTGCTGTGGTGTCGGTGGTGTCGACTTTTCATCAGGATTAAATGTATGGTGGTAGAAATCTACGACCAACCGGTACTGGAAATTGTTACTCGGTTTCAATAATTGAATGAAATACCTGACCGGCTTATTTAAATCGAAAACCAGCCGGGTCGTGTTTTTTCTCGGCGAGCCAAGACGGATCTTGTTAATAAACTGTCCGATAGTACCGGGGCCGGGAATCCTTGCGTTAAGCAGAGCATTGTCCAGGTCGACCACTACTCTTCCAGGGTTCTCAAGCGTAAACACGTTAAACCGACTGCGCTGATCCATATCTAACACGATACGCGTGTGATCCGGCGCGTGCCACATTCGAATATCCTTGATTACGGCAGCATAAGACTGGGCGCTAAACAACAGCGAAATCCCGAATAGTGCGACCAGACCTAATCTGACAATCATTGCCCAACCCCTGAAGTAGCAGCCAATTCCGAAGCATTGGGGTTCAGCAGACTGGACGGAATATGGACCAGTCGGCCCACCGGAGCGTACGTAATATCGATCTCAACGTTGGCCCTGGGAAGCACCCCCAGCCCTCGTTCCGGCCACTCAAATATCACGATAGTATCGGCACCAATCATATCTCTAATACCAATCGATTCAAGCTCAATGGCTGTTTGCAGCCGGTAAAGGTCGAAGTGATAGAGTTGGCAGCAGGCAAGGCTATAGGATTCAACAAGAGTAAAAGTCGGACTGGTGACAGGCCCGGTATGGCCAAACCCCTGAAGTATGCCGCGAACCAACGTTGTCTTGCCCGCGCCGAGCTCCCCGTTTAAATACACCACCGAACCTGGAGACAACTTTGTGGCAATCTGACGGCCAAGCTGCACCATAGCAGCCTCGTCGGCTATTTCTATTATCTGCTTCAAATGTTATACGTATGAGGGCAACTACACCCTGTGACAGGTCTCGAATCGAACCTGCTGAATTCTATCATTTGCGCCGACTCTGAACATGATAAACCATCGCGATAAAGCGGGGAATACTGAAATAAACTGGCCACAGTTTACCCGGCAGATTAAAGACTGGTGCATGGAACTGGGGTTTTCCGGAGTTGGCATTACCGACACCGACCTCGCACAAGCTGAACAGCGACTCAGTCAATGGCTGGATAAGAATTATCATGGTGAAATGGGCTATATGGCAAAACATGGTATCCGCCGTACACGTCCGGCAGAACTGATTCCAGGCACTCTTCGGGTAATATCTGTTCGCATGGACTACCTGCCGGAACCCATGGAAACCAGCCTCGAAGCATTGGCGCAACAAAGACAAGGATTTATATCGCGTTATGCCCTGGGCCGTGATTACCATAAGGTCATTCGCAATCGTCTGCAGAAGCTTGCAAAATACATTACCGACGCCGCAGGAGCGCTAGGTTACCGCGCCTTTTGTGATAGCGCACCGGTAATGGAAAAAGCGCTGGCAGAAAAAGCCGGCCTTGGGTGGATTGGCAAGCACACTAACTTATTAAATCGTGATGCGGGCTCCTGGTTTTTCCTTGGAGAACTGTACGTAGATCTTCCGCTCATTCAGGATACCCGGGTGTCGTCCCATTGCGGCAGCTGTAGTGCCTGTATCGATATTTGCCCTACTGCCGCTATTGTTGCGCCCTATGAACTTGATGCAAAACGTTGCATTTCCTATCTGACCATAGAGCTGCATGGTGCCATACCTGTAGAATTCCGCAAAGATATGGGCAATAGAATTTACGGTTGCGATGATTGTCAGCTGGTATGCCCATGGAATCGTTATGCCACAATCAGCGTGGAAGCAGATTTCAAGATACGCCACCCGTTACATAATCGAAGTCTGGTTGAATTATTCAAGTGGGACGAAGCAACATTCCTGGCACGCACCGAAGGGTCGGCGATTCGTCGAATCGGTCATCTGAGATGGCTGCGAAATATTGCCGTTGCCCTTGGCAATGCACCAACCAGCGGTGAAATTATTTCGGCATTGGAAGCCCGGCGACAACATGGCTCTGAAATCGTACGCGAACATGTTCACTGGGCGCTTGAGCAGCACGTTCAAAAACACTAATCAATACGATCGTCAGCTTCAATCAGCTCTGCCTGCTGCAGACTCAGCAGGCTGGCGGATTCAAGTTCTGTATTCCAGTAAAGCACGGCGTCACCATTCTTCAACTGGTTGCGTGCGAAAGTGATTTTTTCAATAGTCGACTTCTCCGTGCTTCCATAATCGGTACCATCCCTGGTAACGATTTCCTCAAGTAATGTCTCCAGCGTATGGGATGACAGTTCCTGCCATGGAATTCTCACTTTGGTTCGACGATGTTATGGGCGGGTCCGTAGGGAAAACCGGTAATATTTTCAGCACCATTTTCGGTGACCACGAGTATATCGTGCTCGCGGTATCCGCCAGCGCCTGCAACTCCCTCAGGAACAGTTAACATCGGTTCCATGGAAACGACCATTCCTGGCTGCAGTACCGTATCAATATCTTCGCGCAACTCGAGACCTGCCTCCCGCCCATAGTAGTGAGAAAGCACACCAAAGGAATGGCCATAACCAAACGTCCGGTATTGCAGAAGGTCCAGCTCCGCAAAGTGCTGATTAATAATACGGCATATTTCGCTACAACGTATGCCCGGCCTGATCAGGGATATCCCCAGTTCGTGGGCATCGACATTCGCCTGCCAGATTTCTAATGACGCTCTATCGGGCGACCCCATAAACAAGGTTCTCTCAAGGGCAGTGTAGTACCCGGAAATCATTGGAAAGGCATTCAGGCTCAGAATATCACCTTGCTGAATACGTCGACTTGTAACAGCGTTATGGGCACCATCAGTATTGATACCGGACTGAAACCACACCCAGGTGTCCCGCAGTTCACTATCCGGATAGGATGATGCAATGGCCAGTTCCATCGCATCCCTTCCTGCCATGGCCACCTCATTCTCTCCAGCACCCACCTTGATTGCCGAACGAATAGCTGCTCCACCAATATCTGCAATCCGCGCACCACCCTTTATCAGAACTATTTCCTCATCTGATTTAATCATTCTGAGCGCCATTACATCCTGATGCACGGCCTCCCATGAAGACCTTGGGAAAAACCCATCGGCATCATGGCGCGCACTGACCGTCAAGTGATCTCCCTCAAAACCAATGGTCGGGCTGTTACCAATCACTGCCTGCACCGCAAGCCAGTAGTTGTTTTTTTTCCAGTCTGTATAAACCAGGTTTTCGCCGTAGCTGCGACGTCCAGGTTGGCCATAATCGATGTTGGCTGAAATAGATACGCATTTATCAGCGGTTATACAGCAGGCATAGGGTCGACCAAAACTGCAATAAAGAAATCCCGTGTAGTAGGCAATGTTATGCATTGAGGTCAATAAAATCGCTTGCAGGTTTCGCTCACGCATTAACCCGCGAAGGCGGTTCAGACGATCCTGATATTCCTGATCAGAAAACGGCAAGGTCGCGGCAGCCCCATTAGAAATGTCAAGATATGCGGGGCGTTGGGAGAGTGGTATGTTCATCAAAATCACCTCAGATTGCGGACAATTTACGATAAACAATTGCCCGGGAATTTCATCCGGGCGTACAGGACGTCTTAATAACTGTCAGCGAATATTACGACCTACAGTTTTCAGAATGTTTTTAAGAGTCGACGCCATCGACTCAAATACACCGCGAATATAGCTGAAAACAGTTTGTGATAACAACAGATTCAACATTACCGACCGGCTAACCCGCACCCTGGGCGATGCGCTGCTGAAAGGCGGGTATAT
>Ga0055584_100004462_pt1 | contig 13736 bp, 9 predicted proteins | sample OSDHelmetaG_FD_58716 | JGI IMG/M metagenome (GOLD analysis project Ga0055584, IMG submission 58716) | Pelagic marine sediment microbial communities from the LTER site Helgoland, North Sea, for post-phytoplankton bloom and carbon turnover... | ecosystem: Environmental > Aquatic > Marine >... | reverse complement strand
TCGCGTCTATGCGGCAGCGAGTGGAACGAGGATTCATCGGGCTACTGGCCACCGTCGACGCCGCGACCGGAAACATTCTGAGCAACTTATGCCAATATTAAAACTACCCGTGCGCCGGTGGGATGGGGCCAGCGGCTACCAAGGCCCACTTCAACAAGACGGCAATAGCTTTGCCGATTTGGAACTCGAGCGAGAACGCACCGTAGATAGATTCACCCCTCGAAGAGGGGGATGGCTGCGCAAAAAAACGGGGGCATACACGCGCTTAGTGTTGCTGTCGGCAATGCTCTTATTAGGCGCCTGCAGCGGTGGCGACAAAGCACCGGTGCAAAGTGTTGAACGCGACAGTTGGCAGATAATCCAAGAGGATATCCTCGCCGGCAACTGCGTCGGTTGTCATACGGCGGGGACGGCCTTTGCGCGCCAATCGGATCTAGTCTTGACGACAGACATTGCCTACGAGCAACTGCTCAACACCCCTCCGCATAACACTGCCGCCCGAGAAGACGGCTTAGTCCTGCTCAGCGACGAAGGCCTGCCGGGGCTTTATAAAAGCTATTTGTGGGAGAAGATTTACGCGCAAGACCAAGCGCATTTCTACGCCGACCACCCCCAATACGGGGCACTGATGCCGCTGGGGGGACAGGTGCTTACAAACGGCCAACTCGCCTTTGTGCGCCAGTGGATCGAGGCCGGCGCACCAGAGGCAGGTGCCGTTGCTGACCCAGCGCTCTTAGCAGACCAGACGCGCTACCAAATACCGGTATTTGCCGCACCGCCCGTACCCGATAACGGCATACAACTACACCTAGGCCCCTTTGACGTGGCCGCCAACTTCGAGCGCGAGTTCTTCTACGCCGAACAATTAGACAACAAAGAGGATATTTTTGTCGAGGGCTTCGACGTGACCATGCGCGGCGGCTCGCACCACTTGCTCATCTACACATTTCACCCGGCCACCCCCACCGAACGCATACCGCAAGCGCAGCAGTTTCGCGAGCTGCGCGACGCCAACGGCAACTACGTGCTCGATACAGTGGGATCGATGCTCTTCCACATGCCGATTATTGGCAGCCAATTCCCCTTTATGAGCTACCGTTTTCCGCCCGGCGTCGCCCTGCGCCTGCCGGCCGGCACACTGCTCGACCTCAACTCGCACTACGTCAATCGCACGGACGAAACGCTACAGGGCGAGGTCTACGCCAACTTGCACTTAGTCGAAGAGAACGCGGTCGAACGCGAAGCCCAGATCCTCTTTCTCAACAACCTCGACCTACGGCTACCCGCGGGCAAAACGACGACCGTCGAACGCGAATTCCGCTTCGCCGAAGATCGCCATATCATCCAACTCATGTCGCACGCACACGAGCACATGACGGAATTTCGCATCGAAGTGATTGGCGGCCAGCGCGACGGCGAATTGCTCTACGTAGCCTACGACTGGGAACACCCTCCCATCTTGGAGTTGAACCCGCCTCTGGCCCTAACAGCAGGGCAGGGTCTGCGCCTTATAGCGACCTACGACAACTGGACTGATCGGGAGTTGGGATTTGGTTTTCTCAGCGAAGACGAAATGATGATTCTCTACGGTTTCTACTACGAGCCCTAGTCTAGGCCTATATTCAGCTAGGTCGAAGGCAAGTCCAGTTTCTGTTCGGCCAGCGCCTCTTGCAACACGATCTGCGACTGCGCAAAATAATCGGCCTCCAACTCAAAGCCGGTGCAGCTAACACCAATTTGAGCACAGGCAGCGGCCGTGTGGCCAATGCCCATAAAGGGATCGAGCGCTAAGCGCGTGCGCTCGACGCCGTGTAGTTGTATACACATCTGCGGAATTTTGGCTGGAAAAGTCGCCGGGTGCGGGCGCTGTTTGTCGCGACTCTTGATCGTCTTGTAGGGAACAAACCACGTGTTGCCGCGGCAGCGGCGATCGGGGCGATCTGCTCCGCCAAAGCGAGCAATATTGCTCTTGTCCTGATACTCGACTCCAATCGACAAACGGTCCAGCTCGACGCGGCCACTCTTCGTCAGGTGAAATATATACTCGTGGCAGTCGTTTATATAACGGCCACTATTGATCGGTTTATAGTGCCCCACCGAAACATTGCCGCTGATACCAGGATAGCGCCCGACATCTTCTTTCTGGATGGCGATGGACTTGATCCAGTGAATCGTATTCTGCAGCGTGAAGTGTTCGCGCAACTCAAAGAGCACCTCAAACGGCCCCCACGGATCCGTAGGTTTGCCGCCGATATTCAAAAAGAGTGACCCCTCATCAACGAGCACATCACTCACCGCCTTACCCCATTCGCCCATCCAAGTGAGATAGTCTTTGCGCCCCATCTTATCGTCGTAACTCTTGTAGGCCGTGCCCAAATTATAAGGAGGCGAAGTGACGACGACATCGACGGAACCCGGCGCGAGCTTCTCCCGCATACCCGCGACACAGTCCATATTATACAGAGCATAATCCTGCTCTCCACTCTCCAGCTTAAACTCTCTACTCTCTTCCATAATTCTCTATAAAACTTTCACAGAATAGGGATATCTCCAACTCCACTCTCCACCCTCGGCCCAATTCCCATAGGGTAGGGGTGTGTCCCGCAGGGTGTTTTCCGGGGTAGGGGTGGGCAAGGGGCTGGGGGAATGGGCAGCGGGGAGCGTTGCATCCGCAGGATGCATAGCGCGCGGCAAAGCCCCGCGGGGACTTGGAAAGCACCCTGTGGGGCATACCCCGGACCACTCATGCGGAGCAATCACGAACCACCCTGACCTTACCATCCCAACGCATACCCATCTCGCCGCGGATCAGCTCCCCCCATAAAAGCACCGCTCTCGCGATCGACCATAATGCCCTGACCGCCGCCAACGCCCGCCGACCAATCGCCCAAATAAGCGAACTCGTGACCGCGGCGCTCCAACTCGGCAAAAACCTCTGGCGCAATGCGCGTCTCGGCGTCGACGGCATACCCCGGACGCCCCGTCTTCAAACGCGCCGCTTCAATAGCTGCCTGCACATTCATATTGTGATCGAGCGCGTTCATAATCATCTGCGGCGTCGTCTGCAAAATGCCGTGCCCACCGGGCGTGCCGATGAGCAAGCGCAGGCCGTGCTCGTCCCAAACCTGGGCCGGCGATAGACACATTTCGTTCTTTTTCCCAGGGCCGATCGCATTCGGGCTAGTGCTTTCGAGATCGAACCAGCGCATAAAGTTATTGAGCGCGATGCCCGTACCCGGCACGACCATGGCCGAACCAAAACCCGAGCCGAGGCTCTGCGTGCAAGAGACGGCATTGCCCTCGGCGTCGATGGCGTCAAAGTGCGTGGTGCATTCGTCCTTCATCCAACCGGGCGGCTGGCCGGGCAGCACTTCGCCCGCCGCCTTTTGCGCGGTATAGCGCTCGCCGCCCGTATACCGCGCCCGCTCCGTTATCAGCGCGCGGCGTTCAGCCGCATATTCGGCAGAGAGCAATCCTTGCGTCGGCACATTGGCCAGCGCGGCATATTCGGCGCGGTCGGCCATACACAGCTTGGTCGTCTCGATAAAGCGATGCAGGGTCTCAACGCTATTATGCCCCATGGCAGCGACGTCAAACCCCTCCATGATCTTGAGCGTCTGCAAATACTGCACGGCCTGACAGGGCGGGGCCGGCGCAAAGATCTGGTAGTCGCGATAGCTAATCTGCGCGGGATCGAGCCAGGCCGTTTGAAAATTTTGTAGATCGGACGCCGTCAGGAGACCGCCGCTCTCCTGCACAGAGCGCACGATGCGCTCGGCCAGCGCGCCGCGATAAAAGGCATCTGCCCCATCGGCGGCCACGCGACGAAAGGTTTCTGCGAGATCTTTCTGCACGAGAATCTGGCCCGGAGCTGGAGCCTCACCGTCTATTAGATAGGTTTCTGCCCCCGTGCAAAATCGGCGTAAATCGGCGGCATTACCCGCAAAGAACTCGTGGTTTTTGACCGTCAGGGCAACGCCCTGCTCGGCGTATTCTATCGCCGGGGCAAAGACGGTGGCCGCATCCATTGAACCATAGCGAGCGAGTGCCGCTAACCAACCGCCGCAGGCACCCGGCACCAAGTGCGAAAGCGGGCCGCGGTCGCGCTTGTCGTCGTCGTAGAGCGCAATATCCGTCGACGCCGGCGTCAGACCAACGTAGTCGAGCACTTTGTGCTCTTTGTCGCGGGCACTGTAAATATGCATATACCCCACGCCGCCGATGCCCGACATATAGGGTTCAGCTACATTGAGGGCAGCCGCGATAGCCACGGCGGCATCGATGGCATTGCCGCCCTGCATCAGAATGCGGAGACCTGCCAGCGAGGCGAGAGGATGACCAGACGCGACCATGCCGCGACAACCCGTGACGGTAGAGCGATGAACCGTGCCGTGCGCAGAAAAAGCCATTGGACTAGAACCCTCCATTCGTGTAGTTTTCCGAGGTGCGGAAATCATACGGCGCTAGCCGCCTAACGTCAAGACGAGGAGACCATGTCCATGCGCAAAGTGGACCTGCGCAGCGATACACTAACGCTGCCTACAGACGAAATGAAAGATGCCATGGCCGCTGCCGAAGTGGGAGACGACGTCTATGGCGAAGATCCCACCGTCCAGCGCCTGGAGGAATTGGCCGCCGAAAAAGTCGGCATGGAGGCGGCGCTTTACGTGCCCTCGGGCACCATGGGCAATACCTGCGCCCTCTTGGCACACGCCAACCACGGCGAGGAAGTGATCTTTGAAGAGCGCGCACACATGTACGTCTGGGAGTGCGGCGCCTTCGCCAATATCGCCGGCTTGGCCTCGCGAGCGATTGCAGGCGAACACGGTATCATCAGCGCGGAACAGCTGCGCGAAGCGATTCGCGGTTATAACGTGCACTTTGCCCCCACCAAACTCGTCTGCATCGAAAACACGCATAACAACTACGCCGGGTCGGCGTGGACGACCGCCGAAGTGAAGGCTATTGGCGACGTCTGCAAAGAGAACGGCCTAAAGCTGCATATGGACGGCGCGCGCCTCTTTAATGCCACCGTCGCGCACGGCGTCGATGCATCCGCCTATACCCAACACATCGATTCGGTGATGTTCTGCGTCTCCAAAGGCTTGAGCGGCCCCGTCGGTTCGCTGCTCTGCGGCAGCCGCGCCTTTGTCGACCGCGCCTACGAGATGCGCAAACGCCTAGGCGGCGCCATGCGCCAGGCCGGTATCATTGCCGCGGCGGGTATCGTAGCGATCGAGAAAATGGTCGAGCGGCTGGCAGAGGACCACGACAACGCCCAGCGCCTAGCCGACGGGCTCGGTGCGATCGAAGGGTTCGCCATCGAGCTACCGCCTGCAGCAACGAATATCCTCAAGGTGGATGTGGAAGCATTGGGCTGGAGCGCCGAGAAACTGGTCAACGCGTGGAAAGAGCGCGGTATTCTCTGCAACCCGCGCCCCCCCCACGGCGCGCGCCTAGTGACTCATCGGCATATTGGTACAGCTGACGTCGACTACGTGCTGGAAACCACGCGAGAAATGGTCGCAGAGTGAAAGCCGAAACCCGTTCTCATCGCATTGCGCACACCTGCCCGCGCCGGCAGTCGACGACTACTCTGGCCTATGCCGTCTTCGCGACTTAACGCTTCCCGTCTACTGGGAATCGCTGCGCTCTTATTCTGCGGCGTCGCCTGCGCCTGGTACTGGCAGCGCTGGATCCACAGCGAACCGGCTAACGCGGAGGCCAGCGAAAGCGGGCACGGCCTAAAAGACGCGGACGGACGCTGGCTCTATAGCAACAATTTAGTCGGACAGAACAGCCCCTACCTGCTGCTGCATGCGCACAATCCCGTCGACTGGTTTCCGTGGGGCGACGAAGCACTGGCAAAGGCACGGCGCGAAGACAAACCTATTTTTCTCTCCATAGGGTATTCTACATGCTACTGGTGCCACGTGATGGAGCGCCTGGTCTTTTCCAATCCCGATATTGCCGCCCAGATGAACACCCACTTCGTCAATATCAAGGTGGACCGCGAAGAACGGCCGGACATAGACCGCATTTATATGACGGCCACCCAACTTCTAAACCACCGTGGAGGATGGCCTAACTCCCTCTTTTTGACACCCGATTTAAAGCCCTTTTTTGCCGGCACTTATTTCCCTCCAGAGGACGCGCACGGGCGCCCCAGTTTTCCGCGCGTGCTCGATATAATGCAGCGCGAATGGAGCGAAAATCGCGCAGAAGTCGAGCGCATTGCAGGCGAGTTAGCAGAGGCCATCAGCGAATTGGAAGCGGGCCAACAGACGCCGCCGATGCAGCCGGACTCCATATCCGTTGAGCGCGTATTAGCTTCGCTGCGCGGTCGCTATGACGGGCTCAACGGCGGCTTTGGCGGCGCACCGAAATTTCCGCCCTATATACGCCTTAAACTGCTCTTGGCCGAAGCGCAGCGCTTAGACGACGAACTGTTTCGCCGCATCGCGCTGCACACATTAGAAACCATGGCGCACGGCGGTATAACCGACCAAGTCGGCGGCGGTTTTCACCGCTACGCCACGGACGCCGGCTGGAAAGTGCCGCACTTTGAAAAGATGCTCTACTCCCAGGCGCAGTTGACTCAGCTCTACGTGCGCGCCTATGCCATAACGGGGCAGGAGCGCTGGCGCCGCGCCGCCGCGCAGATCTTGTCTTTTGTCGAACGCGAAATGACGGCTAAAGAAGGCGCGTTCTATTCGGCTCTCGACGCCGAGACCGAGGGCGAAGAAGGGCGCTATTATACGTGGACTGAGGACCAGCTAGGCGACGTGCTCGGAGACGATATCGGGCTCTTTATGGATGTGTATGCGTTGGCCCCTATGCCCGAGGGCGAAGCCGGCGTCCTCTATATCGAGAACTCGCCGCGAGAAGTCGCCGTGGAGCTGGATTTAGATACGGCCGAACTCTACGCCCATCTCGACGCTATGCGCACCGCGCTCTACAAAGCGCGCCGCGCACGCATATATCCGCTGGTCGATGATAAAGCTATAGCGGCCTGGAATGGCATGATGATCGGCGCCTATGCCTATGCCTATGAAGTGCTAAAAGAGCCGACCTACCGCTCCGCGGCAGAGCGCGCCGCTCTATTCGTATTGGAACACATGCGCCGCAGCGACGGTGGCCTCTTGCGCGTCGAGCGCGCCGGACAGGCACAGTACGACGGTTATCTAGACGACTACGCTTTTATGGTAGACGGGCTTTTGGCACTCTACCAAGCTACGGGCACGACGCGCTGGTTAGACGAAGCGCAAGCCTTAGCAGACCAGATGCTCGCGCGGTTCTGGGACGACGAGATCGGCGGATTCTTCTTTTCCCAGTCGGCAGCAGACCTCATCGTGCGCAGCAAAAGCGCACAGGATGGAGCGCTGCCTTCGGGCAATGCGATAGCAGTGCACGCCTTATTTGACTTGGCACAGGCCACGGGCGAGGCCCGCTACGAACAGCTAGCTCGGCGCACGCTCTACGTTTTTGGCGGCATGATGCGGGCGCAGCCAGAGGCCTTCGTGCACATGGTAGCCGCCGTCGAACGCCTAGGAGACACAGCCGGCGTCGACACGGCAAATGAAAGCGTGGCAACCGATTCAATCGTAGCGATGCACGTGCGCCGCACCTCCATTCAACATGGGCGCTCGGGCATTGCAGTAAACCTACAGATTCGCGACGGCTGGCATATCAACGCCCACCCCGCGCGCGGCGACTTTATCATTCCCACGTCGCTGACGCTAAATGCCGATGCGGCATTGACGGACGTGCAATTGCGCTATCCGCCCAGCCAAACATTATTCTTTCCTGCGCTGAACGAGACCTTGGCCGTGTACAGTGGGCAAGTTGCCCTGACGGCGCATTGGAAAAAAACACCCACTGCCCAGGGCGCACTGCGCCTGCTTGTGCAGTACCAAGCGTGCGACGATAGGCGCTGCCTGCCACCGGCAGAACTGCGCTATAACATGCCTTTAGAAGGAGAGTGACTGTGCTAGAAGAGCTATGCGCATGTGGCATTGAGAAAAACGAAGCCGAAACCCTACTACCACAGATTGAAATGGCGCTCGCACTCGCTCCTGAACAGCGCTTCTTACACCTTACGCGCACGGTATTAAAACCCGAACACCCCTTTGCCTTGCACCAACTACTCTATAAAACGGCCAGCGAAGACGGCATCGTCTGGGCGCCGCAAGAGACCGATATAGAGCGCACGCATATCGGTGAATGGATCGGCGAATTGGAGCTCTCTTCGTACGATGAGTTATACACGTGGTCTATCCGCGAGCGCACGGCCTTCTGGACAAAGGTCTCCCAACGCCTCGGCATCCGCTTTCGCCGAGAAGCCGAAACGGCGCTCGACACTTCTGTCTCCCCAGAGACTGCGCAATTCTTCGCCGGCTCAACGCTCAATATTGCCGAGAGCTGCTTTAATGCGAACAAGAATGAGACGGCCATCGTCTACCAACGCGAAGGCGAAAAGCTACAGCATATGAGCTACGGCGAATTGCTGCGCATGACCCGCCAGGTCGCGGCCGGTCTCGTAATAATGGGCATAGAGGCAGGCGACTCTATCGCAGTAGACATGCCGATGACGGCCGAGTCCGTCGCCATTTATTTAGGCATCATTTGGGCCGGCTGTAGTGTCGTAGCTATCGCCGATAGCTTTGCCGCCGAAGAGGTCGCCATGCGCTTAGACCTAGGCAAGGCCAAGCTGATTTTCACGCAAGACCTCATCGTGCGCAACAAAAAAGAGCTGCCGCTCTACGAACGCATTATAACCGCTGGCGCACCGCGCGCCGTAGTATTGCCTGGCCGCGGCACAGACCTGGCCCTCGCGCTGCGTCAGGGCGATATCAGTTGGGCTGAATTTTTGGGCAAAGAAGAGGTCGATGCCGTTGCCTGCTCCGCACGAGAACACAGCAATATATTGTTTTCATCGGGCACGACAGGCACCCCCAAGGCGATACCGTGGAACCATATAACCCCCATCAAATGCGCATCTGACGGCTATTTCCACCAGGATATCCACCCTGGCGAAGTGGTGGCTTGGCCGACGAGCTTGGGCTGGATGATGGGGCCGTGGTTGATTTATGCCAGCCTAATCAACCGCGCGACGATAGCGCTCTACTACGACGCTCCAACCAGCAGCGGCTTCGCCCACTTCGTCCAGGAAGCGAGTGTAACGATGCTAGGCGTAGTACCCAGCTTAGTTCGCCACTGGCGCGCCAACGACACCCTAAACGGACTCGACTGGACCGCCATACGCGCCTACAGTTCGACCGGAGAGTGCTCCAATGCCGACGACATGCATTGGTTGATGGCCCAGGCGGCCTACAAACCCGTTATCGAATACTGTGGCGGCACCGAATTGGCCGGGGGTTACCTTATCGGCTCGATGCTACAGGCAGCGAGGCCGGCCTGTTTTACCACGCCGACAATGGGCACGGATATCGCGATTCTAAACGAATGGGGAGGGGCTTGCGACAACGGCGAAATATTCTTGCGCCCCCCCGGCATCGGCCTATCGACAGAATTGATAAACGGCGACCACCAAGCGGCTTATTACGGCAATACGCCGCAGATCGGCGGCCAAAAACTGCGCCGTCACGGCGACCAGGTCGAACGCATCGGCGCGGGGCATTATCGCATACACGGGCGCGTCGACGATGCGATGAACCTGGGCGGAATTAAAGTGAGTTCGGCAGAAATAGAGCGCGTGCTCAACGCGATAGAAGGCGTCGAAGAAACGGCGGCAATCGCCGTAACACCCTCCGGCGGTGGACCGAGCCAGCTCGTAGTTTATGCCGTGCTCGCCAACGCCATCGAAGACGTACCCGCGGTCCTACAGGAAGCAATACGCCGCCAGCTCAACCCGCTCTTCAAAATAGAGGACGTGGTAGTGGCAGAATCGCTGCCGCGCACGGCTTCCAACAAAGTGATGCGCCGCGTGCTGCGCGACCAATATACCCAACGGCCTACGTAAGATCTGCGCGCGCCCTACAACAGGACGTTCCTTATCACAGCGACCAATCGTACTCTCTCCACTGGAACTTCCACCCACTTCCCTCCAGACCGCCGTCGCGATAACGGCGCACCCAGCCCTCGATATCGCCGAAATCCCCGCGATACCACAAGAAAATGCGGTTGGCGTGGATTATTCTCTTCTCTTCGTCGACTACGACTTCCGAATTTATAAAAGTAAGGGCGGCCAGTTCTAGCTGCGCATCGATCTGCTCCGGCGTATAGACGGCAATGGGCGGGCAAGAGCGGGCCCCACAGTTAAGGGCGAAGTGAATGCGTGCATCAAAAGGCTGAGCGATCCATTTTTTTAGCTGCGGCCGAAAAAAAAGGGGCGGCAACAGGCGCGCCGGGTGGCGGCGGTTATCGCGCAGCAGTCCGTGCTCAATTTCATCGAGACTCATAGTGGTTCCGGCCACCTCTAAAAAGCGGCGGCGAAAAAACCCGCGCACCTCTTTGATGCTCTTCTCGACGCCCATCTCTATAGCCTGATCGATGACGGCACCGTTGTAGAGATTAATCCAAAAGGGCAGACGCTGTTCTAAATCACCGAGTGCATCCGTGGCAATAGCCGCCAACGTATGGCGCGCGGCATCTGCCTGAGCAAGGAGTTCATTGCGAGCCGAAAAGTGCGGCTCTTCGTAGTACCACTCCGCTTTCAGCTCTTTTAATACCAAAGCGTATTGCCGCGCCGCCTCGTGTGCTTGCATCTAAAAACTCCTGCGATAGCGCATGTGTTTGCTCTCCGGATGGTCGCGCTGCCAATCTTTCCAACGCGCGCGCGTCGATTCGAGCTCAGGCAGCACCTCGTCGGCGAGCGGCCCAGCAATCCCCGTGAGCCCGCTCGTTCCCGGCAGCGGATACCACAACGTACGCGTTTCGTAATCGTAGAGCACAAACGTGCGGCGATAGGTCCAGCCGCTAGGAGCCAGTGTTAAGGTGCGTCCATTGAGTTGACGGCTGTACACGGCAGCCAAGTCGACCAACGGTCAGTACGCTACTGCCGCCTGCGTATTGCCAATGCTCTCGTTGACGACTTCGTGGCGATTGAGCGGCCGGATCGGGTAAGAGCGCGTCTCGCCTTCTGTACTAAATCCAATGACTTCATGTGCGGCCGATGGCGATGGATGACCCGCATCGCCCTTCTCGCTCATATCCGGCTCATTGAGCGGTGGAATGGCATTGCGGCCAATACCGAATTCAAAGCCGTAGCGACTAAGACCATAATTTTCGACGGCGTGACTTATATCCCAACGTTCGCCTCGCCGGTCCGTAATAACCACGGGGGCACTGCGCCGATCGGTGGCGGTTTCGCGTTTGCGCGCTCCCTCTGGCGATGGCGCCGATGCACAGGCGGCAACAGTGAGCACGAGCACTACAAGGCCATATATCACGTTGACTTGCCTCCTGCGCTAGACGCTAAGGTGAAAAAAAATGTGCTACCCCGACCAGGCGTAGACCGCACCCCAATACGCCCTCCGTGCGCTTCTATGATAAGCTTTGAATAGGGAAGTCCGATACCCGTGCTACCTCCCTTGCGGTTCTTTGCGCGATACCCCAACGACCATATGCCGCTGCAATCGTCTGCATCCATACCTTCTCCACCGTCCTCTATCTCCACCTTGATACATTCCTCCTGGCGCTCAATGCGAACATCTACCCACGGACTGTATTTTACGGCGTTGCCAACGAGGTTATTAAAAACGCGCTCTATATACGAGGCGTCGGCATCGGCGCAAATGCCGCGCGGTCGCGTGCTCGCGTTATCAAATGCTTCCTTTTCTAGCAGAAAACGCGCCTGCGGATGAGCCGCCTGTAAATGGACAAACGTATGACGGGCCATATCATACAGGTCAATGCTATCACACCTGAGCTGTAGTGAGCCCGAATAAGCTCGAGAAAACTCGAGTCGCTGCGTCAGACTCTCGAGCAGGGCATTGCCCGCGTCCATGATATGGCCCACCGTCTGTTTCTGTAGGTCGTCCAATGGACCGAGTAGTTCGCCGTGCAACATCTCGGCATTGGGCGTAATGGACATGAGATGGTTTTTAAATTCGTGCTCCATTCCCGCCTCGAGCATAGTGCGCAGCTCTTCGTTTTCGATCTGGCGCGTGATGTCTACTAGATTGAGAAATATCTGCTCGCGATCATCGACAAATGGCGTGTAGGTGTGGCGAAAATAACGATCGTCATATGCTACGCGCTCCACCTCCACCACTTCGTCGCCACCGCGTATGCGCTGCAACTCATCGGCAAAACCATCCGGGAAGAGCGACGCGGTATCGCGATAAGAATAACTGCCATCCGCGGCTGGAGCGCCGCCAACTCGTTCCAGCAAACCCGCCGTCTTATCGTTACCCGGGCAGATGCGTATGTCGCCATCGGCCATCAGCGCACGGGCGACATAGTTGGGATTAGAGCGTGGAAAATGAGCCAATTGCCGTATCTGTTCCTGCAGCGACTCTCGTTCGCGGTGCAAACGACTCATTTCGAAATAGCGGTCGATACGCGCATAGACTTCGTTAAAATCGGCAGGCAGGGGTTTGGTAATATAGTCAAAGGCCCCGGCGCGCATGGCGTCCACGGCATCGGCGACGGCGCCGTGCGCGCTAATGATAATTGTGCCAACTTCTGCGCGATCTCGGCACAAGTGCTCTAGCAACTCCATGCCGTCCATATTGGGCATGCGCAGATCGGTCAAAACTAATTCGATCTGCGGCTTCGCCGCGAGTTTATCCAACGCGTCTACGCCGTCTACCGCAAGTTCAACGCGATAACGCACGGAAAGGATATCCTTGAGCATAATGCGCAAATCTTCTTCGTCGTCGACGACCAAGACCGTGGGGACACACTCTCGCATATTATTTCCGCCTCGTATTAGTCTCTTGTGGTAATGGCAACGGCGTGCAGCTAGGCACGGCAAAAGTAAAACAACTACCTTTGCCGATACCGAGTGATTCGGCACGTATCCATCCGCCGTGCTCCTGTACAATATGGCGGGCGATAGACAAACCGATGCCCGTTCCCACCTTGCGCGCGTCTGGGTCTCCTGCCTGCTGATACAATTCGAAAATATGCTCCAACTCGTCGGCGCTAATGCCGTCGCCGCTATCGCTAACGGAGACGATAACTTCCTGGTCTCGCGTGTGCACCTCGACCTCAACACCTTCTCCCACATCGGTAAATTTGACGGCATTATTGAGCAAATTATCAAAAACTTGTGCCAAGCGATCACCATCGACCACTGCCCATAGATCGCCTTCGACAAACTCACCCACACAGCGAATATCGAAACCCTTTTCGCGCGCCCGCTCGGCGTGGTTGGCAATGCCGTCGCGTAAAATGGGCGAAATATTCGTTTTGACCTGCCGCATTTCCAATCCCTTGCCCTGGTCAATGCGCGAGAAATCGAGTAGTTCGTCTACTAGGCGGATGAGGCGGAGAATACTGCGGTCCATGCGCTCGACGCGCTGGCGCACCTGCAGCACGGTGCCGCGCTGGTCTTCCGCTAGCGTATCGACAAATTGATCCGTGAGAAATATTTGGTTGATAATGCGGTTAAAACCGTCGAGCGATGCCAACGGCGATTTGAGCTCGTGCGAGACGATGGAGAGTAGGCGCGATTTATAGGTATTGAGTCGCTCTAACTCCGCGTTCTGTTCTTCGAGCTGGGCTTCGGATATTTCGAGCTTGGCCGTGCGCGCGTGGATTTGTTCTTG
>Ga0055584_100004461_pt1 | contig 13741 bp, 11 predicted proteins | sample OSDHelmetaG_FD_58716 | JGI IMG/M metagenome (GOLD analysis project Ga0055584, IMG submission 58716) | Pelagic marine sediment microbial communities from the LTER site Helgoland, North Sea, for post-phytoplankton bloom and carbon turnover... | ecosystem: Environmental > Aquatic > Marine >... | reverse complement strand
AAAAAATATTTATATCTGTTTATTATATTTTGTGCGAACTTAAATATTCAAAGGTGTATATAATTATTGAAAGAATTTGGTAATATTCTGCATACCGTTTTGTTTATGTGCGATTTTAGTCAAGAATTTATCAAATAACAGTGTTTTGATTTTCGTAGAACAATATTTTTCCTTTTTTTTCATAAACAGTTCCATATCGGAATGCATATTTTCTAATTTCAGCATTTCTTTTCGATATGTTAGAATAGAAGATGTTTTATGTTGATAATCCCAAATATGTTCTAAAGCTAAACCGAATAATTGTTGTAATGGTTTCATCAATTGATTCGTAATATAATGCGTATAATCAATGGGTAATTTATTGTCCTCAATAAACTCGGGTGTTTCTATTTTTTCACCCATTAATGCCTTTTTGTCTTTATTCACAATAAATACAAACTTCATCCGATCTCCTGGTTTTGGTCGATTACCTGGATCCCGCTTCCCGATTTTCTCAGCTAAAACCCAGTGACCAATTTGCATAGGATTTTTATAATCACTTCGCAGTGCTTTTGTAATAGTCAATTTATCCATAGGTACCGTTCCAGCAATCAAATTGTCCAACGATTGATATAAGAATTCAATTGCGTCTTGAATATTGTTATTTTTCATCAAAATATTCAATATTCCTCCGTAAGTATCCTTTAAATAGTCGCAAGAATCGCGTCTTTTCAATGATAATCCCATATATTTTAGATTACCATTATTAGCATCATTTTCATATAACATACCGACATAACGTTTTTTAGAGAGCAATATGAAGGGCATCATTGTTTTCTCATATTCTAAACATTGCGGTGCTTTCAAGAATTGTGTACATAAATTCGCAGCTTCTTGAGCGAGTTCAATGGTAATTTCCAACGCTTTTTTACCGCGAATTTTCTCACCAGTGGTCTCTTCGAGATTAAAGGTAAAGAATACGGAATCTGTATCCCCATAAATATATTCCGCATTGCATTTTACTTTCCCGTAATCCTTGGTTTCGCAAACCCGATTTCCGTAAACTTCTTCAATCATTCGTTTCGCATAGATAATCAACATACGTCCAGTTGCCGTAGTAGATGCAGCAACGTCTTGTTCATAAAAGGTTGATGTTCGGGCACCACATTGTCCATAGAGAGAATTCGCCGTGACTTTATAACCGAGTTGTCTCTTGTCCAAAATATTCTGCATAAAGGGGTCAGATTCGGATTTAATTTTTTTTCGGGTAGCTTTTCGTGCAGCCAACAATTCTTCTAAGATCGCAGGCATGATTGATTTTTGCTCATTGGGTAATTGAGCCCACCGGCAAATTTTCTTTCCGCATATAACTTTCTCAGCACGTGACGTAGGTGTTTTGCGAGTATATTTATATGTATCAAATTCAATATCGATATATTTATAACCGGGTAAATTATCGTAAATAAAATTCCCGTCTTTATCTCGTTCGCCGGTTACTTTAATTAATTTACCAGATAAGTCATATTCTCTTGACCGGACTTTGCTATCGTGTGAATAATTTTGACTAATCATAGAAGAAGGATACAGAGAAGCATAATCGACACATGCGACTGGATTGTCCATATACATCGAACATTTTGGAGGCAATACAATCGCACCTTCATAACCATCTCCAGATTTCGTTTTTTCCAAATCGGGCATTAATGTATCCTTTTCTCTGCATTTTTTAGCGACAAAACTGGTCAATTTAATGCCTTGTCCACGAAAGACTAAGAATGAAATAGGAACACTGCAAATATTGGACATCTCAACATAACCGGTCAAAACATCCGTCTTGGTCATTAAATGGTGAACAAGGTTACAATCTTGAATACAGTATTTCGCAACTATCGAGCGGTCTGCATCGGAACCATTAGATAATCTGAAAATATCTTGAACGGAAACATCATCTTTGGCTACACACCATTTAATACTTTTGTTTATTTGATCGGTCAGTTCATTGCCTTGAATTATAATTACGTTAAATTTCGATTTCTCATCGAATTCTTTGTTGTATTCGATATCCAATACTTTGAATTTTTTACCATTTTTGTAATAATCCGATGTAAAACCGCTTAATTCAATGTGAATAAAGTCATTTGTGTGTAATCCGGCTAGATTTTTACTATAAAGTTCCGTAACTTCTCCGTATTTCTCGTGAACACTATGTTTTATATGTTTTACATTATCACTGATATATTGACCGGCTACATCATCTAATTTATAAGACGCCAAACTAAATTCGCGTCTAAAGTAGGTGTACATATCAATCTGTAAACGACCAATCGTTTTATAAAATCGGAGATCATATTCACCCGTCGCCAATACAATTTTTGTATTTTCGATCATAAGTTCGTCGTTTTTTTCTTTCGCACAAATTTCATTTTGAATTCGTGATAATTGTAAGAATTCTTGAGCACATCCGGTTTCTTGACTTCTGCGAAACATAAATTCATAATCAAATCCAAATATATTGTATCCAATAATTACATCGGGGTCTTCTTTTTGAATTAATTCGCGCCATTTTAATAGTAAATTTCTCTCCGTGTCTACGGTTTCAATTACTGCTCCTTCCACTGGATCGCATCCACCCAAAACCAAACAATGATTTAAATGAGGTTCCTTTTCACCATAACGTAAGAATGTGGATCCAATAAAGGTTACTTTATCGCCTTCCAAATTTGGAAACAATCGCAATGGATGTCCAATCGGATAGGGATAATCGTCGGGTTGTAAAATATTATTCAAGATTTTAATTTTATCTTCGCGTTCATAATGATCATTGAGTAAAATGCTGACGATTGTCTGTTGATTGTCCGTTTTAGTCAATATTTTCGAAACGGGTTTCATTTTATTCCAAATCGGCGCGTTTTCAACTTCGTTATTTCCGGTTTCTTCATCACCCATAATATCGGAACTGGTGTTTTCGTTTTCTTTCAATGTTTCGAATGTGGATTCAATATCAAGGCCAGAAGCCTTTTTATTCTCCATCATTTTATTTACAGAATTCGACAATAGGAATTCGATGGAGGCTGATATTGATTTTTTGGTAGGCTTTGTTTTTGGATAGACCAAATCAACATTTTCAAATTTATCCATAGCAAATGCGGTCAAAATGCATCTTTTCAAAAGTTGATTACCTTTTTTTGAATCCAATTTTTGAGATGATTTTTGAAAACGCATAAACATATCCACAATATTCGTTGCTAATCTCTTGTATGTTTTAATGGGTAGAGGAAAATCCCCGTGACTACTGCTCGCCTCAATATCAAAACTACATATTTTATAAGGCACAATTGTTTCTTTATTGGGCATAGGTTTAATATTATTTAAATTACAAACATATTCGTATGTGCAAGTCGTTATTTTGACTGCAGGTACACGGGCTTTTTGTGTAGTAACAAATACCCATCCTGAAGGACTTACATTATGGATATGAAAATATCGCAATAACGGTGGAATAGTACTTTCATACAATATTAAATCTGTATTGTAAAAGCGGTATCCTTTAAGTTTCCGATAATCACGTTCGTCTTCTCTTTCATCCTCGGATAGATATATATACCACAATGATTTCACTTTATTTAGTGTAGTTGTGCTATTAAATGTTAATTTTACAAATTTCGTTTTGTTTCCACCAGTGAAACCATATAATTGATGTCTATCTACTAATTCGGCCGAAATAATATTTTTAGTGTGATATTTTCCGATACGCTTGGAAATATCGTGTTTTAATTCGACGACTCGTTCTTGTGTCCAATTGTCTCCCACTTTAATATAAAAGAATGGTTTGTAATCATCTAGGTATATACAGCAAGTCTCACCCTTCTCATTTATACCAAACATTTGAATGATGAAATTATCGGTTTCATCGATATTCTTTTCGTCACTATCTTCGTCATCGGCGTCTATAGCCCCTTTTTTGTTGAAAATATGAAAATCGATAAGACGAAATGATTTTCCTTGAACGATACGTTTTTTACTCATTGTTACTATTTGTATTTATCGGTTTATTATGTTTATCTATTATTTCTTCATTTAATTCATTCAATTTTATTTGAAAAAATCTCCTACGAATATATAGAATGAATAAACATTTACAAATATTTGGAATAACTGTTTTATTATTTATAGTATTACAACCTAATTTATATATAAAAATACCTACCACCTATCATTCTTATTTTATTTTACTTCATTGTTTGCTATTCGCGACAGTGTATATTTTTATACGTACTTATTTTTTCGACCTTACCATCGAAACTTTTACAGATGACGAAAAAACACTATTTGATAACAAACGTCTTGCGCTTGAAACCGATTTGAAAAAAAAATATTCAAAGGATGAGCTATCAAAAATACCAGAGAGTGAATTTGAATCAACAAAAAAGAATATAATGAAAGATCTTTCCGAGGAACAAAAACAAAAATTTGAAAAATATAACCAAGAATTTAAAAAAATAGGAAATGAACCAGTATTCAAAAAAGAAATCAGAGAAGAAGCTATAGTTAATGATTCAATTCAAGAAAAAATGGAATATTTATTAAATAAAGCGTCAGTTGAACAAATTTTACTCCTGGGATCTTTATCTCAGTCAAATAAAGATGCATTGGAAAAATTATTAGAAACCATGGATATTAAGGAAGTTGAAAAATATTTGAAATTAGATGTAGATCAATTAAAAGAATCGATAGATAAAGTTGTGAAAATAGTATAATTCATTTAAATATTATAAAAATTTAAATGAATAATTTTACGACCAAGACCCCCCTGTCCATATGAGTAGTAGAATAAACCTAAGGGGGTGTCTTGTTGGATAATTTTGAATTACACATTCGTGATTTTTCCCACGTAGGATCATCCGAATCTTTTTTAACTATACCTTTAAAAATTTCCACATCATTAATATCCGAATTTTTAATTTTTAAACTCCAAGCATTTGTTTTTAATATACCCTTTTGTTTAGCTCCTGTAAAATAACGTTGTTGTTTTTGATCTCCTCGTTCCGCATCCAGTCGTTTTAATCCAGCTTGCATTAAATTACTATGTCCTATAATATGTATTGTATCTTGATTTACGTAGTTGGTCAATATATTATTGTATTTGTTTACCCAAGCGATGAATTCTCCAAATTCACCATTATATGCATAATTAATCTGATGGTAGAATAATTGTTTAATCTGAGAATCTTTACCAGGCTTTAAAAGTCTACCAAATAAGGCTGCATTTCGAACATTAGCATATTCAAAACCATAAAAATCAGCGATCTTGTAATCATAATTACTATTCTGTTCTATAATACCAGTAGAGGTGTTAATCGTAATTGTCTTTAATGTATTATCGCCATTTGGAAGTTGCAATTCTATCTTAGATACTATTGTTACTTCTTCTTCCAACTGTGATTTTAAAAACGTTAAAAAAGATTGAATTTTTTCAATTTGATCAGGTATGGAAATTTGAAAATTACCACTTTGAAACCCCCATTGATAGTGTTCTTTTAAAAATGGTGCTATACATAAATGTAATGTATGTTCTTCTTTTATATTTGGTATATCATGGTGTGCGACAAATGTATCTCTATTTGTTTCATCTTCTGGATTAATACCATATAAAATAATAGCGGTCATCCATGTTCTTACTAGAGACGAAACAAATACATATTTTGAGTTGAATCTATTATCTGTATTGTCAAGTTTAAATTTAATTAATCGTTTTATACCACCGTCTGCTAAATTTGGTTCCATTGTTTTAATCCATTCATCATTTGAAGTAACTATATTATTACAAGATGGTCCGTGTCGTGTGAATAACCACATTTTTTGTTGATTATTAATTGTTAGATTTTTTTGTAAAGATGGGTCTAATACTATATCGTTTTTTTCGCAAATAGCTTTATTTTTTTTAGAATTTGATCGTGTCATATATTGTTCATGAAAATATGTAATTAATAGTTTTACATGAAATTCTTTATCTTCATCACGATTCTTCTTTTTTTCTGCGATTTCTTCTTTAGTTGATTCGACTTGTTCTCGTTCTTCCGCTTGTGGAGGAAAAAAATCTTTGGTGAATTTTTGGTCTAAGTTGATTAAATAATCTGTATAAGCTTTTAATAAATTTTTTGCAATTTCTTCTTTTGGCGCTTCGTCATCTTCTTGTTCTTCTTCTTGTGCTTCTTCTTGTTGTTCTGGTTTTGATGGGGTGTTTATTTCTTCATAGGGTTTTACTTTGGATTTGTCCAATTTTTCTACTTGTAGTGATGAACGATCAATAGCACTATCCCTATCACCTCCTTCCATCATTCTATGCCAGGGAGTTTCTAGTTCTCTTTTCACCCATTTACCACTGTTGTCCATTTCCACTATGGTATAAACTGCAGGATTATCTACCAAAAAATGTTCATAGATGTATATTAGCTCCTGTATAATATCACAATGCAATTTGTTTACTGCAGCATCTAATTTAGCCATATGAAACTTATGTTTTGCATAATCTTTACTTCCAGGCCATGTAATATATGTTTTGTGTATTTGTTGAAAGAGTTCTAAAATAGGGGCTTGATCGCCCGATTCTTCACGTTTGTCTTTTGTAGTTTTCAAAAAATTAGGTTTCCAAAAGCCACCGCTTTTTTTCTTACGAATAGATGTGCGTTTTTTTGGTTTTCGATTTTTATGTGTATGACGACGTCTATTTTTATTTGATTTATGTTTTACTGGTTTTCGATTTTTATTACGTAAAGTTTTCATTATATAGTAATAAGATACAATAAATAGATTACATATAAAAATATATAAATGTGAAAATGTAATAATTAGTAATGTCTGAAATATACCAAACGAAATTACAAATACATCAAAATATTGTAAAAAAATTAGATGGATTTATAACAAGTAGTAGAATACCACATATATTATTTCATGGTTCATCGGGAACAGGTAAGAAGACCATTGTATACGATTTTGTGAATAAAATTTATAATGAAGATAAATCAAAAATAAGAACCAATGTGATGTACGTGAACTGTGCACATGGGAAAGGTATTAAATTTATTCGCGATGAATTAAAATTTTTTGCTAAAACGAACATTCAAGGAACAAAGGGAATATTATTTAAAACAATAGTACTGTTTAATGCAGATAGTTTAACAATAGATGCACAATCAGCAATGAGACGATGTATAGAGTCGTTTAGTCACAACACACGTTTTTTCATTGTAGTAGAGAATAAACATAAAATGTTAAATCCGATTTTATCCCGTTTTTGCGAAATATACATTCCGGATAATATAGACGATGAAGGTAAATTGCAAAATTTGCATCAATATCATTTAGAACAAATATATGGGAAAGATGATAAATATATAGAATGGTTTGATTGTATTATTGATAATAATTTAACAAAAACTGATATTGAATGGGCGGAAATAGCGAATAAAATATACGAGAATGGTTATTCAACAATAGATTTTATAAATTGGATAAAACAGTCGCCAATGTTAACGCAAATGCAATCGTGCGACGTGGTGATGTATTTTCATAAAATCAAATCGGAATATAGAAATGAAAAATTATTATTATTAACAATATTTACCTTTTTAAAAAATATATAGTTCGTTATAACTAAAATAATGTTTTAGACACAATATGTAAATGGATGATTTCGTAATTTCCAATTTACATGAAGCTCGCAATGAGTGGTGTAGCAGATTAGTAAGTATTTTAACACCGTTGGTTGCGGAAGGTATACGTTCAATATTTGACGAATCGTGGAAAATCTGTGTCGATTCAGACGAATTGAATAAATATTTAATGACGTTTCAAAATTTAATCTCTAGAATTCCAAAATGGAATAGTGTGATTATTGAAGAAGAGCGTCAACGTATTGTAGAACGATCAGGTTGTAATTATTTGGAGGATTTGATAACGTGTGTACATATAATTCAATTAAAAGTGTTAACGTGTATTCGTGTGGGTAATAAACAAAAGAAAATAGATATTTCAATTCCCAAATTAGATCCATTTATTCATCGTGTATATATTCAAAGTGCTCGTAAGGTATATTCGAACGTCTATTTATTTGAGAAAAACATATCACCGATGCAAGTACAAAAAAATGGTCGTGACTTGGAAATCATGATACAAGAAGCGATCTTAACAACAATTCGCGAAAGTATTCCTACCGAAGCGATTATTCGTGCATATACGGACGAAAGTGAAGAGCAGGAAGAAGAAGTATTTATTGAAAATATTAAATCGCCAGAAATTACCAAAGAAGACGAAAAAGCAAAGGAAAATAAAGAAGCTCAAGAAAAGGCGGAAGAAGAAGCGGAAGTAATATCACAAACCCCTACTATAAAAAATATAGATGAAGAGCAAGTAGTTACAAAATTAACATTCAATGATTTTGATTCGGCTATTTCAACTAATAATAGGGAAGAATTAATAGATGCTCCTAAAACATTGGAAAGGTTGGAAGATATCAGTGTGTCTCGTTCATTAGAACGAAGAATGATGGAAGACTCTGATGATGATTCGGACGATGAGCGTATACAAATCCATACAGGTACAATGGATTTAACAGAATTTGATTTACTGGATGAACCAAAAAATAACGACACTGGAAGTGCTGATATTATACTTGAAGCAGAAGAATTACTATAATGAAACATAAGGCAAATATTATTTATGAATATAAATCCGTTACACGGAGTTATATTCTGTATTGGTGTAATTTTTCAACGATTTATAATTGATTATACCGTTGGAAATTTAAATCGGAACAACTTTGTTGTCCGATTTCCATTTCCTTACCGATATCTGACCCTTAGGTAACTTCAAATGTTCCATTTGAAATTACCAAGGGTTTAAAATAGATCATTCTCGTATTTTCCGCATAAAATAATAGGAGTTTTAAGATGAAGGTTTTCGGGAAAGGGTATATCTAATATATTTATATCACCATTAGACGAAAAACCGCCACCAATATGAAAAATATGAGCGAAAGGATAAGCTTCATACAATAGTCGAATTTTACCCGAAGTGTCTTTACTGTTACTGGGGTAGGCGAAAATTCCGCCTTTTATAATCGTTCTATGTCCATCGGCGGCCATGCAACCAACCCATCTACACGTGTATTTTTCATCGATACATTTATCTACTAATTGTTCATATCGTTTATCAAGCCACATTTTTTTATTTGATTCGTTGATTGAGTACATAGAACCCTTTGATTTAATACGTAGATTATCGTTCAATAAATCAAATTGTTGATTTTTTGTTGAATATTGATAAAACTGTAATTTATTATTATACGCGAGTAAATATTGTGTAGCACCGCCATAAATTGAATACCCGGAGGCTACAATATTACGACCATCTGTGATTGTTCCGTCATCGTTGTATTTATAAATACAAAAAATAGAGCCCGTTGTTATATTCACATCAATATTAGACGAACCATCTAATGGATCATAACAAACTAAATAGGGTGCATTTTTAAATCGGGTTTCACATAATGTGTCTTCTTCTTCTGAACCGATTTTTCGAACCAACTCGCAATCCATTAATAGATCCATTAATATAGAATGTGTAAGCAAATCGAGTTCTTTGACGTCATCCCCTGAAATATTATTGGAACAAGTCTGATTACTTAATGTGATCGAATTTGTATCACGAATTAACCGGGCTATTTCGACGAACCCTTTTTCTAACAATTTCACTATTTCCATATAGTAATATATAGTATAGCTATATTGTTAAAAATAGAAAAAATATGCGTATTTATAATGGTATAAAATTGATAGGCTTATTCGTAAATAATACCAGGTATTATTCTCGTTCTTATACAAATATGCCTTATTGTTCAACAGGAGCCGTTCATCATTCCGGAGTAGGAAATGAAAAAAACGTCGTTTCGTTACTCAATGAGATACCCACGATGCATATAAACAGGCACATTTCGTCCCGTGTTTGTACTACACCGCATATTTCACCATTATGGTCCCATTTAGGAGGGACCCAACAGAAGGCCGATTGCAACGCACAAATTGGCGATAAATATTTTCCCGTATCCATCAAACATCACCAAAAATCAGGAGGGACATTTGATTGGATCAATACATCAAAATTGGTAGAGTTCAATCCTGCGTTAAATGAAGTTATAAAGCCGTCGGTTGCAGAATTCAAAACAAAATATACGGGGTGTTCTGAAGTGACGAAAGATATGCGCAGTGAAATGGAAGATATTTTCAACGATTCATTTGACCATATTACAAGCGAACAGGTGAAATCATTACTGTCTTCACTTTATGAAAAATATCCCGAATACGTTCTGATCAATGATCGTTCAAAAGACAGGTTGGTTATGTATCACAAAATGAACAATTTTAAGGAGTTTGTTGGATATGGCGACTGGGAATATTATTTGAAAAAAACTCGTGCGAAATCTTCTCGAATGATATTTCGCCGGAAAGACGGAGTAGAGCAAAATACGAATCTTCGTATCCGTTTGGTTTTAAACAATGGGGTAAATGCTCTCGTTGGACTCAGTGCGAATAACAAATGTTCCATACCTTGTTTAAAAATTCAACAGGATCGTGTAGATATTCTGTTAAAAGATCTAGTAGAACCAGTCATAGATGAAATTCCAAAACCAGCAGATGATGCGAATTTACAGTTATTAGCGGAAGTAGCAAGTAGACAATAAATTATAAATTATAAATTAAAAATTAAATAAACAATCGTATTTTTATTTACACCCTTGAAGATTTAAAATCTAGATTTCACAATATCAATCACATCTTTATTCGCATCATTCAAAAGGCATTTTCGTTCTAGATTTACACAAGCACTTCCGGTGGTACCGGATCCACACATTGGGTCTAATACTACATCATCTTTATCAGTGCTAATTTCAATCAAACGTTCCAATAATTTCACAGGTTTGGCGGTTGGGTATTTCCGTCCTTCTGAACCTTGACTAATGGAGTGTATATCATCCCAAAGATCAGTACACGGTTTTCCAGGATGTTCGCTCAAGTAAATTTTCTTATATAATTTCCCCCCTATTTTTTGGGGAAAATGTAACCGATTATCATCGCGTAGTTTGATTAATTCTGATTCTTTTATACGCCATCCGGAAGATGGTTCAAACGTGTGTTCGTTTATATTAAACGCGTACATATATCCTTTTTTTGTATTCTCGGTCACTACATGTCCAAGTGAGTAATTTCCGCGGTCTGTATCGTCTTTATTATTGAACGAATTTTTTAAATAAGTGGGATCCTTATCCTGTAATACGACATTGAATTTTGCCTTTTCTTTTAAATTACATTTGAAAATAATATCAATTGTAGCACCTAATTTATTCTTCACATTGTTCTTTGACCGGCATTTTTTCCAAAAGATGGGTGTTACTACTTTGAAATGTCGCGACAATACTGTTTGTGGTATTAACATTTTATCCGCTGAAATATGGAAATATAATGTACCGTCTAGTTTTAATACTCGCTTTAACGAGATAATTGTTTCGTCAATAAATTGTTCGTAACTCGCATCATCCCATTTATCTTGAAATCCCACGGACGAATCTGCACTCATTGTATAATTTCGATCCGAATTAAAAGGCGGATCGAGATAAATCATTTGAACCGACTTATCGTCCAATGTTCTCACATAATCGTCGCATTTTCTTATATTCAATGTAACACGATCATGTATTTTTTCTTCATTTTGTTTCTTTTTTCGTATAATTATTTTTTGTATGGTCGACATGTTTTAATTAAAAATATACAGATATGTTTAAATCAATTTTGTTAATATACGTAATTTATGAAAATTGTGAAAGATGCAATAAAGTTTTGGTAACTAATGAAAAGATGATGCTGTTCTCAATTTTCGTGAATTGTTTATCATATTTAATATTTATGCGTTTTTCAACCAATGAATAAATACGATGTTTCGCAGCAAAACGTAGGCGTTTATTAATGGTATGGTTTCCCCCACCGGCCGAATTAAATAGATAACCAGTACCTAAATCTGCATATTTTTCCGTAATGGAATCGATTGTCTGTTTAGAATGTAACATTTTTAATGATATGGGTTTTATCTAATTCATATTAACAATTACACCTTTCAATTTTATCATAATAAATTCGTTTTATTACGAATCAAAATATGCGAACAAATCTTATATTTAGGAGAAAAACAATGGAAGAAGTATTTATTATAACGACCATAATTACGCTCTCATTTTGTTTCTCGAAGTACATTGAATATAAATACATGACTGATGAAATTAAACCATTAAAGGATATTGTACGCGACTGTTTGTTAGTTATGATGTGTGCCGTTTCGGGTTCATTTATGTATTTTCGGTTTCAAACAACATTCAGTGATTTTTTTAATGTAGTCACCGAAACAAAGGTGTTAACTAATGCGACAACGCAAGTATTTACAGATAGTCCGACTTTTTAAACCCTTGGTAATTTCAAATATTCTTGCGATCGCTATAATAATTAAAATGTATATATTTTAATTATTTATTCTTGTCTTAATCCACATACTTCTACATCATTTACTTTGAATGGTTCAGCCATAGTTATTTCATTGTCGTTATAATTGAATGATAATTCAGTACCCGGAATTATATCGACTAATGCATATACATCGGAACCATCAATACGCGTTGTTGGTGTAAACGAATGATTCATAAATCTACCAAATTCGTCATAAATATGCTGTCCGTTACCTATATAAATAGATTCACGTGTTGGATATGTATTTATCGAACCAGTCAATGTAAATATAATATCGCCTTTTTTACAGAATTTAGTCGAATGAAGACCAAGACCTTCGTTTATAGCACTTTGAGTAATTTCCATAGTAAATACCTTGTATAAAAACCGGGTATTTATTTAAGTATTTTTTTATAAATCATTTATACCGATGAATTCGTTTGATTGAATAATACTGGTAACTCGTCAATATTAATATTTTTATCATTGGTATCCATTTCGGTATTCATAATAAATTGTTTAAATAAGTTGTATTCCAATTGGGCTTCGGGTGTGTGATTATGAACGGTTCGTGCTATCATTTTATATAACTTAAAATCGGGGTAACGTTCTTGACCGTTCTTTTTATATAATATATTTTTACCATTGTCGTCAAGACACCATCTTTGTATTGTTTTTTGGAAATCGTCCAAATCCTTTTCTTTCTCTTCAATATCCATTACAAAATCAAATAACGAGGAACCTAACCGACAAAGGTCGAAACTGTTGTTCGGTTCTAATCTTGGACGTTTATCATTAAAAAATGGTTCACAGTTGTATTGAGTTGCTGCATCACCCTCCTTAGAAAAACTATCACTGCAAAAGGTATGTTCGTTTAATTTATAAATACTACGTCCAAAATCAATAATTTTGTAAATTTTACCGTAAGTTGGAATTTTATATGTTTTTTTTTCAAATGTGTAAAATAAATATTGTTGTTCCGTATTAATATACATAATATTATTTGTATGCAAATCATTATGTGTGAATTTAAACATTTTTTGATAGATTAATAACATCATTATTACTTGCATTAACATAGATGTACCATTTTGGGTATCCATTTCATCTTTCACAAATAATTCGTCTAATGTACCGTCGCATTTTTCCATACAAATCATTTGAATTGGAAAATTGTGAATGTATCCGTACAATTCTTCTTCTTCTTCTTC
>Ga0055584_100004459_pt1 | contig 13745 bp, 8 predicted proteins | sample OSDHelmetaG_FD_58716 | JGI IMG/M metagenome (GOLD analysis project Ga0055584, IMG submission 58716) | Pelagic marine sediment microbial communities from the LTER site Helgoland, North Sea, for post-phytoplankton bloom and carbon turnover... | ecosystem: Environmental > Aquatic > Marine >... | reverse complement strand
GGACAACCTGAACGGGACGACGACCTCGAACTTCACCGACGCCGTTCAGGTCAAGGTCGGGCTCTGACCGAACGGGCGTGCCCCTGGCACCCTGGATCGGTCCCAGTAGAAAACCACGGCATGGCCCGCCGCCCCAGCCCGGGAGGCGGGCCAGCTCTGCACCCTGGCAGCCCCTTGCCGCCCCTCACCCGCAGCGGGTCGGGCGCTTCGCTCGCCCCTCGGCCCAAACGGGACGGCCCGGGTCGGAGACGCAGCCTGGCTGCTCCCGGGGAGCGTGGACCCCCTCCGCCGTTCGCCGCTCCACCCGGCAGCGAAGGCGCCACGTGCCTGGAGGCCGACACATCTGCGGTGGCGACCGTGCATTCAGCACGAGCCGACGCTCACCGTCAGCCCCACATGGGTTGGAGTTCCGCGCTGGGACCCTGCGCAGTTGGCGACCGTGGAGGCTCAAGCTGCAGTCACTCCAGCCCCAGCCACCCCGACACCGCTGCTCAGCAGGTTCCGCCACCGCACGGAGGCACTGGCTGGGGCCTGCGTCAGGCAGCGCCGACCGGGGACGGCGCAGGCTCCTGGGAGAGCATCGGCTGCTGGTCCGTGGCGCAGAAGGACGGGCGGACCCAGCTTAGAGACACCCCCCCGGCGGCACAGGCCTGCGCGAGCTCGGCCCGGAGGTCGGGCCGGGCCATCTCGATGGCGCAATGCACCGCCGCCGCACGGCCCGCCCGGATGGTTCCGAGGGCCCCCACCGCCGTGTCGAAGACCCAGACCTTCGCGGCGGTCTCCTGGGCGAGGCGATCGGTTCGCAGCCGAGCGCGACGCGGATCCCCGTCGATCAGGATGACAGGGTCGCCTTCCGCTGAGGCCGAACGAATGCCAATGCACGCTCGGGTGCCGAGGCCAGCAGCGCTCTGCACCCGGAGCCCCGCCCCGGCCTCCGACAGTGCCAGGCGGAGGCTCGCGGTCCCAAGCCCCGTGGACTGCGGGGTACCAGCTCCGGGCAGCCCCGTCGGCCGGGGATCCGGCCGCCGACCGCCAAGCCCCCCGTCGAGGAAGACCCTCAGCGCTGCAGGCGCCATCCCGTCTCCGTCGTCGGCCACGACCACGTCGAGATCGAGCCCCCGCTCGGCAGCACCTCGCTGGTCGACCTCCACCGTCACGCTCCCGGGGCTGTTCGCGCCTCGCGAGGCGGCCTCCAGCGCGTTGGTGAGGAGGTTGCGAATGGCCCGAGCCATGGCGTTCCTGGGAGCGAGGATGTAGAGCGAACCCTTGCACCTCACACGCAGCGCGGGCGGGCCGCTGACGCCTCCACGAGCGGCCGCCGTGGCCGCCTTGGCCTCCTCCAGAAGGAGCTCCTTGAGCTTGATGAGGGTGGGGCGCGGCACCCGCTGGGAGCTCTCGGCGCCGAGCGCGGCCTGGGCGAGTTCCCGCGCCGAGGAGAGGGCCTCCAGCACACGGCCGCCGTCGTCCTCGCCGTCACGCGTGGCATAGAGCACGGCCCGCGTCAGCTCATTGCGCAGATCGTGAGCCGCAGCTGCCGCGTTTCGCCCCTGCGCCGCAGCCCTCTCAGCCCGTCGCAAGCGCTCCCGAGCGGCCCGTCGAGCCCCCATCGCAGCGGCCAGCGACCCCACCTCGAGGAGGGTCCTCCTGGGCGGCAGCGACCCCTTCGGCGCTGCGACGACCAGTTCACCGCCGTCGACCTGAACGGAGGCCTCATCGCTCCCCGAGCCAGCCAGCGGCACGACCTGCGAGCCTCCCTCAAGGATCCCCTGCCGGCCGGTGGCCTTGACGAGGGCTCTCTCGCACGGAAATGCCAGGTCAAAGTCCCCCTCTCGGCCCACAGGACGCCACCCGAGCCGCACCAGCCCGAGCCGGGCCGCGGTCTCGGTCCAGGCCTCCTCCACCTCGGGGTCCTCCTCCCCGTCGAGGGAGCTGGAACCAAAGGGCAGGGAGAGCCACTCGGTCAGGGGATTCCACGGATGCCGCACGAAGCCGAGTCTGCCTGCTGGACACGCCCGTTTACAGCGTCCTGAGGGCGATCCTTGGGCGGCCGTGTCAACCCTGGTTACGCCTGCGGAACACCGCCTGCACGCTGACGCCGGTACGAGCCGTCTAATCCATCCGAAAAGTCCGGTCAGGCCCTGGTATGACCCGTGTCTGAACGCGGCAAGGGCACTAATATGAGGGCCGCGTCGGGTCTCCACCCGACGCCCGGGTGCGGGGCTGCCATTGGCACGCCCCTTGCCCTGTGATCGGTCACCGCCGGAGTTCTCCTCCCGCCCCGGCCTCACAACCCGACCCAAGCGTCGACCGCTGAATCCCCTGTCGGGGGACGAGGCGGGGCTGCGTGAACCCGAACCGATTGATCACCGAAGATCCGCAAGATCGACACGATCCAGTCCACCATGAAGAACCAGATGCTCGTTGGCGCCCTCGTTGCAGTGGGCGCGCTCTGCCTCCCCGCGACCACCTTTGGTCACGGCGGCACGTACCGGGGCCCCGGTGACACCGTTCCGCCCGGTGGCGGCGGCGGTGGCGGCGGCGGCGGCGGTCCCGCCTCCCCCGGCCCCTCCGGCCCCTCGGCGCCCGGCCCGTCCGGTCCGTCGACCCCCGGCCCGGCTTCACCCGGCGCGCCCGCTGCGGGTCCCACCCAGAGCGGTCCCCGCTCCGGCGGACCGGTGGCCATCGGCCAGGACTTTTCGATCTGGGACTTCTGGTGGGGCTTCAACAAGGAGCCGTACCTGAACCTGCGTTCCAAGGTCCGCAGCGGCAACGTCCAGTCCGGCGGCGATGACTTCTTCCTTGGCCGCGGACAGGCCGAGCAGGTCAAGGACACGCTCCGTCCGACCGAGGACATGATCCGCAACGAGGTCGTGCCCGCGCTCAAGATGGCGCTCGAGAAGGAGCGTCAGAACGACATCATCACCGGCGCCCTGATCGCCCTCGCCAAGATCGGCGACACCCAGGACGCGGACGGAACGTCCGAGTTCCAGGAGATCTTCGCCAAGTTCCTCGACAACGGCGAGCAGGAGATCTCCGAGACCGCGACGCTGGCGCTCGGCATCCTCGCTGACGACCGGACCGTCCCCATGCTCGTCTCGCTCATGCGTGACGACCCCGCGGGCCGCAAGCTCGTCGGTAAGGAGGTCCCGATGCGGACGCGCTCGTTCGCAGCCTACGGCCTGGGGCTCGTCGGCTTCCGGACCAGCGACAACGCGGTGCGTCAGGCGATCGTCGAGCACCTCGTGGACATCCTTGAGATGCCCGACTTCGCCCAGCCGGACATCAAGGTGGGCGCGATTGCCTCGCTCGGCCTGATCCCGCTTGACTGGGAGGGTGCCGCTGCCGCCGAGGAGGCCGAGGGCAACGCCGCCACCGCCGCCAACCGGGCCGAGCTGCTGCGCTACCTCATCACCCGGATGAACGCCGATACCCGTGGCGACAAGGGAGGCTTCGAGCAATTCCGCGTGCGCTGCCAGGTCCCGATCGCTGCCGCTCGACTCCTCGCCTCTCACGAGAGCGAGGTCCCCGAGGCGCAACTGGGCCTGCGGGGAGAGGTCATCGACCAGCTCCTGTCGCTCGTCGCCAAGAACTCGAAGGAGAAGACCGTCGAGGTCCTGCAGTCCAGCACGGTCGCCCTCGGGATGATCGGCAACGCCGAGAAGGGCGATGGCGCTGGCGCGAAGCAGAACGAGGACATCTTCGCCGAGCTCAAGCGCATCGCCAAGCAGTCCGCTGACAACCAGACGGAGTACTTCGGGATGATGGCACTGGCACAGATGGGTAGCCGCCCCGGCGCCGCTGGAGAGAAGCGTGGCCTTCAGCCCGCGGTCCAGAAGGAGCTCATGGGCTTCCTCGCCAAGGGTAAGGGCCAGAAGAAGCCGTGGGCGGCCATGTCGCTCGGCGTCTTCGGCAACGCGCTCCTGGAGAATGACGGGACGCTGGAGACCACCGTGATCTCCGCCGTCCGGGATGCCGCCCGCAAGGGTGACCGCCCCGCTGAGGCCGGCGCCTACGCCGTGGCCCTCGGGCTCATGAAGGACACCGCCTCGGAGGACCTGCTCCTCGAGCGACTGGACTACTTCAGCCAGGACGACACCCGCGGCTACATCTCGGTGGGCCTCGGCCTGATGGAGGCCAACAGCTCCATCGAGCGCTTGAACGAGATCATCAACAAGTCCAAGTTCCGCCCCGACCTGCTCAAGCAGGCCGCCGTCGGCCTCGGGCTGCTCGGTGACAAGTCGGCGGTCAAGGGCCTGGTTGAGATGCTGCGGACCGCCAAGGGCCTCTCGGCCCAGGCCGCCATCGCCAGCGCGCTTGGAACCATCGGTGACGCCAACTCGGTGTCTCCCCTGGTCGCCATGCTCAGCGACACCACCATCACCGATACGGCCCGCGGCTTCGCGGCGGTCGCCCTCGGCATTGTCTGCGACAAGCAGGACCTGCCCTGGAACACCGCCATCGCGAAGAACACCAACTACCGCGCGAATGTCTCGACCCTGACCAACTCGGTCGGCACCGGTATCCTGGACATCCTCTGATCCGGGGTCGCCCATGCGGCGACCACGGCCTCAGCCGAACGGCCCCGGACGCCCCGAGCGTCCGGGGCCGTTTGCTTGTCACGGACCCCCATCTGCCCCCCCAGGCAGGGCACCAAGCGGCCACCTCAGGCCAGGGAGGGTGACGGCTTCGGTCGGGGCGTATAGTGACCTTGAATGGTCTCGCCGCCCGCCCGCACTCCCCCCAGGCCCCTCGCCTGGCCATCCCTCCGTTGGCCAAGCGTCGCGATCGTCCTCGCCCTTGCGGCCACGCCTGCGATCGCGGCGCCCCAGGACCTCGCTCCGCCCCGGGGCGGACTCGGGCCCGGAACGGGCGCCTCCACCGACGGCGGGCCAGGGGACCGTTCCCCCGCCTCCGTCCTGCGCCTCCAGCCCTGGCGTCGCTGGTGGGACTTCAACCAGGACCCCTACCTGGCCAGGCTCCGAAGCCCCACGGCCCTGCCGGTCCGGGCTGCGCCGTTGGGGACGCAGCGTCTCCCCCGATCACCGAGGCGGCCCACCTCGGCCGTCACCTACGGGGAGGTCTACCCCGCCCTGCTGGCCGCCCTCGGTTCCACCAGGGATATGGACCTCCAGGCCTCCTGCCTGCTATCCATCGCCAAGATTGGAAGCCCCCCCGAGGCCCTGACCACAGGCCTCGAGCTGCCGCACCTCGCCGACGTGCTCCCCGCATACCTGAGCGCGGCGAACGAGCGGGTGCGCGACCTGGCCGTGCTCGCCCTGGGCATCTCCGGCGAGGCCCGCTTCGCCCCGCTCCTCTCATCCATCGCACGGGACCGGCGCGAGGGCCGCGAGGCGATCCGCGGCGGGAAGGTGGACCGCCGCACCCGCACATTCGCGACCTACGCGCTGGGCTTGCTCGGCGCCAACAGTCAAAGGCGAGCCGAGCGAGCCGTCATCGAGCACGACCTGCGCCTCATCGCTGCAGAGAATCTCGACACCGCGGACCTGCTCGTGGCGAGCATCATCAGCCTGGGATGGTGCCCCCTCCCGGTCCTCCCGCCCGCCGGGGACGACACCGCCACTCCAGGGGGGCGCGAGGCGACCATTCGTGCTCTCCTCGACCTCGCGGAGGCCCGAAGGGTGGACTTCAGGGGGCGAGCGCAGATTCCGGTCGCGATCGCCCGCCTCGTCGCCGCCCCCACCGATGGAGCGAGGGGGTCCATGGCCACGATGGCGTCCGCTCACATGGCCGAACTCCGAGAGGAGCTGGTGGCGCTCTTCTCCACCCAGCTCCACGGCCCCCGCGCCGCCAAGCTGGCGACCACCCGCGAGGGGTTGGCTCAGGCGCTCGGCCTGCTGGTCCTCGACCAGCCGTCCAGCGCTGATCTCGCCGCCATCGAAGGGCTGACCGCGGTGGCCCGCTCAGGCCAGGAGACCGAGGCGCTGCTGGCCATGGTCGCGCTGGCCCGAATCTGTGGCCGCTCCTCCCTGGAGCGCGGCCAGACCGCTCGGCAGCTGCGCAAGACCCTGACCCAGCTGGCCATGGAGGGCTCGTCCCTCCAGCAGGCCTCGGCGTTGCTGGCCCTCGGCGTCGCCGACGACCGAGGTCAGGCGAGCGGGCAGCCGCCCGCGCTGGGGACGAGGGCCTTCCTCGCCAAGCGGGCCCGCGGCGGCTCCCCCTCGCAGTCCACCGCCGCTGCCGTGGCGCTCGGCCTGACCGGCGACGGCGACTTCGGCGCCGCCCTCAGGCCCGGGCTCACCGCTGGAGATTTCATCGACCGGGGCGCCCGGGCGGTGGCCGGCGCCATGCTGGCCGACGGGGGAACGCTGGACATCGTCCGGGAACAGCTGCGAAGCACGCTCTACCGCCCCTACCTCACCCGAGACTTCGCCACGGCGCTCGCGCTGGTCGGGGATACCACTCTTGTGCCGCTCCTGGTCGACCGGCTCGTCACCGCGACGTTCATCCCCGAGCGGGTGGCGGCCGTCCAGGCGTTCGAGTGGTGCCTCGACCCTGCGGCGGCCAACGCCCTGCTCTTCGTCCTGACCGAGAAGCGCCTCAGCTCCAAGCGCATCGACGACACCAGCCGCGCCTTCGCTGCCTCGGCCCTGGGCACTCTCTGCGCCCGAGATCCACTGCCATGGAATACCCGCCTGGCGCTGGATGTGGTGTGGAACGCAGCGCCGCCGTCCCTCACGGATGCGAGGAACGGCGGCGGCGTGCTCGACTTGCTCTGAGTCGGTCGAGCGATCGAGCGATCAGAAGGCCGCGCCGGCGGCGATCCAGTCCTGGATGACACTGACGTCACCGGCGAACGTTCCGCCGAACGGCATCTGGGCGCCGCAAGAAGGCGTCGGGTTGGCCAGCTTGTCGTAGAAGAGGCTGTTCTGCGCATCACCCGGCACCACGTAGATGCTGCCCTGGCAGTTGAAGCTCGTCGAGGGGACGTTGACCAGCGAGGCGTAAGCGGAGGCGGCGGTCGTCCCCATGTTGAGGCCCCCGAAGCTGCCGTGGCAGATGATGCACTCGGGAGCGTTCACGTTCGGCTGCGTCAGCATCGGCCACACGTCCTGCTCGAAGGTCGGCGCCGCGCTGTCAAAGCTGAGCTCGAGGCCGGGGCTGAAGTTGGAGGTCACCTGTCCGCCCGTGGCGTCCCGGTGCCAGAACTGGAAGTTGACCGTATCGCCAGGGAGCGCTGCGTAGCTGCCCGTCGGCGCAGGGAGCGCGGTCACGTCGATGGTGAGCGTCACAGAACCGGTCGCCCCTGAGGAGACGATGTTCCCGGCGTATCGTCCGATGCTCCCGCCGACGCAGAGGTTCCCTGAGGAGCCCCCCGGTCCAGGAATGAAGGCCTGCGTCTGGCTGGTCACGAAGTACCCGAAGGCGTTGAGCGGGAGCGAGCTGCAGGAGAGCGTGACGTCGTTGAGGGCGACGTCGGTGCTCCCGGACGCCGAGATGACGGACGGCCCCCCCGTCGAGTTGGCGTTGGCCGTGCAGTACGAGCTGCCGATCTGAGCGGCGGCAGGCCCTGCAAGAGCGAGGAGTGCGAGAGCGGCGGTGGAGATCGCAGAGGCGTTCATGGGAGTCGATGCTGGTGTGGAGAGATCCGGCGAACGAGCGCCAAGGGAGAGACGGCGAGGCCGGCCCCGGGGTTCCAAATGGAGCTCCTGACCCCGACAAGAATAGCTCGCTCGAGGACCGAGGGCGGAGCGTTCAAGGGGCTTGGTCTCAGACCGCGACGACCGGTCGCGTCGCTGCCGTCAAGGGGCGAGTCGCGGGACACCTCGCCCCCGGACGAAGCCCCAGACTGCGAGGAGCGCGAGGCTGAGCAGCAGCGCCGCCGCCCCCACCACCGACTTGGCGCGGCCGAGAGCTCCGGAGGAGACCGAGCGCCGGCCTGAGGACAGCTCGACCCTCTCCGCCAGCCACCGAACCGTGGGGTCCCCGCTCGATCGCAGCCGCTCCAGATCGTCGAGACGGGCCCCCGCAAGCTCGTCCGCGCCCACCACGAGGGCGAGATCAATCACCAGCGTGAGGAGCTCCGAGTCCGCGCCATGCTGCGCCACCACCTCCTCGGCGCCCTCAAGCGCCCCCTGGGGATCCCCCCCGGACCAGTTCAGGTAGGCCTGCAGGTACCCGGCGGAAACTGGATCCTGAACCGCCCCGGCGGCCTCAGCCGCGCCGAGCAGGTCCCCCCGATCGGCGAGGGCTCGCGAGGCCGCGATCAGGTCCAGATCCTCGGCGGAGGCGGCGGGCGCCACCGCCACGGCCGGCCGTTGCCCCCCCCGCTCCAGCGCGAGGAGTCGCTCCTCTGCGGTGGCGATCGAGCGCGCCTGCAGGGCCTCCATGTTCGAACGTTGGTCGCGGAGGTGAGGCTCAAGGGGGGAGGCGGTGACCTCGCGCCAGGCCCCAGGGAGCTGCAGCGCGGGCAGCAGCTGATCGAGGCCGCCGATGAGGGGACTGCCGAGCGATCCGAAGGCCCGAGTCCCGGGCGCCGGGACAGGAGCGCCCCGCCGGACATGCAGGCTCAGGTTCCGGGAGAACGGGACCCGAAAGATCGACACAGGCTCCCCGAACGCTGCCGCGATGGCTCCGGCAACGCCACTGACCACGGGGTCGTCGACCCCGAAGCCGCCGACGTTGACCGTGAGCCACCCCCCGTCCTTGAGTCGAGCCCTGGCCACCCCGAAGGCCTCGACGCTGGCCAGGTGCGGCGGGACCTCCATGTTGTTGGCGTACGCGTCCATGATCACCTGGTCGTACCTGCGCCCATCCAGCGCCAGCGCCGGCCGACCGTCGAGGCCCCCGACCACCACTCGACCGGGGCCGCCGACGTCGAGGTCGAAGTGCGCCTCGGCCAGGCTCACGACCGCCGGATCCAGCTCGACGCCGGTGATACCCAGGCGAGTCGCCGGATCGACGACGCCCTCGAGGACACGGATGGCCGAGCCCGCCCCGAGTCCAACGATGAACACGTCCCAGGTGCCCGGCGCGCTGCCCAGTTCACGCTGGGACCATCCATAGGGCAACGCGAAGTGGTTGTAGTAGTACCCGGGGGGCAGCAGCCCGGTTTCCGGGGTCCAGACCGACTGGAAGGAGTCGAGGCTCTCGTTCACCTGAAGCAGCCGGACCCTCTCCGTACCCTGCCCGCGTTCGACCACCCGGAGGCTCTGATACGGCGACTCCGCCGCCGCGATCAAGCGTTCCCCGGAGACCGCACGCCGCGGGCCATCGGAGCGCACCGAGCCTGCCCAGCCCCCCACGAAGGCTCCGCCGATGACGAGGAGGAGCAGCCGCTGGGATGGTCCCCCGCCTCTACGCGCGCCCCAGCGCACCGCCAACCCGCAAGCAAGGAGGACCAGCCCGGCCCCGAGGAAGGTCAAGGTCGTCCCCAGCACCGGCACGAAGACGTGGGTGGTCCCGAAGGTGCCCCCGAGGCTCCCGAGGGTTGACGCGGCCAGCACATGGCCGCCGGCGTGCCCGGCCGCGTCCCCACGCTCCCGCTGGAGGCTCTCGACGGCCAGCGGGCAGGCACAGCCGAGGCACGCTGCGATCGGAAGGAACAGCAACAGCGCTGCAGCCAGACTCCCCCAGACGAGGAGCCTCGACGCGCCGGCCAGCGCGACGCCATCCGGCATGAAGGCGCCCGCCACCACGGGGGTGAGCCAGGGGAGTGAGGCCGCGAGCACGCCACCCACCAGCAGCACAGCGCCCAGGCTCCCGAGGGGTCGGGGCCCGCTGGCGAGCCTGGCACCCACGGTGTATCCCACGGCCAAGGCAGCCAACACGACGCCAATCACGTTGGTCCACACGCTGCTGGAGGCGCCGAACCATGGTGCCAGCAGGCGAACCGCGCCGAGCTCCACCACCATCGTGGCGGCACCGGCGAGGCCCACCACAAGCAGCAGGACGCCCGGCCGGAGCGCGGGAGCCGGCTCCGCCACGCTGCTGTCTGGTTCACCCATGCGAGGTGCTACGCGGCCCCCTGGCCAGTCCGCTCGACGGTCAACCGTCGGATTCGGTCGCGCCCGACAGGGACGGGAGGAAGTACTGCTTGGAGGCCACGAAGACGCGGCCGGGGTCCACTTTGCCCGCGTAGAGCATGTCCAGGAAGACCCTGAAGCTGCGCTCGAACTGATCCTCGTACCGCTTCCCGTTCGCGATCACGACCACGGGACGGTCCAGGTCGACGATCGCATCGGAGAGGTAAAGAGTGGCCTCAGTCAGCCCCACGCCCGTGAGGGTGATGGTGTTCTCCTCCCGGTTGACCTCGACGTCCAGCCGAACACCCTCGACGTCGGCGAGGCGAGGAACCTGGAGCCAGTAGGCGTTGGTCGGGAAGGGCGCGCCGGGGATCAGGCTGAAGGCGGCCGGATAGCTGTCCCGCTTCAGGTCCGCCATCCACTCGATGACCTCGCTCTCTCCACCGCTGGCGGCGAGGGTGACGTGCTCGAGCCCTGCCTCCTTGGCCCGGGCCTCGAAGTCAGAGGCCTTGCTCCCGCCCCCGGAGATGTACACGGGGAGGTGCTTGAGGTTCTCGACGGGGATGCCCTCGCCCGCGTCCGCGGCCCAGCAGAAGGCGCCGGCGAAGCGGCTGGGGAACATGTTGGCGATGGCGAGCGCCGCCTCGCCGCCGAGCTGGCGGCCGCCGAGGAAGACGCGGTCGAAGTCGACGGCGTAGATCTCGGTGACGCTGCGGAGCGTCAGCATCACCGCGGTCAGCCCCTCGATCTCCGACCACTTGCCGGAGTCGCCGGGCATCTTCGGGGAGGCGATGAGGGCCGACTCTCGCAGGGCACCATCCACCCAGTGGTTCGTGACGTGGGCCTTCGGGCTCTCGCCCTCCTCGGGGAGGGTGATGATCAGCGGGTACGGCCCCGACTTGGCCTTGTACTTCGCGGGCGACCAGATGGCGTACTCCACCGTACCGCGAGCGCCGTTGTCGACGGTGCGCTCCACGACCTTGCCAGCCCCTCGCTTGGGCTGCTTGCGGTCGTACTTGCTGGACAGGTAGATCATCGCCCCGAGGTCCTCCGGACACGCGAGCAGGCTGGTGCCCTTGAGCTTGCGGTTCTTGTCGTTGAGCTTGGCCAGCTCCTCGCGGATATCGGCCTCCGCGTCCATCTTCCCCTTGCCCTCAGCGATGGCCTCATACCAGTCGGAGACCTTGCCCGAGACTTTCTTCAGGTCCTTGTCGGTGAGCAGGCGATCGGCTGCGGACGAGACAAGGGGGGCCGCGGTCGCCGCGACGGCGAGGGCGAGCCCGACCGCGGCAATTCGAAGGGGATTGAGATGCTTCATGGGCAGGTGAGAGGAGTCGGTCGGGGCGCGAAGAGATGCGTACGCAGCACCCGGAGCCGGGTGAGTTCACCTGCGCATCTTAGTCTGGAGAAGGTCGATCGGTTTCAGCCCCAATGCCCGGAATCGAGCAGCGGTGCCCTACGAGCCCTTCCGCACGGACTCGAGGGCCGCCAACCCGTGACCGCGTAGCGCCCATGGACGATTGGCTGCGGGCTCTCGACGGTCCAGCAGCAGCCCGAAGAGCCTCGCGGACACGCGGTGGTCGCCCGCGCCCAGGGCCCGCAGTCCGAGGATCTGTGCCCCGTCGATGCCCCCCTGGCTCAAGGCCCGCCCGAGCGAGGCGCTCTCCCCCGCACGGTCATCGAAGCCCGCCGCGAGGATCGCTCGACGCTGCGTGACGGCCAGCCAATCTGCGCTCCCGAGACCCTCGGACCGCAGGAGCGAAGTGAGGGTCGCGTCCGCTTCGGCATAGGCGGCCAGCGCGCTCTCCCCCCTCGCATTGGCGGGGGAGGAGCGCCGCAGCGCGCCCTCCAGGCAGAAGGCGCTCCAGGGCGCCGGGGCCCGGTTGTGCATGGCTCGCGCGAGTCCGACCGCTCCCGGGCCGTCCTTGACCTCCATTCGCTGGAGGAACAGATCAAAGGCCTCCTGCAGCAGCGCGGCCACAGCGGCGGATCCGGCCCCCTCGTCTCCGAGGGCGAGGATCACCGCCTGGACCCTGGAGGGGTCCATCCGCGACCTGCCAGGCGCAGGGTCTGCCTCCTGACCAGCGGAGGCGAACCCGACCAGGCACAGCCCGAGCGCCCAAGGGCGGAGGCCGAGGGGGGTCACCCGTCGAGCCATCGGGTCGCGACCGCGGGCGCTCAAGGAGCCGCTCAGGCCCACCGCACCACGCCGCGATCTCCGGCCGCCTCGACGGTCTTCCCGATGCGAATCGCCTCCTCTCCCTGGGATGCCAGGTGGCCCTCCACCGCCTCGAGGTCAGCGTCGTCCACGAAGAGGACCATGCCGATCCCCATGTTGAGGGCCTGGTAGGCCTCGTCGCGATCGATCCGCGCCGCATCCACGATCATCTTGAAGAGCGGCGGCACCTCCCAGGTGCCGAGATCGATGACCGCGTCGCAGCCGCCGAGGATCCGCGGGACGTTATCCACGAGGCCCCCACCCGTGATGTGCGCCAGCCCCGGGAGGCGGTCCTCCTGGAGCAACGGCCAGAGGAGCTCGAGGTAGCTCCGGTGCGGGGCGAGCAGCGCCTCCCCGACCGTCGAACCGCCGAGAGCCTCAGGGCGGTCCTGCACCGTCAAGCCGAGGCGCTCGAAGAGCACCTTCCGCGCAAGGGAGTAGCCGTTCGTGTGCAAACCGCTCGAGCGGAGCCCGATGAGCGTCTGCCCCGGGCGCACCCGCGAACCGTCCAGGACCTTGTCACGGGCCACCGAGCCGACGATGAAACCCACGAGGTCGAAGTCTCCATCGCCGTACAAGCCGGGCATCTCTGCCGTCTCACCGCCCAGGAGCGCGAGTCCGTTGTCGCGACAGGCCTCCGCGCACCCCTTCACGAGGTTGGCCACCACATCGGGCTCCAGCCGCCCGGTGCCCACGTAGTCGAGGAAGAAGTGCGGGCGAGCGCCCTGCACGAGGATGTCATTGATGCAGTGCTGCACCAGATCCCGCCCAACGCTGTCGTGGATCCCGCACAGCTTGGCCACCTCCAACTTGGTCCCCACGCCGTCGGCGCTCGCCACGAGAATGTGCCCGCCCGAGCCCACCCGCTCGAGGTCGAAGAGCCCGCCGAAGAGCCCCATGTCAGAGAGCACGCCAGGGGTGAAGGTGGCCCGAACGGCGTCCTTGGCCGCCCCGAGAGCGGCGTCCTGAGCGGCGATGTCGACGCCTGCGTCCTTGTAGGTGATCGGTGCGGGTTCGGACACGGTGTGTGGGGAGCGAGGCCGGAGGTCGAGACCGGCGATGTTCGGGGCTGGATCCGACCGGGCCAGGGCCCAGGTCACGGGCACAAGATAGTGCCCGCCGCAGGTCGCTCCTACACCCAGATCGCCTCCTCCCGGCAGATGCCCCGGTAATCCAGGCGAGGGGACCACCCCGCTGCTGAATTCGACCCACCGAGCGGGCTATCATGCCGCCCCTCCAGCGCGTCGACCGCCCTCGCGTTCCCCCACGGTCTCGCTGCCCCCGGATCCAAGAGTCCCCTTTTGACCAAGCGCCTCCTCGTCCTCGGTAGCACCGGCTCCATCGGGACCCAGACCCTCGACCTGGTGCAGTCCGCCTCAACCGACGCGCCGCTCCAGGTCGTCGGTCTGGCGGCTTCCAGCTCCTGGGAGACGGTCCTGGGGCAGGTCGAGAGGTTCAAGCCGTCCCTGGTCAGCATGGCCGACCCCGTCGCCGCCGCCCGCCTGCGGGAGGCCGCTGGCCCGGACGTCGAGGTTCTCGAGGGC
>Ga0055584_100004458_pt1 | contig 13746 bp, 13 predicted proteins | sample OSDHelmetaG_FD_58716 | JGI IMG/M metagenome (GOLD analysis project Ga0055584, IMG submission 58716) | Pelagic marine sediment microbial communities from the LTER site Helgoland, North Sea, for post-phytoplankton bloom and carbon turnover... | ecosystem: Environmental > Aquatic > Marine >... | reverse complement strand
TCTCGTAACCTCTGTGAGCGTGGGGAATAGGTAAAAGTCCAATGGGTTAGTCAAGCAAGGCAGCGGGGGCTGACGATCCGGTGTTCACACCCCCATCGCCTGTCCTACCTTCCGGCCACGTTTCACACTCCTCAGCCCCAAGGGCGCCTCCGATTGCAGCCTCGATCAGAAACGGACGTCGTCGTCATCGGGCTCGGACCAACCGGGGCCGTTCTCACTGCGCTTCTGGCGCAACGCGGGATCCGCGTGACCACCTTCGAGCGCTTCCCTGAGGTCTTTCCGTCTCCCCGAGCCGTGCACCTCGATGGTGACACGATGCGTGTGCTGCAGGAGATCCAGGTCGCCGACCGATTCCTTGATTCCGCCACCCCGGTTCTTGGCATGGACATGCTGGGGATGGCGGGAGAGCTGATCTTTCAGTTCCGCTCAAAGGGGGTCACGGACGAGTCTGGCTGGGCCGAGGGCTATATGTTCGAACAGCCGATCCTAGAGCGGATTCTCAGAGGCCGGATTGCCGAGTTGGAGAACTCGGTAGTCCACCTCGGCCACGAAGTCACGGGCATTGAGGCCGACCCTGACGGCGTCGGGCTCCGAGTGCGATCCGACTCCTCTGCCGGCACTACAGAGACCTGGACCAAAGTTGTTGTCGGCTGCTGTGGAGCTCGCTCAATCACTCGAGCCTCCCTTGGATCAGGAACCTTCGACTACGGAGTTGACCAGAGGTGGCTCGTGGTCGACGTGATATCGTCGAACTCGACAGATCTCCCGGAGGTCACCGTCCAGTATTGCGAGCCTGGGCGACCCTCCACATACGTTCCGCTCCCGGGCTCCCGGCGTCGCTTTGAGCTGATGGTCCTGCCCGATGAGGATCCCGACCAGATGGTCCAACCCGAAAGTGTCCGGCAACTTGTTGCACGTTGGCTGGCTCCTGACGAATTCGTAGTGGATAGAGCGACGGTATACACGTTTCATGGCATCGTCGCCGATCAATGGTATCGCGACGGCCTGGTGATCGCGGGAGACGCCGCGCACCAGATGCCCCCTTTCCTGGGCCAAGGGATGTGTGCGGGACTACGTGACGCCACGAATCTCGCCTGGAAGATCCAGCTGGTACTGAAGGGCGTTGCCCTGCCCTCGCTCTTGGAGACGTACCAGGGCGAGCGAGAACCGCGAGTTCGGAAGATCATCGAAACCGATCTCTACCTGGGTGACCTCATACAGACGAGAGATCCCGAGAAGGCGGCATTCAGAGATCGGGAAGCCACGAAAGGGGGAGGCCCGACCGAACTGCGCCCCCGGGCCTACCCGATCGGGGCTGTGCTCGCATCAGAGGGGGCCGGAGTCGGCTTTCCGCTGCCCCAGCCAGCTGTCCAAGGGCATATCGGTCAGGACGACTTGCTGGGCCCGGGTTTCGCACTGATCGGACCCTTGGAGCTCACGCCCGGAGCTTCGCAAATACTCGACCGGGTTGGGACTCGACGGATTCCCGAACCCTCGGAGTTCCTTCGAGCTTGGCTGCAAGAACTGGGTGTACAGTGCGCTCTCATTCGTCCGGACCGGATCGTGTTGGGCGCGTTCAATTCCCCAGAAGATCTGGAGATCGCGTTGGGCCCGCTCGCGACCCACCTCACGCCCACCAAGGATCGTCACTCTTGAGAAAGCTCAGCCGCCTGATCCCCGGAGAACACGCCCTCGTCGTTGGGGGCTCAAGCGGAATCGGTCTGGCACTGGCGCGTGAGTTTGTGAGAAAGGGCGCCTGTGTCCACATCGCAGCACGACGGCAGAATCTGCTGGGTTCGGCCTTGGCTCAGCTCCAACGGGAATCCCCACACCCTGAAGCACCGCACACAGCCCACTCCTGTGACGTCACGAAAGACGAAGATGTGGCCCGGCTCTTCGCAGAACTCTCAGCGCTTGGGGGATCGCCGATCATCGTCGTCAACGCGGCCGGGATGACGATCCCGGGGTTATTTGTCGACGCCCCGGGCGAGGATCTGGAGCGGATGATGGACGCGAACTTCATGGGTACAGTTCGGATCGTTCGGGCTGCCGTCCCGCACATGATCGCTCAGCGCCGAGGGTACATTCTGAATGTGAGCTCACTCGCTTCGCTCATCACCTGCTTCGGGATGACCGGGTACTGCGCCTCGAAGTTCGCCGTACGAGGCTTCACCGAGACCCTTCGGGCTGAGTTGAAGCTGGATGGCATCGAGGTGTCGCTTCTCTGTCCGCCGGACACCGATACTCCGATGCTGGCAGCAGAAATTCCACTTCGGTCGCTCGAGACTGACGCCCTGTCCGGGTCGGCTCAGTTGCTCACGGCAGAACAGGTAGCCAAAGCCGCAATTGCGGGGATGGAAAAGGGCCGAGCGACGATTGTACCCGGGGGAACAGCGCGCCTGACTGCCTTGGCCCAGCGCTTGGCCCCCGGCTTGATTGAAAAGCTGTCACACCGAATCGTGCAGAAGGCCCGTGCGAAGAAGAGCTAGGCTCTCACTTCGTAACTTCCAGGACTCGGATTGGCAGGGCTCTCGGCCCGCGAATCTGTCCCCGACTCCATCGGACTTCGCTCTCCGCAGCCACTTCAAACCGGGGGAAGTGTCTGACGAACTCCTCGATCGCCACCCGCAATTCAAGTCTGGCCAGATTCGATCCGAGGCAGCGATGCATCCCGAGCCCGAAGGCCGCGTGACGGTTCTCCGCCCTATCGAGGATCACCTCATCCGCCCGCTCAAAGACAGCGGGATCCCGATTCGCAGCCGGGAAGGGTAGGAGGACCCAGTCACCCTTCTTCATTGGACAGCCATGGAAGTCGAGATCCTTTTTTACGACCCGCGCCATGGTGACGGGCGCATAGGCCCGCAGGAACTCTTCGATCGCCGTCCCCATCAGCGTCGGCTCAGAACGGAGACGCTCAACGTCTGACGGATTCTCGGCCAGATGCAGGAGACTCGCCCCAATCGCGCTCCAGGTCGTGTCGATCCCCGCCAGGAGGAGGAGGAGCACAGTCCCCGCTATGTGGCGCTCGGAAAGTGGTTCGCCGAACAGGTCGGTGTCTTGGAGGAACGAGACCAGGTTCTCTTGAGGATTCGCCCGGTTCTCCTCAAGGATCTCTGCGAGATAGGCGTCGAGGTTTGCCCGCAGCTCAAACTGCTGCTCGTCCGCTGCCCCCACCTCCTCCAGCATTGCGGTGACGAATCCGACGAGCTTCTCGTCGTCTTGCTCGGGCACACCGACCATGTGCCCGATCACGCGTACAGGTATTCGCTCCGCGAACTGCGCCGACACGTCGATCACGTCCCCCGGCCTTATCTCTCCCATCATCTTGATCCGCTCTCGACAGACCCGGCGAATCTCAGGCTCCATCTCCGCGATTCGCTTTGGGGCGAAGTACGGCATCAGGAGCATGCGTGCGGGTCGATGGAAGGGGGGATCACTGCTGATCGGCGGAGTCGAACCAACTGGAGCTTCACCCTGACCCCTCAGCGTGTTCACGACTACTTCGACGCTCGAGAAGTGCTCCGTGTCATAGGCGATCTGTCTGATGTCGGCGTGCGTGACCGGAAGCCAGGTCGGCCCAAACCGCTCCGAGTGCGCTACGGGGCAGCCGCTTCTCAGCTCGTTCCAGATTCGGTGCGCGTCTCGATTGTACTCTGGATGAGTATGGTCGAAATCCGTCGCCCAATCGGGAGGCACATCCCCTTCCTTTTCAGTCATTTAGGAACGGGTCGGGACCAGTCGGATCGCGAACTCCGGACAGTTTACGACGGCAAGCCTGGCCTGTTTCTCAAGATCCCCAGTGACCGTGCAGACACGCAGAACAGACATCCCGAGGTCATCTGAGTCAAAAAGCTCAGGGGCAAGCCCGTAGCAACGGCCTTGCCCCTGACATCTTTCAGTGTCGACCAAAAGATCGAATGATCGCGCGTCCACGAAAGTGGATCTGTCGCGCGGTCAGCTTTTCGCAGAGCCGGCCTTGCTCTCGGTCGCCTCTGAACGTGCTTCGTCGCGCACGTCAGTGGCCATACGCCGGGCATCTTCGAACACACCCATGGTGCTGTCCTTAGCCTCGTATCCAAGCTTCAGAGTCCCGACGATCAACGGACGACCAAACTTCTTGAAGACCACCGTGGAAAGGACGCCAGCGCCCAGCCCAGCGAGGGTAACGGTCCTGAACGGAGCTAAGAGCATCTCACCATCCGGTTGGCTCAAGGTGTGGAGTTCGCGATTCTGCTAGATCGCTTCCCAGTTGAGGAAGCAACTCGGTGAGGTTAGCGGGGAGTCTCCAGCGCTGTCAAGGAGATTCGCCGCTAACTGCCTGTTGTGCGAAGACCGGCTGCGGGTCGACAATCCGCTCGCCATTTTGATCCACTTCCGTGGCATGAATCAGGTTAGGGAAGAGGGTCGGAAGCCATGGCCAACGAAATCCGACCACCCAGACCCGATAGTAACGCCCTGCAATCAAAAAGTTCTTCAGACCCTGGGGGTCGATCTTTCCTAGGTGCACTGCTCGCTCGTTCTCAAACTCGTAGCGCTTGCTCGGATCCTTAAGCGACGCGGCATGGATGAGATAGCGAATCGAACCTTCGGGGGTGCTCAGGTGCTGAATGACATTGTCATCCAGGATCTGGACGGTCAGCGGCCTCGGCACCACATACGCAGCGGGTAGAAAAATGAAGAGCAGCGTGGCGATGATGGCGGCGAGCTTGTGAGCTCCACCCCAGTGCCAAAACTGCACGGCGGTGCGGCGACTGGTAACGATCGCTCTCGCGATCGGCCGAGCAAGTTCTCGATAGAAGCGGGTTCTTCTGGACCAGACTCTCTGGGTGGATTCGGGAACCGTGCCCCAGGTTCGGACCACGCCTCCTCCCGCCAACCAGGACAGGAAGAGGGCCAGCCCGGCAGAGAGTAGCCGGACCCCATTGAGCGCGGAGGCGATTATCCAGAGCCAGAAGCCCACTGCGGCCACGGCCAGGTAACCAAGGAAGAGCACGAAGCGAAGGTGATGCCACCACCTGACCGCATCCTCTCTGACCCACAGCTCGACCGGAGCCTCCGGATAGTGGTGGATCCGCGCAGATCTCGGTCCACTCCCCCCCAGAAACTGGAGAACCCGCACCACTCCCTTAAGGAGGGTGTGGACCAGCAGGAGCGCAGTCCTGACCAGGCCAAGCCAGAATACTGCGGCAGCAAAGACGAGGTAGAAGCCGAAGAGCAGGAAGCGCAGGTGATGGTACCAACGCACCACCGTAGCGCCCGCATCACGGCTCGCCTGGATGCCGCGCTCGTACAACAACTCCTCGCGTGGGAGCTGCTGCTCCGAGTCCCGCTGTGCTCCACCACGAACCTCCACGGCAACGGAGCTACCGTCGGTCGCGTTGTTTAGGTCTTGAGCTTTGCTTTCTGGGGGCTCCGACATGGCTATTCCTCGATACTCCGTCCAAGACGGACGGCCCTAACTAGCTGGGGTCAGCATCCGGATCGGCTCCAGACTGCTTCAGGGAGACGAGTATAGCCTGCGCCGTCCGGTCCGGGCCAGTTCCCTGATTCAACCCCGCGTTTTGGTGAATCAAATCCTTGGCGAACCTCAGTGCGGTCGGATCTCGCCGCTGAATCCGCTCCACCCATCGATCGACAGACGTGGACAGTTCCGACGAGGCAACCACTTCGGAGAGAAAGCCAGCGGCAAGTGCGTCGGTCGCACTCCATCGCGCTCCGCCCAAGATCATATCCTTGGCTCGGAGTGGGCCTACGAGCAGGGGCAAGAGCCGAGTCCCTCCAGCTGCGGGCACCAATCCGAACTCCGGCTCAGGTAGCCAGAATCGTGCGGTATCTGACGCCAAGCGGATATCACAAGCCATCGCGAGTTCGAATCCGCCTCCCACAGCGGCGCCATTGAGGGCAGCGATCGTCGCGAATGTGGAGTGCAACAGGGTGTCAAAGACGCCCGCGCTATGGAGCTTCAGTGCGTCGCGCCAATCCCTGCCGTCGATCTCTTCTCGATCTGCACCAGCGCAGAAGTGCCGATCCCCCTGACCCGTGATCACCACAACGTGGACGTCCGGATCAATCTCCGATCCGTGTAGTTGCGCCAGGAGCTCGTCCAACATGGCTTCCGTGTAGGCATTCGCTCGCTCAGGGCGGTCCAGCGTCAGAGTACGGACCCCGTCTCGCGTCTCAGCGCGTATCGCCCCAGCGCCCGAATCACGGTTCATTCGCTTCATGCAGTCAACTCAAAGTCGAGAAAGTTCTCAATGTTCTGATTCTCGGGCATCATCCGGCGAGCCACATTCGTAAGCCGCGGGCTCAGCCCACACTCATAGTACGCCGTAGCACCTGACTGAATCACGGTCAGCATCGTCGCGAACCACCGCATCGGTGTCACGACGTTGGCGATTATCTCCCGCCGCACCTCCTCAGCCGTCTTAAGCGGAGCGGCGCTGATGGCAGAGATCACTCGCACCTCCGGGGCCACGATGGTGATGGTCTCAACGGCAGCCAGGTTCGCCCCCCGAATGCCACTCAGCGCTGTGGAGTGGAAGGGTGCACTGACGGGCAGCAGCATTGTGTCCTCGGCGCCGGCCGCCATGCACGCTGCCAATGACTGGGTCACTTCGGTCGTTAGTCCCGCCAGGATGATCGTTATCGGGGAGTAGACGTCGGTGGCTTCTACGGTCCCGGCGAAGCATGCGGAGGCCTCGGTTTCATCCAGCCCTGAGACGACGCCCATGGCGTAGTGCTGCCCCTCGACAGCTTGATGGACGTTCCCGCAGATCTGAGCCATCACAGCGAGGCTATCCTCGAAGGTCACAGAGCCGGCGCAGCAGAGCGCGGCGAACAGCCCCATGCTGTATCCGGTGACGACGTCTGGACGACCGCGCATCTCCCCAAGCCATTCCGCCATCGCCATCCCTTCCAGAAAGCATGCGTAATGCGCGTTCAGTGTGGCCGGCAGATCGGGGACAGTGGCGGGGTCTGGGACATCGAAGAGATCGTCGGAGACCGGAATGTACTGTCCGGCCTGCTCCGTCCAGCGATCCAGGATAGCCTGATACCCCGGAATTCTCGCCGGACTTGCCGCGGCGTCGCGCATTGGAAATGTAGGGAAGAGGTAGGCGACGCTTTGATTTGGCACGGCTCTCCATCACTAATCTTGAGGTTTCGCAGAGCTAACTAGGTGGTCCGCAGGTAGCAAGCTACCGAAGAAGTCAGGCTTGACTTCCGCATGAGAGGCTCGCCAAATATTCGATCCTCGGACCGTCTCTCGTCCCGCTACCGGTAAACTTCTTTGCTCACGACCCTGCTGGCCTTCCTCTTGGGTGTTTTTCTGGCCCCGGCCATTCGACCGCTTTTTCGCCCCGTCTTCATCGAAATGATCCGTGGGGGCCTCGTTCTCACAGACGAGGTGCGAAGAATGTCCGCGACGCTCGGAGAGAGTGTTGAGGACGCCAAGGCGGAGGCGGACGCAGAGCGGGCGGAACGACAGGCAGCGGAGGCTTCAGTACCCCCGGCAGAGGCCGAGCCCGAATCTGCCCCGTCGGTAGAGCCGACCGCGGAAGCGGAGGCCGTTGCCGAGGAGCCGGTGACCGAGGACACCGCCGATGTCGTCCCTGCGAAACCAGCCAAGAAGAAGAAAGGCTCGGCCAAGTAGCCGGTCAGGCCGAGATGCGCTCCCCGGTCTGAACCTTCCACATGTTGGCGTAGAGGCCACCGGCTGACACGAGTTCGTCGTGGGTGCCCTCTTCGACGAGCCGACCCTCTTCAAGAACGCAGATCTTGTCTGCGCGCCTGATCGTCGAGAGTCGGTGCGCGATGATGATGGTTGTTCGGCCCTTGGTTGCGGCCTCAACCGACCGCTGAATCACGGCTTCGGTCTCATAGTCGAGCGACGATGTTGCCTCATCGAAGACGATGATCTCACTGTCTGGGAGGAGGGCCCGCGCGATCGCGATCCGCTGCCGCTGACCACCCGAGAGTGTGACACCACCGAAGCCGATGTGAGTCTCGTACGCACTCGGCATGTCCATGATAAAGTCGTGCGCCTCTGCCCTCCGTGCGGCGTCTTGGATCTCCTCCACCGACGCCTCGGGTCGCCCAAATGCGATGTTCTCCCCGATCGTCCCGGAAAACAGGACGATCTCCTGTGGCACCGTGGAAATCGCACTACGGAGATCCCGGACCTTCAGTTCACGAAGGTCCATGCCGTCAATCCGCACAGCCCCCCAGGTCGGGTCATAGAACCGCATCAGGAGGCGAGTAAGGGTGCTCTTCCCACTCCCCGTCGATCCGACGATTGCCGTGGTCTCCCCCGCCCGGCAGCGGAGCGTCAGGCTGTCGAACACTGGGCGCCCTTCTTCGTACTCAAAGTGGACGTCATCAAAAGTAATCTCGCCGGTCACCTTGCTCAGATCCATCGACCGACTCCCATCCTCGATGGTCGATTTGATCTCAAGGGTTGAGTAGATGCGCTCTAGTGAAGTCCCGGTCCGCTGGTAATTCTCGAGCCCCCGCCCGGCCCGCGCTAACGCCGCCATGAGCCGCAGCTGAGTTGTGGCGAGTGTATCGAGCGCACCAACAGACAATGCCCCCTGAACCGCACGCCAACCGCCCCACGTCAGTGTTGTGACGAAGCCAACCCCGACGATCGCGCGCAGCGTCGGGATGTAGATCGCGTCGACCTGATGGGCCAGCCGGGCCTGCTCAAGGTGCAATTCGCCAGCGTGCCTGACCTTCTCTAACTGGTCATCCTGAGCATCCAGACTGACGAGCGTAGAGATGCCCTGTACGTTTCCGGCGACCACTTCACGCAGGTTCGCCGCGAATCGCCTTTCGACCCTGATATGCTCCTTAAGCGGCTTCAGCAGCCGTGTCGAAGCCAAGACCAGGGGAGGCGCGACCAGGAGCTGCGCGAGTCCAATTCCCGGAGCTGCCACCGCAAAAGCAGTTCCCACGATGGCTGTGTTACTCGCCATGGTCACCAAGGGATCAGTCCCCTGCCGAATGAAGTCGTGCACTCGATCGATGTCCTGATCAAGCACGGTCATCCACTCAGTGATGTCACGCGACTCGACCTTCGCGACATCCAGACTTTGGATGTGCTCATACACTTGAAGCCGCAGATCCCGACGAACGACGTCGGCAAGCTCAGCCGACTGAATCTCCTTCACATACTCAAGGATCGCCGCCAGTCCCCAGAGCGTGACGCTGATACCACCCAGTGCGAAGAGCCGCGACCGTACGGTTACGAACCCGAGTTTGCCCAGCAGTGAAGTCGGGCCGTTCGCCACCGTCCCCACGGTAAGGCCAATCAGGAATGGTGGAACTGCCTCTGCCAATCCGTCGGCAATGGAGGCCGCTACGGCGCGGCGCCTGAGCTCTGGGTACTTCGCAGTAGCCTCGATCAGGCGCTGAAACGGGGTGACGGCCTCCTGTTCCTTCTTATGCACCACCAGGGCGGTACCGGTCCCGCCAGGAGCTGAGCCATCGTGGGTGCCGACATCCACTCCGGACCGCTCGATCTCGACCGCGACCGAGAGGGACTCTAAAAGCCACTCCCGCACTTCGGTCAGAGAATGATGTGGCGCAAACTCAACAAGCACACTGTAGGAAAAGGGATTCGCCTTGACGGCGGTGACCCCGGCGTGTCCCTTCAACTCGACTTCGACGGACCTCGCGAGCAGAGGCCTCTTTCGAATCAGCGGAACGACGAACCGAATCCGTCCCGGCAGGCTGGAGACGACCTGGAGGCCTGCGTCCATTGGTGTCTGGTTGCCGTTTCTTGGAGGGATTCTTCGGTGACGTGCGTAATTTAGGAGGCCCCGCTATCACGCCACAAGTTTGTCCTCAATGCTCGCAGCGACACCCTCAAAAGACCTGACCATGAGTTCGATTTCCGATGCGGAGCTGGCCGAACTCGATGCCAGGGTGATTGACATGATGCGCACTGGTGTGCGGAACGAGGTCGAGATCATCGGTGCGGGAGAGATGGCGTGTGTCATTGGCCTGGGAGACCACGCTCTGAAGCGACTTCCCCCTGTCTCAGAACGAGCGCGTCTCGAATCGTATGGCGCCCTCGTTGACGAGTACGTTGCGGCGTTGGAACAGGTTGGGGTTCGGGTCGCGGAGACCGAATGGCGCATCGTTTCGTCGGAAACCAACCAGGTCGCATACATCATTCAGGAGCGTGTCTCTGCCGCATCGCTCATGCCGGATGTAGTTCGCTGCGGGACGGAGACAGAAGCTGTCGCCCTCCTTGAACAGGTCCTGGATCACGTGGACGCCTGCGTTCTGGCAGGGATTGGTATTGATCCGCAGCTCTCCAATTGGAGTATCCGTGACGGTCGCCCACTACTGCTTGATATCACGACCCCGATGCTTCGTGATGAGAAGGGCCGAGACCGACTTGATACGGAGCTCTTTGTGGCGATGCTACCGGCTTTGATTCGTGGCTTCGTCCGACGCTTCATGATCGGAGAAATCCTCGACAAGAACTTCAACAGACACGGAATCCTGCTGGATCTGATTGGCAACATCGTGAACTACGGTCTGGGCCACCTGACCCCGGTCTTCCTTCCTGCAATCAACGCGCGCCTAGAACAGCCGCTGACGATGAAGGAAGTGCGGGCCTACCGCAGGAGCGAGCACTGGACCTGGTCGGCGATTCGCAGAGCGTTCAGGGTCGAGCAATTCTGGAAGCGGCGCGTCCTGAGACAGCCCACCTCCCATCTATTACCCTCAGAGTACCTCAGGGGCGACTAGGTAACACCATGAGGTCAGCTCGCGGCTTCGGCCCGGGTATCGTTCATGGCTGCGACAACCTCGGTAGCCCGCTGGATCGATGACGACATGATGTCTAGGCCTCGGTCGATCTGCTCATGGGTGTACCGGGGCGACATGGACACCCGATACCTCGATGCGCCTCGCTGCACGACCGGGAACTCCAAACAAGTTGCGATCAGGCCACTCTGAAACGAGTACATCCCGGAGAGTCGGGCTATATCCTCTCGGCCGACCAATACCGGCACGATCGGTGAGGGTGCCCCAAGGACGGTCAGCCCCCGTTGCCCCGCCTCCTTCCGTATGTAAGAGACGTTGCTGTCGAGTGTGCGCCGCAGTTCATCGCCCTCGTCGCCCGACACGATCTGCAGTGCAGCCGCCGCAACGGCGACTTGAGCTGGTGAAATCCCGGTGGAGAAGGTGAACGAACTCCCGAAACAGAGCTGGGCCCACTCCATCCCAGCGTCCAGGGTGGAGATGAACCCACCGTTTGTGCCGAAGCTCTTCGAGAAGGCACCCACGAGGATGTCTATCTCGCCCAATACGCCATCCCGTCCGGCCGTACCGGTCCCGTTAGGGCCCGTCGCACCCAGATCGTGCGCTACGTCCACGAGCACGGTAGCCCTGTACTCCTTGCTCACCGCCACCAGCTCTGCCAGATCCGGAGAGTCTCCATCCATGGAGAAGAGTCCTTCCGTTATGACGAGAATCGCGTTCTTGGCGTCCTCTGCGCGAATGCCCGCAAGGCGTGCGCGCAGAGACTCGTTGTCAAGGTGTCTGAAGATCTGGATCTTGGAAGTCGAAGCTGCAGCCCCGTTCTGTAGCGAACTGTGCGCCAGCTCGTCCATCACGATGTGATCGTCTCGGCGCACCACGCCGGTCACCGCTGCATAGGCTGCAGACCAACCGGTGGGACAGAGAAAGGTCGAACGCCGACCGAGGTACGCAGAAAGTTGAGCCTCGAAGTTCTGCGTCCGCGGAGTGTTGCCCATCAGGGGCCGAGATGACGGCGTGTGATGGCCGTAGTCCCGGATCGCCTGAATTGCCGTCTCGGTGAGCCTCTCATCAAAGGTCAGGCCTAGATAGTCGACTGCCGTGAAATTAACGCCCTCAATCATCGGGCCCGTTGGATGTCGCGCCGCGCACTCCACATCTGCGCGCTCCAGCGCGCTCAGCGAATACGGCCAAAGACCAGACTCAACGCGGGCCTGATGCCACGCGAGCAGCTTCCTATTGCGGGCTTCCATCGGACCAGAGCCGGGAAAGAATCTTCCCATGTGAGACGAAATAGCATGGCGAGCGACCTGGTTCTCCGGGTCGAACTCGGGCCATTCTGCTCGATCGACACCGTCTCTGAGGTCGGGGAGAAGAGCGTTTAACAAGTTGGGGTTCCTCAACAACCCGCATGGTGAGTGCGAGGTCGATTGCGAATCGGTATGTACTTGGCCAACATGGCACGCACCTTCAAAGCCGGCTAGTCGGCTACCCCCTTGGTATAAAGCGCTCAGAGGCCCAAATGCTCAGGAAACTCATCCGCTTTGCGAATCACCCGATAGTTTTAACTTTGTCTGGGATTTTCCTCGCCATTTCCGGACTGATTGAGCTCGAAGAGGCGGTTCTGACCTTTGAAGGTGGGATCAAGGGCGAACACGGGATTGTCCTCTTCGGCATCATGTCTGCCCTCAAGGGTCTGGGTGAACTCGGAGAGGCTGAAGAGGGACTCCTCCTGACTCAGGAGGGCCGACGGGAGCTCAAGAAAGCCCAGCAGAAAGCCGAAGAGGAGAACACTTGATCGATGGCCCGATCCACCACGTAGGTGTGGTGGTGGAGGCAATCGAAGAATCCGTGGCTCGGTATGAGAAGCTCACCGGGCGAGTCGCATCGGCAGTCGTGGAACTCCCAAGCATGGGGATCCGTCTCGCCTTTGTCGGATCTTTGGAGTTGATCGAGCCGACGAGCCCGGACAGTCCGGTCGGCCGTTTCCTGGTCGCCCGCGGCGCGGGGCTCCATCACATCGCCTTCGCGGTAGACGACCTGGCGGCGACGATGGAGAAGATGATCTCATCCGGAGTACGTTTTGTGGATGAGACGCCTAGAGTCGGCGCCGAAGGCCATTTGATCGCATTTCTTCATCCCGACAGCACCGGTGAGAGCCTGATCGAACTTGTTCAGGCTGACCCGCGTCATTCAATCAGCGAGAAAGCATGACTGCAGCACCCCGCCCCTCATCTGCCCGCCGGTTTGTCGTTCTTGTACTGGTGGCTGCATCACTGTTCCCCCAAGCCGTTCAGGCGCAGTCGGGTGAAGCCCAGTTGGGCGAGAGCTCACTACTTGCCTCCGCGCCTGCGGCGGGAACCTCTGCGTCATCAATCACCGTCGGCCTGCAAGTCAACGACGGTCGGACCGAGACCCGAGGGTACTCGTTGGACGCCACTTGGGCCCACATGTCGATGTCTGAGACCCTCATCCGGTTTGATGGGACGCTGAAGCGGGCAGGCTACAGGCCCGCTGAGAGCGAGGACCGCATCACTGTCGATGACACGCAATCGCTGAGCGCATCGCTGGTGCGGCCTCTGTCGAGTTCCTTTGCCCTTCTCGGCGAAGCCTCTTGGAAGCGAGATGCCCCGGTAATGCTGGATCACCGTATTCTCCTTCAAGCCGGTCTGGGGATAAACCTCACGCGCGGCGAGACACTTCGAATGACCTTAGGTCCGACCGTCGGCATTGGGCGTCAGAACAATGCCTCTGCAGCCGAAGCGGGCGGGTTCGCAATGGCGGGCGCTATGCAGAGCTTGAGTTGGCGTGCAAGCCCGACTTTCGGACTGGAAACTACACTGCACGGCTATCAGAACCTTGATGACTCAGACGACTTTGTGCTCGACTTCACTGTCGCAGGCACCTCTCGGGTCGCGTCCCGTTTGGGCCTGAAGGTCTCCTATTCCTGGTTGAAGGAGGGAATTCACCCGGCAG
>Ga0055584_100004457_pt1 | contig 13749 bp, 8 predicted proteins | sample OSDHelmetaG_FD_58716 | JGI IMG/M metagenome (GOLD analysis project Ga0055584, IMG submission 58716) | Pelagic marine sediment microbial communities from the LTER site Helgoland, North Sea, for post-phytoplankton bloom and carbon turnover... | ecosystem: Environmental > Aquatic > Marine >... | reverse complement strand
CCGCGGCATCGACCGCGGTGTAAGCCGCCGCGTTCACGATCCAGTCACATGAAGTTTCGGAGATCGCTGTCGCTACCTGTTCGGCGTCGGTGATGTCAAGGGCCGAGCGCGGCCTGAACACGCCTTCGCCATCGTCGCCCAACATGCACTGGAAGGCCTGTGCCAACTGCCCGCCTGCACCGGTCACGAGAAATCTGGAACGGCTCAAGACCTCGTCTCCCACGGCGTTACGGTCGGATGAAGATCCGTTCCGATGACAGGGCCTCCACGCCCCGGGTTCTTCACGGCAGACATGGAGAATCCTTCAACATCACTCCGCGACTGGCGTCCTTCTCGCTCAATTGAATCGAGACGTCGCTGGCGACGGGCCAGTCGATTCCGATCGAGGGATCGTCCCATCGGATGGTCTGCTCGCTCCCTGGATCGTAGATGTCGGAGCACTTGTATTGAAAATCTGCAACATCTGAGAGCGTGAGAAATCCATGGGCGAAGCCCGGGGGAATCCACATGGCCAGTTTGTTTTCTCCGCTCAGAATCTGCCCGACCCATCGCCCGAAACTGGGGCTCGATCGCCGGACGTCGACTGCCACGTCGAAGACCTCACCCGTCACGACTCGAACCAGCTTCCCCTGCGTATGTTCTACTTGGTAGTGAAGCCCACGGAGAACGCCGCGTACAGAACGGCTCCAATTGTCTTGAACAAAGCACACGTCAATCCCTTGCTGGCGAAACTCCGACGCAGACCACGTCTCAAGGAAGAAGCCTCTCGCGTCGCCGAAGATCCTCGGCTGGATCAGGATGACATCATCGCCAAGAATCGGGGTCAGTTTCACAGGAAGCGTTCCCGGGGCCTCGTCGTTTCGATGAGATCACGGCCAAACACAGTTGTGAATCGGATACTCGTCGAGTCTCTCAAATCAAACTGCAACGATACATCCACGTCCCTCGCCTGCTCCTTCAGTTCTCTTATCTTCTGCTCCAGAGCTGGATTCGACTGCGGCAGATACCTAAGGCAGCCTGTTGCTCGATCCGCACTTCTCGTGGCACCAGGCCCATCGCCCATTGCAAGCAAGATTACCCCCTGCGTGTAGTAAAACTCCGCCCGATCCGGCCGGATGTCAACCGCCTCGTCAATCAGATCCCGCGCTGCCTCAAGGTCACCGATCGCGAGCATGAACATCGCGCGGGAGTCGAGAATCTCCGCCGACCCCTTGGCATACCTGCCAAGAAGATCCGCAGCACGGCGACCCGTTCCAAGCACGTTCTCCCGAGCTTCCGCGGGAATCGCACCGTCGAGAAGAGCTTCCGCTGACCTCGCCACGTAGTTGTTCAGCAGCGACAAAACCGGAATCCGCTGTGCCGCAAGCCTGTCTTCCGCAAGATTCCTGCCTGGTTCCGACGAGAAAATTTGGTCCAGATACTGGTCGTCGAGACCACGAATAATGACGAGAGCTTCAGTGATGGGATCAATCTCGTCAAAGGAAGCAAGCACTTCAAGCCGCATGATCTGGATTTGAAGTGGTGTCAGCTCGAGGCCAACGGCTGTTTCCAGATCAGATTCGCTGGCAGCCCGGATCGCAAGGATTCTCTTTGCCTCAGCAGCGAGGCGGGCGTCGCCGTTCTCCTGGTAGGACTGTCCTAGTGCGGCGGCCACCGTGAGCGTGATTGATGGATCCGTCCGCCCCTCGAGGACGAGACGGCTGGCCTTCAAGGCGGCCTCTACGGGAATGACCTCGATCAGCTCAATCCAGTCGACCCAGTTCCGAACGTCATCCTGATCAAATGCCATTGAGGAGTAGACTTCGTACGCCTCGGCAGTCTCCCCACTGGCAAGAAGTGATCGGAACAGGAGGCGGCGCGCAATCGGCCTGCGGCCAGGGTTCTCAATGATCTCCCCCTTGAACTTACGAAGACTATCCAGCGCTCTATCAGACTGACCGGCGAGAATTGCCGCCCTCGCAAACAGGATTACATCACTCACCTCAGGAACGCCCTGCACCATGTCCAAGGCTGCACGAGCCTTCAGTGCGGAGGTCTCGGGATCACCAAGCGAGAGATAGACGGCGGCTTCTCGCCGCATCGGGCCCGGCTGGCCCGGGAATCTCGCCACGAAGCCAGCTGCTGCAGCCTTTACTTCGTCTGCAAGTAGATCCGCATCGGCGAAACGCCCACTTGCAACGGCCTCTCCAAAAGCTCGTGTGAGGATATCAAGGTACAGATTCCAGACAACACTGAGCTTAGGGGACTGCGAAGAGAGTTCGCGAGCTCGTGGAAGCAAGTCGGCTGCCGAGGGCTCCGCAAGTCGCTCCAAGTCATAACGAAGCAGAAGTAGATCTGCCTGCTGAGGCTCGATCCTTCCAAGCCTCTCGATATAGCGACGCGACTCGATCAAAGTTTCGGGGTTCGACATCGCGATCGTTGCAGCTCGGCGAAGAAAGCCAGGGGATTCGCTTTCCAGATCGGCCGCTCTATCCAACGCATCGAGCGCATTCGTGACATCACCATCATCCTGCTGCAATGTGAGAATTGCGCGCAGTAGCTGTACCTCCGCTGAAGCGGCAGCGTCTTCGGCCGGGATCTCCAGCATCCGCTCGTTTGCAAGCACAAGACGGCCTGTGCTGAGGAGGGTTGTTATCACCTCGATGGCCCGAGCGACCTCTGATTCGAAGAGTTCCGATCCTTCGAGGTATTCGATCGCCGCAACCTCGTCGCCAGATCGAATGAGCATCTGGACGTAAGCCCGCTCCACCTCAACGGTTCTGTCAGGCCGGAGAATTAACTCCTCGATAATCGCTTCAGCCTCGTCGACTTCGCCGAGGTTCAGCCGCACAAGGGCACACCGCAGCAAATCGCGAACGGTACCCGACGTGGTAGCAGATTCGCAGATCGACTGGGCCATTTCCGAGACACGTCCCTGTCTCCCGAGGAGGAATGACAGCCTGTCGACCTGCGCTGGCGTGGCCGACGATCGCCGCCTGAACATCTTCCTGAGAACTGCACTGGCCTCGTCAAAATCTCCGAGGTCCTGCAGCACTTCGGCAAGTAAGAGCCCCGTTGGGAACTCCTCCGGCTTGCGATCGAAGCTGGACTGGAGAATCCCTGCGATCATCTCCATGTTCGACATCGAACCTAGTCGCAGTATTCTCGAATACAGCACTTCAAGTTCAGGACTTGCTTCTCCAGCGGCAACGATCGGGTCGATCCGCCGTATCGCCATCTCGATTGACTCTCGGTCTTTTCCGTCCGGTTCCTCCGATTCGAACCCGAGAACGAAGAGCCCTTCGATCAAAGCCGTACGTGGATCGTCTGTTCCGAAGTCCGATCGCGAAGCCTCGACAATTCGCTTGCTGATTGAGCGGAGGTTGGCGGCCGTCGCGATGCGCATGAGTCTCGGCAGGTCGGCTGGCCGATAGCCCGCAGAAAGCATTAGCTCGAGTGCAGAAGCTGGACTCCCGCCGGAGATACTCGCCTGCTTGAGCATCGCGAACCCAATCGCTCTCTGGCAAGATCGATCCTCGCGCCCCTCGAATTCGCGAGTAAGGAATTCAACCTGCGCAGCGGGCCCCTCAGTTACGTCGATCTGCCTCGCCCTAAACAATGTCAGCCGATCCTTTGCGGCCTGATCTTCGGCCGAGGCCAGACTCACTACAATTCCAGCGTCCAGCGCAAGCCCCAGCTGGCTTACCGCCTCGAGCACCGCGCCGAGCTCTGTCACGTCTGGGTTGCCACCAAGCCGCTGTTCAGCGAACTCGATGGCCTCGTCGGCGGAACCTTCATAGGCCAGCGCACGAATCAGGAGCCCGTCGAGGAAAGCTCCCAATGACGAATCTTCGATGTTCTGAGATCTCAGGCTACGGATGAAACCGGATGCGGTTCCGAAACGGCTCAACATGCCCGCATACTCGATCGCGTCGGCACCGATCATCTCAACATCTACCCATGATGCCGCCAACTCGAGAAACGCGCGAGGATTGCGGGAAATTGAGACGAATTCCGCAGCTTCCTCTAAGCAGCGAGTCCAGGATTCGCTGGCCCGAAGCGACTCGATCAGTCGAATTCGAATTGGCACGGCGGAGGGTATCGCGGCGACCCCGGTCTCATAAGCCTTGGACGCCAATGGAATCAGACCCGATTCCATTGCCAGATCGCCGAGCAGAGTCACGACGAGCGGATCGACCGTCCATCTGGCGAAATTCCCGCAGATTTCCCTAATGCGGTCCACCTTGTCGATGGTCTCATCCGATGAGACATCGATGCAATCCAGAACGAAACTGACTCTTTCTCGCTGGCCCACGGAGAGTTCCGCTCGCGCTGCAGCCACCTCAAGCTTCTGTCTCCATTCATCAGTGTCCGGCCCCCCCGCGATCGCCGAGATGAGCACAGCATTGGTTAACAAGCCCAGATCCGACGCGCCTTCCTCGATTGCCACCTGAAAGACCTCGATCGCATTATTCGCCAGGCCGAGGGCCCAGAATCGGATCGCCAGTTCGGACTGCATTATTGGATCCGATTCATTCACCCGATCGGCGGTGAGCGCGAAGATCTCCTTGGCCTCCTGACGCAACTCGGGGTCGTCGAAGCTGAGGTAGATCGAAGCCGCGTTCAACAATGCAAGAGGACTCTCACATTTCCTTAAATCGATTGAACGCAGCAGCCGCAGCGCTTCTTCTGAATCCCCCTGCCGAGCAAAATCCGAAGCCCGGAGAACTGTGAGATCACTGGCAATACTGGGCTGGTCCTGTATCCACTTCTCGACAAGGTCAAAAGGGGTTTCAACTACATTGCCGAATCGAGCCCGCTGACGCTCCTCGGACCCACCGGAGTTGAGGAAATCAACGATCTGCACCATCGTGGGGAATGATGTCGGATCGATCACGAGCTGCTCGACGAGCCATCGAAGAGCTGATTCATCACCTTCGGATCGCAGTGCCTCAAGCCACTCTGAATTAGAACGATCACCACGAACACAGAGTTTAGGATCATCTGGAATCATCGCGTCCATTCGATTGGCTGCATTCACAAGCCGCCGGATCGCATCGACGTTTCCCGGATCGATTTCGAGCAGCCACTTAGAGCTTGATCTGAGCCTCGCCTCCTGCCCGAACTGGAGTTCGAGGTCACCCCTGCGAGCAAGCGCCGTCCTGAGAATATCCGTCGATCCTTCCATTCCCGCCGCACGTTCACAAACCTCTGCATACATCGTCAGCGCAGAACTGAGGTGACGAGCTTGTGGCATCGGGATCTGGCTTCGAGCGTCGGCGAGTGCCATCAACGCTTCGAGGTCATTGTTATCTCTCGTAACCACGATACTGAGGTTCAAAAGAGCCGAGTTCCAGTCTTTTGATTCAACCGCCGCCAGCCCGGCGAGCCTCGCCTCTTTCGCACGATGGTCCTTCCACTGCTGCTGAATGGCTCTCGCTGCCACCAGCAGCAGAACAACTCCACCGACGATCGCGAGGAGAAGAACAAGTCTCTTCTTTGCTCGTTTTGTTAGGCCCATGCCAATGTTCCTTCGCACTATGCCAAAAACCCACACGTCGACACAAGGGTCTCAGCGAATGATGATCTGCTTGATTGTCTTCAAGAGGATCTTGAGATCCAGTGAGAGCGATGCAGATCGTACGTACTCGATGTCGTACTTGATCCACTCTTGAAAATCCTGGCCTGGACTACGTGTCCGACTAATTTGCCAGAGACCGGTGATTCCGGGCCGGACGGACAGGCGAAGCTCGCGCCATGCGGGACAGTACTGATTCTCTCGATCGGGGCTAGGCCGCGGTCCGACGAAGCTCATCTGCCCGAGGAGTACGTTCCAAAACTGGGGAATCTCGTCGAGCTGGCTCGCCCTGAGAAATCGACCGACCCTCGTCACACGAGGGTCGTTTTCGATGAACACCTGAGGCCCGTCCGCCTTGTTCATCTCCGCTAGTTGCAAGACCATGCTCTCCGCATCCCGTCGCATCGTACGGAATTTCCAGCACCTGAATTCCTTACCACCCCGCGCCTGCCTGATGTGACCAAAGAAGACCGGGAATCCGTCGTCGATGAGGATGGCGATTGCGAGAAGAAGGAAGAGTGGACTAAGCACGAGCAGAGCCGCGAGCGAGAACATGAAATCGGAGGCTCGCTTCGCTACCCCGTAGAACGTCCGACGAGGAAGCAACCTCTTTCGTCGTCGGCCCCCGGCGATGGGAATGTCCCGAACCCGGCGAATCGCCGCGGGCGCTGGGAGTTCCTGAGATGCCTCCGAATCGAAGAGCGTATCCGGCCCGACCTTCAACTGGCGATGATCTTCTAGATCACCTTCACCGATCCAGAGAGGCGGAACGAACACCGAAGTTGTGGGAAGCTCCGTATCACCTGCCGCGAAGATCCCTGGAGCGATCTCACGGACGCCAGTCACAACCCTCTCTGGATCCGTCCAAGTCGCGACAAGCCAAGTCAAGAAACGACGCTGGTCTTCATGGATCTTTGGGAGGTAGATGTGACCGATCAGATTGATCCGGCTATCCGAAGGCTGGTCCAGCTCGGCACTTGAAGCCGTCTTGCTCGCCCAGTCCCTCGCAAGGCGCAGCTCAGTTGTGATCGTTGCCTCGATCCGCGTCATGTCCAAGTAGCTATACGATCGAGATACTCCGACGAGCCGACCGTCCTCGTCCCGAATGACCTCTTCGCGATAACGATCTTCATCGCGCTCCACGATCGCCAGCCTGATGCAATTCGCCCTCGACCAGACTAGTGCGCTAGCCACTTGTGATAGCTCAAAGCTCACCAACCTGTCGCCGGGAAGGAGTAGGTATGCTTCCGCAGACGTATCGAGGTCAGATCCTTCGCCTCTTCTAACGGGCTCTAGGCCCTGACCCCGCCACCAAGCATCATGGATCTGCTCGGTCGAAAGTCCCCAGATTCTCCGATTGCGCAGAGTTGCATTAGTCGCCGGGACTCTCGACTGGTTTTCTCTATCTTTCGTCACGGCCTCAGTCAACCAAATTGCTGACGCTCTTCAGCAGCGGGTTTCGAAGGGTTTCCGAATCGTCTTCTCGCAGTTCGGCAGAACGGCTTGTGCTGCTGCTAGAACCGTATCGTTCGCAGTCGTATCGGTTGGCGTAGTTTAGCACCACACCGAGATAGTCGGCTCCAACCGAGCGAATGTCTGAAACGCATTCCATTATCCGCGAACGGGAACGGCCGGACCGAAGAGCGAGGATGACCCCGTCGACCGCTCCTGCGATCGTCATTGCCTCGATGCTTCCCGCAAACGGCCCCGAATCAAAGATGATGATGTCGTAGTCCCCGCGAACCGAGTCCAGAAGGCGAGACACAAGACGAGGGCTCAGATTGGCCGCGGCGATTCGACGATCAAACCCGATCGCCAAGAAGTTCAGATTGGGATGCCCGAGCTCTACGATCTCATCCGTTATCTCGCCGTTCCGAACGACCTCACGGAGACCTGGCGACTGCATCCGCCCAAACTGGTGTGTCATTGCACGCCCTATGAAGTCGGAATCTATAAGGAGTGTTCGATAGCCACTTTCGGCGTAACTCCAAGCGAGGCTCACGGTAAGCGTGGTCTTCCCGTCGCCCTGAAACGGACTCGAGACCATCATTGCATAGCCTTGGTCGAGGGAACGCCTCGACTCAAGCCGCCCCCTGATTCGGTGAATGCAATCGGTAGCAAGCATCGCCTCTGATCCGTCGTTCGAGACTTCATCCATGTTCGGAAGCACGCCGAGCACTCGGAATCTGTTCGATGCGTCCTTCAACTGACGGACACCGTAAGTGCGGTGATCGGCGCTTCCAAGTAAGAAGAAGAAACCGATCGAGATCGCCCAACCACCGATGAAACCAGCGAAAGCGGCGGGAATCTTCTTGTTGCTGATTGGAGCGAAGGCAGGTGCTGCTGGAAACACGGGAAATCGAACTCGGCCACGGGCGATGGAGTCGCGTTCTCGCATCAGATCGGTGGCTCGCTCCTCGAGCGTGGCAAGGCTCGCGGTTTCCTGATCGATCCGATTGTCGAAATCTTCGAGTTCAATGAGGATCTTCGCACTCGCGGTGTTCTCCGCGACGAGGCGGTTAATGTCATCCTCGAGATTCTTCTTTCGTAGATTCAAGGCTGCCCAAGTTGATTGCCGGCCCGGCCCTTGCAGCCACTTGCTCCGAGCCGCGTTCATGCGACCGTTGAGGTTCGCCAGCTTCGATTCATACCGGCTCTTGTCACGGCGATGCCGATAGTGGGCTTCACCAAATCGCTGTGACGTGATTTCGTACTCGATCCGAAGTTGATCCACCTCTTCTTGGAGTGTTTCAAGAAGGGCGTCCACCCCGACGAGCATTTGAAAGTCAGGCTCGAGCCGGCTTGTTGGCGTCGGCTCAGCACTCTGCTCCTCGGGAGCCGTGGACCCATCACCTGCCGCCTCACGCTCGGCGCTCACCTGTATTGCATACTGTTCCTGAAGACGGGTTATCTGGGCCTCGACCTCCGCCATTTCCAGGTTGAGTTCACGGATGAGATCGATGTTTTCTTCGATCGAGATGAGTGGATTCGTGTGCCCGAATCTGACATCCACGGCAATCGCGTTCCTTGAGACCTTGTACTCATTGAGCTTGGACCTGGATGCTGCGATCAGAGCGTCGATCTGATCGACCTTGACTTTGTATTCCTTCAGCGGGTCGGGCTGGTAGATCGTCTCATAGGCTCCCACGATCGCATTCACCGTTGCAGCGGCGAACTCGGGGTCTGAATCTTCGTATCCCACGATCACGAGCGGCGACCGACGAGGGTTCACCACACTTAGGTTCTCGTAGAGCTCCTGCTTGAGATTCGGCCTCTCCGGCAGGAAAGCCATCAATCGGGGATCCTCGAATGCCCCGAGAAACACCTGCGTGTCCCTCACCTGCTGAGCCTTCTCGAGAACGAATGCGTCGAATTGCTTAATGTCGCCGGTTTCCAGCGTCTCCTCGACCAGAGCCGGCAGCGAGGATTCGACAACAAGAAACGACTCGGATCGGTACTTGATTGGCGCCAGAACGTAACCGAGAGTCATCAGAATCGGCGAAAGGATGAGCCCGAGGATGACGACGGCCTTCCACCGCCCGTACAAGCGATTGGCGAGAAGCGACAACGGATTTTCAGTCGAGACCTGCGACTCCTCGTTCTCTCCGAGCATGTAGTCCGAGCCAATCGGGACGATCGCGGTGCTCGCGGCATCTCGAACTGGCTTTTGCGCCTCGGTCATGACGTTACTCCGTTGATTCGACTCTTACTCACCACACTGGCGTCCGCATCCGTCGCAGCATCAAAAACTACTGAAGGAATTCCCTGGAGAATCTCAGACACGTACTGGTGTAGATCGGAGACTGAAAGGTCCCCCTGAAATAAAATCTGGAACTGGCACAGTCCTTGGCCTCCGAGAAGGCTTGGTTGGACCTGCGCCTCGATTTCGGACATGCTCCCCGTGAAGAGTCGGGGGGCGGCAAAGAACCCACTGGCGACGGATAACTCCAAATCCGAGTTAGAGAACCGGAAGAGCGAGTACTCGATTTCGTAAAGATCTGAGTACGGAACGGTTCGAGTCTGGGTGTCGCTCGCATGCAATCGCCATCCGCTTGCGGGATAACAAACAGGCGGATGATGGCCGACCATCGATCTTGCGTCCTGACAGAAGGCGATAAACAGCGTGGCTCTGACTGGAGGAAACGTCCCCATTCTCGTGTACTCCCGACTCACCGATGACGTAAGCCGGAGTATGGCCTCCTGGTTGGAGGGAACGGGCACAACCCGATTCTGTAGCCAGAGTGCGGATTCGGATTCCAGTCGCTTCGGAATGGACTGGAATGCAATCTCGATCTCTTCCGAAAGATCCACGAATGCTCGTCCGCCCATCCACGCTCCCACCGCATGAAAACCGATCAGGATCAACACTGCCATCGAGACCGCGAATACATTGACTCTCTTGGTTTTCATGCCGTCACGAGCCTCCACCGAGACACCGAAATGTCCAACCACTCGATGACTCGGACCAAGGTGACGAGGATTACGATCGCCAGCGGAAGCATCATCCATCCACCAACGTCGTGGACGAAAATCGCAGATTCCGGGTAGTAGCCATATGCGAGAGACGTGGGTACGAGCCTAAGAACGTTGCATATGAGTGCAACTGGAACGCTTGCAACGAGCAGTGACACTCTTATTGCGGGCTTGAGGGGAAGGGAGTACACGAAAACGAACATCACGAGACCGAGCGGCACGAGGAGTCGCATGCCATTGCAAGCTTCACCAACGGCCACAAGTGCTCCGTTGATCTCGATCGTGTTCCCCATTCTCACTGCTGGAACGCTGACAAGATCGAGAACGATTGCCGTGAAGCCTGACGCGAATCCCTGTAACGGCTGCGCGAGTGCGATCTGTACTCGACCGGGAATTGGCACCATGGCAAACGTAACAAGGAATGCCGGGGCGAAGGCCGCGAGCAGCCTGTGCCCGAAGACCGTGACCACGGCGCCGATGATCGCGATGATCCCGCTGGCATGCCAGAGAAACATGAGGTCGAAGTAGATGCCGATCCAGTATGCGATACCGCCCGCCAAAATGATGAGGGGGCCGTAGTTGGAAGGGCCAATCATCTCGCCCACCAAGCGGCTTCGGCGTAACCAGAAGAGGTAGGCGGCCACCAAGGGGACTAGAAGAATGTAGCCCTTACCGGGGTCGTTGATGCCAATCTGCATCAGGTCGCGAAGCGATAGCGAAAAAGCAGAGAAGGAAAGAGCCACCAGGAGCACGAGGATCGCCCATGGAGCCAAAGCATGGCTTTCGAGACGATTCATGCCTGATGCCCCTTCGAATCTTCACCGTAGAACACGGAGTCGATGACCGTTGTGCCAGCGATAACCTCAACCCCGGGAGGAATCACAGACCTGGCGATAACAACGTCATCACCGACGATCGCATCTTCCATCACGATTGAATCCAGAATCGACGCATTACCGATTCTCGCTGATTTCTCGATGAGACAACACCCTTGAAGAAAAGGCCTCGATCCTTCGAGCGCCGCAGACTCTTCGCAATGAAACTGCACCGCTTCAAGCCAGGTCGCGAGACTCCTCACTCGTATCGCACGCGGCATCACCGACACCGCTAGTCCACGTTCACCAGAAGCAAGGACATCTTTCAAGGCCTGCTCTTTCAGATCGACGTACCCGAGAGAAGCAATTCCCTCAAGAACCCGCGGCCTGATCGCGATCATTCCAACCAAACGATCTAGATCACTGACTGCCACGACCACGTCGATGGACGGACCCAACGCCTCGGCCAATGCGTCCAGCGAATAGGGCGGACATGCATCACGATCGATAATGAGAATCCAGTCCACGTCCTCATACGCGCGACGATCTCGAGCAACCAGATCTTGGAGGATGCCGCCCGTCCCCCGATGCGAACGGGGATCAACGGTCCTGCGGAACCGCCGGTTCGACGCCACGGATTCGAAGTTTTGAAAACCCTCCGAAGACGCCGCCACGATGTCCATAGGCTCGGATTGACCGAAACTCGCTTCGATCTTCTCCCACCACACATCGACGAGACGACAACCTGGCTTGACCGGCAGCAGTGGAAGCGGCCTCCGCAGTTCCATCTCAAGCGGGACCGATCGAAGTCCTTCGGCGAGGAGAATTGGTTTCACGGACAAGTTCAATGGATCTGTCTACCGAGCGTGATCAAGAATGACGAGAGACCGGCAGAGCCGATCGCGAGAGCGCTTGCTCTATTGCGTACGGCCCAAATCTCGGGCCACAACTGGGCTTGCATGACCGAGCGGACGAACGTCTCGAGGCCCCGGGGCAACTCTACGAGCCGAGCTGGCCCTGCGGCTGGTCGTCGAAGCAGTCTCTTCCGCGATTGTCTCGACCGAAGCCAGGGTGAAGAGCCATATCATGTCCATCTGACCGAAGTACGAGAGTGAGATGAAGACGCAGACGTGAACGAACATCATCACACCGAACGCATACGCGAGATACTCCGTCGGCGTTCCGACCGTGGATCTGAGCGTCTTCGAAATGGACACAAAAGCGGCGAAGATCACCCCGACAAAACAAGCCAAGCCAAGAATTCCGCCGTTGACCGCTTCGAGTACAAACTGATTCGTGACATCGTGCAGCCCAATACCCCAATGGCCTGTTGCATTTTGTCCGACGAGAAACCACTCATCGATATTGGCTATCGCTCTGTCGATTAAAAAATATCGATGGTAGCCGGTTGAGCCGCCCACGAAGTCGATTCTTGCGAGGAGGTGAAAGATACCATGCGCCATTGCCAAGTGTATGAACACCGCGAAGGCTAACGCTAGCCAGCGAATCGAAGACAGATTTCTCCTCAACTTCCAGAATAGCCAACCGATCAAGCCGAGGATCAATGCACTTACGGGCGTGCTTGACGAGCTTGCGAAAATGATGAGCAGACAAAAGCCCGTGCCCATACCGCACAAGACGATCCGCCTCCGATCCATGAGAGCGAGGCCAACAAAATACGGGACCAGCATCGCGAAGAAGACTCCTGCAATGATGGGGTGCGCGAATGCGCCCTGACACCTCAATCGCCCACCTCGCACGACCGTTAGTTCAGGCACCCCGCCCAGGAAAGCGAATGGATTTCTCCCTGTCGTCTTCTCGACCATGAAGAACAGCATTGCCAGAGCCAAGGCGGCCACTAACGGCCGAGCCAGGAAGATGATGTCCGCTCGACTCCGCAATAAGACCCGCATCATGAAATAGATGCCGAGCGTCGTGAGAGCGAATCCGAGCCGGTTCTCCAATCCCGCAGCCCCGAGTCTGACTATCGTCGCCGCAGAGGAAACCAGGACGAATGCAATCAACATTCCGTCCTGAAATCTGAATCTGAAGCTGGAGAGTTCACCCCGAATGACGACACGGAACATCGCCACGAGGACCAAGATCCGAATGAAGTCGAAGTCGAGCCCGGCAATAACGATGCGTTGATTCACCGAGACGAAGATTGAGAACAGAAAGAATGCGAGCGCTGCCACACGCCGTTGCAACAGGAGAATGAGAAGACAGCACGTCCCCAGCATCGTCAGCCCCGCTGGATGCATGGTCGTCTGATTCGCCCAAGCGTTGAACTTCCAGTCATATTGAGCGAGGCTCAACATGCGTTTGCCGATCTGCTTGAAGAGAGGAAGCGACGGACCATTCGCTTGATTCGATTGGCAGGAATGGCCTTCCAGATCAAATTGTCAAAGATCTTGGTGCCGCGGGCGATCCGGCGATCGAGGTGACACCTGAGGCGGTTCGAGTACCCGATGTATGAATAGCAGACCTCCGATTGATCAGACAACACGGTCTTGTACTGAGCCGATCCCTCCCCGAAGTGCATGTACTCGATCTTGTCCTTCGCCAATTCGTCCATTGATGCATACAGAAGGCTCATACCAGGCGCCAGTTTCTCGAATCGGCGGTCAAAACCAAGCTCTTCCAACCAAAAGTTCGTTCCAAAGAACCGCCCGATTTGGAATGCTGCAATGTCGCCATCTATCTCAAGCGTGAGACACAAGTGACCATTTAAGTCACTGGATTCCAGTACCGCCTCCCTTCGCAACGGGGAATTGGTGACCGTAGACGCAATCCGGTTCTGATACGTTCCCTCCTGGACCGGGCGAATCAAGTCAAGGAATGACTCGACTTCAGCACGAGAACGGTAGACCCTGATGACACCGCCGTGCTCTTCCATGATCATGC
>Ga0055584_100004456_pt1 | contig 13750 bp, 17 predicted proteins | sample OSDHelmetaG_FD_58716 | JGI IMG/M metagenome (GOLD analysis project Ga0055584, IMG submission 58716) | Pelagic marine sediment microbial communities from the LTER site Helgoland, North Sea, for post-phytoplankton bloom and carbon turnover... | ecosystem: Environmental > Aquatic > Marine >... | reverse complement strand
CTGGATAGAGCAACGGCCTTCTAATCCGTAGCGCGCAGGTTCGAATCCTGCCGAGGGCGCGCTTGTGAGGTCCCGGGGCATCGGTCTGGGATGTCCCCGAACCACATCCCGCCGAGGGCGCCGTCCACCGCCGTGGTCGCGACGTTGACATCGTCGCCGCAAAGGTCTTGAGTGGACTGACGACACATGGGGGTGTGGCATGTCCTGGAATCTCGAGGGAACGTTCTACGAGAACTGCTCGTGTGACGCGATCTGCCCGTGCACCTGGTCGAACATGGCCCATGCGGCCACCAACGACGATTGTCGGGCGGCGCTGCTGTTCGAGATCGACAGCGGGACGGTGAACGACATCGACATGGCCGGGACGGCCTGCCTCATGGTCATCCAGACCCCGGCCATGATGCCCGAAGGCAACTGGACCGCAGGGCTGGTCGTCTCCGACAACGCGTCGCCCGAGCAGACCGAGGCGCTGGGAGAGGTGTTCTCGGGGGCGCTCGGTGGGCCACCCGCCGGGCTGGCTCCTCTGATCGGGAACTTCGTCGGAGTCGACCACATGCCCGTCGAGGTCACCCACAGCGGCACCTCCCACCACGTTCGCATCGGCGACGCGGTCGACTACACGACCACGAAGGTGATGGTCGAGGACGATCCTGTCCAACTGACGAACATCGTCGTCCACCCTGCAGGGCCGACGCTCGACGTGGCCCAGGCCGACGGTGTCACCGTCGACGTCCACGGGATCAGCTGGTCCGGCGATTCGCTCTCTTCGTTCACCAATCGGTTCGCCTGGGCCGGCTGAGCAGGTTTCGGCCGTGACGACGGCGACGCTCGATTCGAGACGTCTGCCGAACGCGTCGTTGCTGTTGGCCGGCGCAGCTGTCCTCGCATGGGTCCTCACCCTCGGTTGGATCCGGGTCGAGGAAATGGGGGCCATGCCGGGAACGATGGGCATGAGCCTGCTCTCGTTCACGGTGATGTGGGGGCTGATGATGGCGGCGATGATGCTGCCGTCGGTGGCGCCCTTTCTCCTGACGTACCAGGCGACGATCGTGGAACATCGTGCCATTCGCCTGACGGCACTCGCGGCCGGGTACCTCGCGGCGTGGACAGCCGTCGGTGTGGTTGCCTATTTCGTCGCGGACTGGTTCGGCACCCTGGCGGCCGACGAGCCCGAGATCGCCCAGGGCGTCGCCGTGGGCACGTTCGCGGTGGTCGGCGTCTACCAGCTCACGCCACTCAAGTTCCGGTGTCTCAGTCACTGCCGCAGCCCGCTCGGCCATCTGATGCACTCTCTCGGCTTCAGGGGTCGCCTCCGCGACGTCAAGGCGGGCGTGCACCACGGATGGTTCTGCCTCGGCTGCTGCTGGGCCCTGATGTTGCTGATGATCGCCTTCGGCGTGATGAACGTGGGTGCGATGGTGCTGCTCGCCGTCCTCATTGCGATCGAGAAGGTGTGGCGCCACGGCGAGGGGTTTGCCCGCGCCGTGGGTGTGGCCTGCCTCGTCTACGCCGTCGCGATCCTGTTCGAGCCGGGTCTCGCCCCTGGGCTCGACCCCGATGCGGTGATGTCGATGAACGGCGTGCCGATGGAGATGTGACGGCCCGCGACGGCGCGGCGAAATCCCTGGCGGTCCCGTTATCCTCTGTGGTCCTTGCGTCGTGGGTGGCGCACCCGATCAGGCGAGGTTCTGCGTGAAGTTCAAGAAGGGCGAAACCGTCATCTACCCCCAGCACGGCGCATGTGTCGTCGAGGGGACCAAGAAGATGGAGTTCTTCGGCGAGAAGCAGGACTATCTGATCCTGAAGACCGTCATCAACGAGATGACCCTCAAGGTGCCGGTCGAGAAGACCGAGGAGGTCGGTGTCCGCCCGCCGGTCAGCGCCGACGAACTCGAGGACCTCGTGGCGGTGCTGGCCAAGCCCGACCCGCGCGTTCCCTCCAACTGGAGCCGTCGTTTCAAGAACCACCAGGAAAAGCTCAAGAGCGGCGACGTCTACCAGGTCGCCGAGGTCGTTCGGAACCTCGCCGCCCGCAACCGGGACGCCTCGCTCTCGGCCGCAGAGCGCACGATGTACGAGCGGGCCAGGGTGAACCTCATCTCCGAGATCTCCCCGGCGCTCAAGGTGTCGGCCGAGGACGCCGAGCTCTACCTCGACGACGCCCTCGCCAAGGGCGTCCTGAAGGCCGAGCAGGAACCGGCCAAGAAGTCGAAGAAGAAGTGATGCGCAGCGGCTCAGCCCGCTGACCCCGCGTCGTCTCCCGGCAGGCGGAACGTCACGATCACGGGCAGGTGATCGGACATCTGCACCCAGATCCCTGCGGTCTGCGGGACCGCAGTCCGCTCGTGGACCGCCCCGGGCGGCAGGAGGACATGGTCGAGCACCTGGGACGGGTCGATGGTCGGGTTCGTCGGTGCAGGACGCGCGTGCTCGGTCAACGGAAGGATCTCGATCACCTCGGGCTCATCGGCGTCGTTGAGGTCCCCGGCGATCAGCTGGTGGTGCCCCGACGATCGGCGGCGGACCAGTTCGGCGAGTCGTCTGGCCTCTGCGCGACGGTCGTCGGCCAGGGAGCCGGGCGACAGGTGCGCGTTGAACACCTGCAGCGTCTCTCCGTCCGCCCGTTGAACGGTCGCCCACTGGGCGATTCGCCGCCGATAGGTCGTGAGGGGCCGGCCGGGTGAGATCTCGGTGCTGCCCCGTCGGCGGAGCTCGTGCGGGGTCAGGATCGCCGCGCCCTCGGCGAACGGGAACACGAACCGGGTGAACGGGAAGTGCTTCAGCCGCCAGTCGACGCGCATCCCCAGGCGGCGCGCGATCCGCCACGCCTGCCACCACCGGACCTCCTGGAGTGCGACGACGTCCGCGTCGAACGCTCCGAGCGCAGCGGAGGGGAGCAGGACGCGAGGACGTTCGCGACCCTGGAGATTCCAGCTGACGACCGTCCAGCTCTCTGCGCGCTCCACCCTGACAGTCTGACCGACAGGCCGTTACCGCCGTACCTGTGCCGCCGCGCAGTGATGCTCGAAGAGGCGGGTGCCGAGTTGTCGGCAACGACCGCATCGACGATCGTCGGCGGCACATTGCCGATGGTGCAAGACTCCTCGCCATGTCTGACGGAACACAGGTGGCCTTTCTCGGTCTCGGCGTCATGGGCCAGCACATGGCGATGCACACGGCCAGGGCGGGCAACGACATGGTCGTGTACAACCGCACGGCACCGAAGGCGCTCGCATGGGTGGCCCGCTTCGGGCACCAAGCTGCGCCCACCCCGGCGGAAGCGGCGGCAGGCGCCGACGTGGTTGCACTGTGTGTCGGGAACGACGACGACGTCCGCGAGGTGGTCTATGGCGACACGGGTGTGCTGGCCACCATGAAGGCGGGCAGCATCCTCGTCGACCACACCACCGCATCGGCCGACCTCGCGCGAGAGCTCGCCGCTGCGTGTGCCGAGAAGGGGATCGGCTTCGTCGACGCGCCGGTGTCGGGTGGCCAGGCAGGTGCCGAGAGCGGACAGCTCACGGTGATGTGCGGGTGTGACGACGAGGACGTCTTCCAGCGGGCCCACGAGGTCATCGCCCCCTACGCGCGAAGTTGCGGCCTGCTGGGTCCGGCGGGTTCGGGGCAGCTGACCAAGATGGTGAACCAGATCTGCGCCGTCGGGGTGATCCAGTCGCTGGCGGAGGGGATCAACTTCGCCCAGCAGGCCGGCCTCGACGTGGACGACGTGGTCGACGTCATCAGCAAGGGGGCCTCCCAGAGCTGGCAGATGGAGAACCGCGCCCTCACCATGGCCGCCGGCGAGTTCGACTTCGGGTTCGCCGTGCAGTGGATGCGCAAGGACCTCGGCATCTGCCTCGACGAGGCCGAACGCAACGGGGCGCGGCTCCCGGTGACCGCGCTGGTCGATCAGTTCTACAAGGACGTCATCGCCCGCGGGGGCGACCGTTGGGACACCAGCAGCCTGATCGAGCTGCTCAGGAACTGACGCCGCACGCTCAGCGGGTGACGAGGCGCATCTCGTCGATGCCGCGGATCGTCACCCGGTCGCGGTAGACCGGCTCGGAAACCAGTTCGAGGCGGGGGAAACGCCGGATCAGGCGGGTGATCGCAATCGTGGCCTCGAGCCGTGCCAGTGAGGCGCCGAGGCAGTAGTGGATGCCCGCCGAGAAAGCCACGTGGCGGTTGCAGTTGGTCCGACGCAGATCGAGTCGTCCGGGGTCGGCGAACACGGCAGGGTCGTGGTTGGCCGCGCCGAGCCACGGGTTCACGAAGGTGCCCGGCTCGACCACGATCGTCCTGCCGTCGACCGTGTACTCGACGGGAACCGTGGGGACCCGCGCGGTCTGCTGGACCGGGCCGTCGAACCGCAGCAGTTCGTCGATCGCAGAGGCGTCGAGGCTCGGGTCGCCCCGCCAGAGGTCGAGCTGATCGGGGTTGCGCAGGAGGGCGTACGTGCCGTTCCCGATCAGGTTGACGGTGGTCTCGTGGCCGGCAACGTAGAGCAGGACCACGAACGTGAGCAGCTCCGCGAGCGTGAGCCGATCGCCCTCCTCCTCGACTGCGATCAGGCCGGACAGCACGTCGTCGCCGAGGTGACGGCGTCGCTCGTCGACGATCTCGAGGAGGTAGGGCGCCAGCTGGGCGGACGCCGCCTCGGCCGCATCGAGGTCGTCGAGCGTGGCGGTCGGCTCGAGCGAGGCGGTGAGAGCCGAGCTCCACTCCCTGACCTCACTCTCGCGGTCGTCGGGAATGTCGAGCAGGTTCGAGATCACCTGGAACGGAACCGGGAAGGCGAGCTCCTCCACCAACTCCATCTCGCCGGCGTCGGCGGCACGGTCGAGGCTCTGGTCGACGAGTTGCCCGATCGAGCCGCGGAGGCGCTCGATGGCGGTGGGGGTGAAGGCCTTCGAGACGAGGCGCCGGAGACGGGTGTGGTCCGGTGGATCGAGGTTGAGGATCGACTTCGATCCGCTCCGCGCACGTTTTGCCCGGCGCATCGACACGGGGTCGTCGCGGCCGGTCGCGCTCGCCACGATGTCGCGGCTGAAGTCGTTGCTGCGCAGCGTGTTGAGCACGTCGTCGTAGCGGGTGAGCACCACTGCACCCGTTTCCGTGACGTGAACCGGATCGGCGGTCCGCAGCCGGTCATAGAACGGGTACGGTTCGGCCCGGAACGCGGCATCGGAGACATCCCACATCGGCGATGTCGTGCTCTCTGTCGTGCCGTGGATCATGTCGCTCATCGGTACCTCTCGGACGTCCGCCCCGTCATCGGCGTCGCCGACCTGTTCGGTCTCGGAGTATACAGGCATGTATACTTGCTCCGGTGGCGGCCGGAACTGCAGCACGGAGACGGATGGCTCCCGACCAGCGCCGCGCCCAATTGCTCGACGCCGCCTCCGCGGCGTTTCTCACCGGAGGATTCGACGGCACCTCGATGGATGACGTGGCACGCGAGGCCGGGGTGACCCGGCTGATCGTCTACAAGCACTTCGAGTCGAAGCAGGCGGTCTACCGAAGTGTGCTCGACCTGGTGATGGCACGGCTGCGCGAGGAGTTCACGGGGCTCGAGGAGGTCGGCGAACGGGGTGGCGTCGTGCGGGCACTCCTCACCGTGGCGCGGATCCACCCCGATGCCTTCCGCCTCCTCTGGCGCCACGCCGCCCACGAGCCCGAGTTCGCGGGCTACGCCGCTGACGTCCGATCGCTCGCTGACGCCTACACGGCGTCGGTACTGGCCGGGCGGGCCGTGCCCGAGCCGTTGCAGGGTTGGACGGCGCGCGCTCTCAGCGCCCACGTGATCGACGGAGTGTGCACATGGCTCGACGAGGGCGATCCGGCCGACGACGAGTTGTTCGTGGACCGGCACGCGGCGGGCGCACGCGCCTTGGTCGGCGCCCTCGCCGACTGAGCCCTTCATCGACCGGTCAGTCGGCCAGCGCTCCGGCAACGGCGTCGACGACTCGTCCGATCTGGTCGTCGGTGATGACGAGTGGGGGGCTGAACGTGAGGGTGTCGGTGCCGATGGGGCGGGCGATGACCCCCCGATCGTGGAGCCGGTCGCGGACCTCGGCCGGGGTCCGGGGGCCTCCGATCCGGAGGCCGAACATCGCACCGAGTCCACGAACCTCCTCGATCGCACCGTCGTCCCGTAGCGCCTCGAAGCCACTGCGCATCTGCGCACCGATTCGAACGGCCTCACCCAAGAGGCCCTCGAGGAGGTCGATGTTCGCCAGCCCCGCCGCACACGCGGCCGGATGACCGGAGTACGTGTAGCCGTGACGGAGGACGAAAGCGGGATCGGCGGCGAGCGGTTCGTGCACCGCGGGGGCGAGGACCACGCCCCCGAGTGGTTGGTAGCCGGAGGTCACACCCTTGGCGAACGTGGTGAGGTCGGGCAGGACCCCGAAGTGGTCGGCGGCGAACCAGGGGCCGAGCCGCCCGAATGCGGTGATCACCTCGTCGAAGATGAGGAAGGCGCCGTGCTGGTCGCACAGCCGCCGTGTCTCCTCGAGATAGCCGGGGAGCGGCGGATACACCCCGGCGGCGCCCTGAACCGGCTCGGTGAGGACCGCCGCCACCCGCCCCTCTTGCTCGAGCATCGCCCGGGACATCGACTCGGAGTCGTCGGCGTCGACCTGGATCACCTCGGCCAACAGCTCGCCGTAACCCTCCTTGTTCGGCGGCAGACCCTGCGCGCTGGTGCCGCCGTAGTTCGTGCCGTGGTACCCGCGCTGGCGCGAGATGATGACCGTCCGCTCGGGATGGCCGGAGCAGACCTGGGCGAGCCGGGCCAGCTTCATCGCCGAATCGACTGCCTCCGAGCCCGAAGAGCAGAGGAACACCCTGGCCCGTTCGACCGGGGTGATGCCGGCGATCCTCTCGGCCACGGCCTCGGCACGGGGATTCGTGAACGGATCGAACAGGTGGTACGCCTCCAGCTCGCGCATCTGGGCGGTGACGGCCTCGACGATCTCGTGCCGCCCGTGACCGGCGTTGCAGTACCACAGGCCGGCGGTGGCGTCGATGTACTCCTTGCCGTTCGAGTCCCAGATGAGTGCACCGTCCCCGCGGACCACGTCGATCCAATCGGTCCGGGCCGGAGAGGCGAAAGGGTGCAAGAGAGCGCCGGTCATGCCCACCATCCTCGCGCCACGGTGGCAGTAGGGTCGGCCCCCATGCGCAAGCCCGAGGTCACCATCCCCGACGAGAACCCCCCGGCCGAACTGGTCGCCGACGACGAGATCGTCGGAGAGGGAGCCGAGGCCACGAGCGGTTCCATGGTGTCCGTCCACTACGTGGGCGTCTCCTGGTCCACGGGTGCGCAGTTCGACGCGTCGTGGGACCGGATGGAGCCGTTCGGCTTCGCCCTCGGACGCGGACAGGTCATCCAGGGCTGGGACACCGGCGTGCAGGGCATGAAGGTCGGCGGACGCCGTCGTCTCACCATTCCGCCCCACTTGGGCTACGGCGCGGCCGGCGCCGGTGGGGTCATCGCGCCCAACGAGACCCTCGTCTTCGTGGTCGACCTGCTCGACGTACGCTGACTCAGCCGCCCGCCATCCGCTCCTGCATGTCCTCGGGCATGCCGTAGGGAAGTGTGCGCTCGTGGAGGAGTGCGTCGTGGCGGCCCCTGTTCGCCGCGTCGTCGAGGAGCCGCTTCACGCGCCGGTTCGTGCCCGGCGAGTTGCGGGCGATCTCTGCGGCGAGACCGGTCACCGTGTCGTCGAGTTGGTCGTCGGGCACCACGCGGTCGACGAGGCCGATCGCTGCCGCGGTGGATCCATCGATGCGACGGCTCGTGAACATCAGTTCCTTCGCCGTCGAAGTGCCGACGCGTTCGGGCAACCGGACCGACATGCCCCAGATGGGGACGAGCCCCCACTGGCCGTGGGTGTCGCCGATCCGCGCCGACTCGCCGGCGACGAGCAGGTCGCAGCCGAGGGCCAGTTCGAGCCCGCCCGTGTAGCAGTGACCGTGGATCTGCGCAATCGTCGGCTGGGGGAGCGAGTCGAGCACATCGACGGTGTCCGGTTCGAAGTGCCGGCTCGGGGCGCGCTCTCCCGTCGCGATCGAAGTGAGGTCGTGCCCCGCGCAGAACGACCGGCCCGCTCCGCGGAGCACGACGCACCGCACGGAGTCCTCGTCGGCGAGGGAGTCGAGATGCGAGCGCAGGGCCACGAACACCGACGGGGTGAGAGCGTTGAGCTTGTCCGGCCGGTTGAGGGTCAGCGTGGCGACACCGTCGGCGTCGGTGCGGAGCACGAGTTCGTCGGGGGTGGCATCGGGGTCGCTCAATTGAGCCTCCGTGTCGCGGTGGATGATCGGCGGGTCGGGCAATTCGAGTCTGGCCGTTCGGTCGACCGCATGTGCCACCGGAGACCAACCCGTCGCCAACCGCCGCCCCACCGCCTACGGTGGGGGCCGTGACAGACGAGGCTCGTCCCTATGGTGGCGGCACGAGCGACCCGGCGCTCAAGCGGGTCCGCACCCGCCACTTCCACCGTGCCAAGCAGCAGGGGATCAAGATCACCGGCTTGACCAGCTACGACGTACTGTCGGCACAGATCTTCGACGAGGCGGGGATCGACTTCCTCCTCGTCGGCGACTCCGCCGGCAACACGGTGTTCGGGTACGACACGACGATCCCGGTCACACTGGACGAGCTGATCCCACTCACCGCGGGCGTGGTGCGAGGTGTGAACCGGGCCCTCGTCATCGGCGACATGCCGTTCGGTACCTATGAGAACGGCCCCGACGAAGCGCTGCACACGGCGACCCGATTCATGAAGGAGACCGGGTGCCACGCAGTCAAGCTCGAGGGCGGCGTGCGCAGCACCAAACAGATCAAGCGAGTGGTCCGAGCCGGGATACCCGTCATGGGCCACATCGGGTTCACACCGCAGAGCGAGCACGGCCTCGGTGGGCACATCATCCAGGGGCGTGGCGAGGGGGCGGCGCAGTTGCTCGCCGACGCCCATGCCGTCGAAGAGGCGGGCGCCTTCGCCGTGGTCCTCGAGATGGTGCCGTCGGCGGTGGCCGCTCAGGTCACCGAGGAGCTGACGATCCCGACGATCTCGGTGGGTGCGGGCCCCCACTGTGACGGGCAACTGCTCGTGTGGTCCGATTGGGCGGGGTTCAACCGTGGCCGGATCCCGCGCTTCGTGCGAAAGTACGCGGACATCGGCGAGACACTGCTGGCCGCGGCCGAGGAGTTCCGCCACGATGTCGAGTCGGGGGCCTATCCGGCACCGGAGCACGAGTACAACGACTGAGACCCGGCCTACCGGCGGCGGGCGGTGGCGGTGTAGCGATCGTCGCCGGGGATGCGGTCGAGTGCGATCGAGCGGAAGCCGGCTCGTTCCAGGGCGGCGCGCAGGTCCTGTCGCGTGAACGCGTGCTGGTGCAGGGTCCAGGTCATCGACTCGCTGACCGATCCGTCGTCGCCCAGGAACTCCAGCGTCGCCCGCAGCTCGACCGGACCGCTCGGTTCGGGCTGGGCCCATTCGTAGCTGCGTCGGCAGCGCCGACCCTCCCGCTCGACGATGACGGGCTCGACCTCCACGACCGGCTGCGCGGAGGTGGTCGCCTCCCAGTCACGGCTGTCGAGGATCAGGAGCCCGCCACTCACGAGCACCGACCCGAAGGCGGACAACACGCGCAGGAGATGGGGTGCATGGGCGATCGACGAGCCGACACAGAGCACGGCGTCGAACGAGTCGGGGGGAAACTCGGAACCGAGATCGTCCCACTTGCAGCGACGGACGTCGACGCCGGGAGCGTCGCTCGCGGCGAGGCGGCGGCGGGCCTCCGCGACCATGCCGGAGCTGGCATCGGTGGCCGTGACGCGTCGCCCTCGCTCTGCGAGCCAGAGCGCGTCGATCCCGAGTCCGCACGCAGCATCGAGCACCCGCGCGTGTTCCGGAATGGCGCGCACTGCGAGGCGGACACCGGGTGTGTCGCAGCCCACGCGCCTCCGGACGTCGTCGAGGAACCAGTGGTAGTGGGAGGCGAACGCGGCGTAATGGTCCGTCTGCGGCTCAGCTGCCGAGGATCTTCGCTTTCTGTGCGGCGAACTCCGCCTCGGTGAGGATCCCCTGGGCCTTCAGGTCGGCAAGCTGTTGCAGTTGGGCGATCGCGTCGTCGCCGGCCGCGGGTGGCGGGGCGGGCGGGGGCGGTGCGGCGGCGGCTTGCGCGGCGCCGTCGGCATAGGCCTGGTCGTAGGCGGCCTGCTGCTGAGCGGCCTGCTCCTGCTCCTTGCTGGCCCACCGCTTGCTCTGACGGTGGTGGACCCCACCGGCGACTGCACTGGCGGTTCCGGCAACGACGGCGGTGCGGGCAACTCCCCGCACCACTCCTCCTCGGCGACGCATCATGACTGTGGTTCTCCTTCGTTCTCGTTCGTTGGTTCAGTCGGCCAATTCGGCCTCGAGGGCGGCCAGTTCGTCGAGGGCGGCGACGATGCTCTGGGTGGGGATCCGACCGCTGTCGACGAGGAACCCGCCGGCCTCGCGGACGGCGATGGCGAACGGTGCCGCCCACGTGTTCTCGAAGACCAGCAGGACCGCCCGGGTGTCGACCTCGAGCGCCTCCCCGGCGGAGGCCAGGTCCTCGTCACCGAGGATTCCGGTGGAGGCACCGTCGAAGATGTCGACGTGGACGGCCTCGTCGGCGGGGAGATCGGAGATCTCGATCGCCTGAACCGACCCGTCGGACAGCTTGCGGATGAACATGAGGTCGAGGATGCGGATGAGCCCGCGGTCGACGAGGTCGAGGAGAGGTGGGGCGGCCGCCCCGGTGAGGGGCTCACTGAACTCGATGAGCAGCCAGTCGATCGGGCCCATCTCCTCGATGTTGTCGCTCATTTCCGTGCCTTTCTGCCGGGGCTTTCCTGTCCCGACAGTACTTCGTTTGTCGCGCCTGCCCACCACCTACACGGCAGATCCGTGGCCGACCACACGCTCGGGTGCGGCGTCCCGCCGGCGGCGTCCGTAGCCTCACGGTGCACTCCGCTGCGGCACGGAAGGGATGACATGACCGACGCCGACACCAGTACACCGCGCATCGAACCCGTGGACGAGGTCAGCCCCGAGTTGGAGGAGATCCTGAAGGGGGCCCTCCTGCTCGACGGGAGGCCGCTGAACATCTTCGGTGTGCTGGGCCACCACCCGAAGCTCCTCAAGCGCTTCACACTGTTCGCCGGCTTCCTTCTCAACAAAGGAATGATTCCGGCGCGCGAGAGGGAGATCGTGATCCTGCGGGTCGGCTGGAACGCTCGCTCCGAGTACGAGTTCGGCCAGCACACGATCATCGGCCTCGATGTCGGGCTGACCGGCGACGAGATCCTCGCCCTCACGCGGGCCCCGGACGAACACGAGTGGAGCGACGCCGACCGGGATCTCATCGCGCTCGCCGACGAGTTGGCCGCCGACGACCGGGTGGGTGACGACACCTGGGCGCGGCTGGCGACCCGTTGGTCCGAGGCGGAACTGATCGAGCTCCTCCTGGTCGCCGGGATGTACCGCCTCGTGTCCGGCTTCCTGAACAGCACCGGCGTCCGGCTCGACGACGGGGTCCCGGGATTCCCCGGCTGACTACGAGAGCGGTGCGGCTGCCGGCCGGCGACTGGTCTCACCGATCACGGCGAGCAGCCAGAGCACGGCCAGGCCGAGCACACACGCCAGCGCGATCGAGGCCGCGCCGAGGCCGAGCCAGGCACCGACCAACCCCACCACCAAGGGGCCGGTGATGCGCCCGATGTCCTGCATCACCGCGATCCCGGCCAGGAACTGGCTGGTCGCGTCGGCGGGCGCGAGGTCACTTCCGAGGGTGAGCATCGTTCCGGCGCTCAACCCGTTTCCGACGCCCATCACGACGCCCGCCACGATGACCGCCGAGGTCGAGTCGGCCACTCCGAGCAACAGCAGCCCGACGGCGATCAGGCCGAACGCCGGGATCATCGCCGCGAGCCGTCCCCAGCGGTCCATGATCCACCCCGCCACCGGGAACAGGAGGAGGTCGGCGGCCGTTCCGATCGCGACGACGGCCCCGACTCCGGCCGCGCTGAGGCCGAGGTCGTCCCCGATCAGGGGGAGGACCACGTACCGTCCTTCGCGCGCCGTCATCACGAGCAGCGGAACCACACCTGCCGTCAGCAACAGACGGAGGTGCCTCCGCAGCGATGCGAGGAGCGGCGCCGGCCGTGCGGGGCGTTCGCGACCGTCGAGTGCGGGCAGCGGGTCACGGCGGCTCAACAGTGCCGGGACCAGCCCGGCCCCGCTGAGCAGCCCGGCCACGAGAAAGGTCCAGGCGAACCCGATCGTGTCGGCCAGGACGCCCCCGAGGAGCGGACCGACGAACATCGACAGCCGGAATGCCCCGCCGATCAGGGCCATCGAGCGGCCCCGGACCTGACGGGCCACCCGCCGGGTGATGTAGGTCTGCCGCGAGAGGCGGATGCTCACGTTGGCGGCACCGGCCGCCATTCGCAGCACCACCAGGGCGAGGGCGAAGGTCGTCGCTCCCAGCAGCATCGTCGACAGCGCGAGAACCGCAAGGCTCCAGTCGAGGATGCGCTGTGATCCGACGCGGGCGATCACTGCACCGGCGGGGAGCCCTCCGATGAACGCGCCCACCCCGACCGCAGCGAGGATCAACGACGTGAAGGCGATCGACAGACCCGACTCGGTGAGATAGAGCGGGAGGACCGGGACGAGGACCCCTACTCCCAGCGTGCTGGCGGTGATCGGGAGGTACACGGGGAGCGCCAGGCGGCGCAGCACGCCGAGCGCCGAATCCGCGGTGCCGGATCCGGCGGCACCGGATGTGTCGATGGGTGTGCGTTCGGCCAGGCTGGCTACGTTACGCAGCGAGCCACGCGACACGCCCACACCGACGATGGAGAAAGCGGGAAACGAATCGATGAACGAAGTGCTCGGCGGCTCGCTCCGCCACCTCGTCGATCACGCCGAGATCACCGCACTGGCGGTCGCCTACTGCTGGACCATCGACGGCCACGACTGGGATGGGCTGGACGCCATCTTCACGCCTGACGCCACGGCCGACTTCGCCACTGCCGGCGTCCACGACGGTCGTGACGGGATCAAACAGCGCATCGAGGCGGCTCTCGGGTCACTCGACGCCAGCCAGCACGTCGTGTCGAATCATCAGGTGTGGGTCGACGGTGACACGGCGCAACACCGATGTCAGATGCGGGCGCAACACGTCCGCCACGACGCCGACGGCGGCCCGAACTACATGGTGGCGGGCCGCTACGAGGACCGTCTCGTGCGAACGCCCGACGGCTGGCGGATCGCCCACCGTGATCTCATCATCTCCTGGACCGACGGCAACATCAGGGTGGTCCGTCCCTGACGGATCCGCAGGGCGGGCGGCACCTGCCGACCCGTGTGGTGAGGGCCCCATCCGGTTACCGATTGAGGATTCAGAATCTCCGGGGCGGCAGATCTAGATTTGGCCGCACCGGCTGAGGTCGGTCCGATCCCGAGGGGAAGAAATCGATGTTGAGTTCACGGCGGAGTGGCTTCGTTCATCTGACGGCAATCGCGATGGCGGGCGCGCTCGTGCTTGCGGCCTGCTCCGAACCAGAGGACGACGCCGAGGACACCACGACGACCGAGCCGGCCGAGACCGAGCCGGCGGAAACCGAGGCCGCCGCCGGCACAGAGCCGGTGGAGACCGATGCGCCGGTGGAGACCGATGCGCCGGTGGAGACCGATGCGCCGGT
>Ga0055584_100004455_pt1 | contig 13756 bp, 15 predicted proteins | sample OSDHelmetaG_FD_58716 | JGI IMG/M metagenome (GOLD analysis project Ga0055584, IMG submission 58716) | Pelagic marine sediment microbial communities from the LTER site Helgoland, North Sea, for post-phytoplankton bloom and carbon turnover... | ecosystem: Environmental > Aquatic > Marine >... | reverse complement strand
TCGGATTCTGGGATTAGCGGACTAGTTCAACACCCCTGAACGAGCCCGTATCCACATACGTTCCCGCTCAGGGGCGCGTAAGTCGAAGGACGAGGGCACGGTCGCACGCACAGCCGATCCAGCCGGACCGGCGAACATCATATTTTTGAGACATTCTAGTCATTGGATTCTTTGCAATGAATCAGTGCGTTACCGTGATGCCTTATAGTGAATACTCGCAAAACCTACGTAAGAGTACTCGCAAAAGCTGACAATTGTTGGTTTTAAGCCCTTTTGTGACCTGTTTGCAACACCTTTTCGGCTATCCCGCACCGTTAGAACGAAGAATTGGGCTCAAGGAGGAAGGCCTCCTCTTCCGGGGTCGAGGGCCGCCCGAGGATCTTGTTGCGATGCGGAAAGCGTCCGAACCGTGCCACGATGTCGCGGTGAAGTTGTGCTGACTCGAGCCCACGTTGCACCGTCTCGTTGTGGGGCAGCTGTTCGAACAGGGTCACGCACGCCTCCTGGTCCGCCAAATGTTCGCTGTGCATAAGCGGCATTTAGAAAAACCAACTCTCCACCAAACCGAATTCCTTGTCGTAGCCCTTGGCAAGCGAGCCTTTGGCAACTTCGGTCGCATACCCATCTGCGGCATACATCTTGGGATTGTCGCGAAACATATTGCGCGAGAATTGGTCGAGCGTCACAACGAGCGCCAGCGCTGTCTTAGGTTGTTCCCGCCAATCCTCAAGGTCGCGCGCGGCCGCCTTGTCGTACGTGGCCCCAAACTGGTCGCGAATGACCGCATCGAAAGCGGCGTTCTTCTCGAACCACGCTTTGCGGAAGATCGCGTCCCCCGCGTCATCCCGATCGCTAAACCAGAAATCCAATACATCCTTCGGTGTGGCCTCGGTCATGTTTCCTCTTTCTGATTCGCGGCGCGACGGTGCCGACGACTGGCCCAATGGATGACACCCCAAACAACCAGCCCGCTCAACGCTAGAGCGCTCCACGTTTCCCAAGAAGCCGAAGACATGTTGTGTCCCAGCATCACCATCACAATGGTTACCGGGAGAATGCCCAATCCGGTGGCGAGGGTGAAGGCCAAGAGGCTGACCGTTGTCAGGCCGGCCGCGTAGTTCACCAGATTGAACGAGATCACGGGCAGAAACCGACTGACAAAAACCGCTTGCCAGCCGCTACGCGCCGACCAGCGATCGAGTCGTTCCCGGTGGCGGCCGGGCACCATCGATTCGACAAAGGGGCGGCCCAGCCAACGGGCCACGCCAAAAGCCGCAAAGGCACCCAGCATGGCACCGATCCAGGTGATGACCGATCCCCACAGCGGGCCGTAGACCAACCCGTTTGCAAACGCCACGAATTCAGCCGGAAACGGGATAAACGAATGCAGCACCATCAATCCGATAGAGCCAGCGACGCCCCAGCCACCGGCATCGCGCATGAATTGGGCAAAGGCCTCCGTCGAGAAATCCATCTCGCGCAAAGAAGGCAGCAACGGAAAGACAAACTGGATGATCAGGACAGTTGCGACGGCGACAACGGCCACCACCATGACGAGCCGCCTCACCAGCCGCGACGAACCGCGGCGTGTGGCATCACTCCTTGATCGCTCTTGCCCCACCGACGAAAACCCCCACACCCCAGAAATCATTAGAGGGCAAAAAAAGAGCCGGCGCGAGGCCGGCCCTGTCACACCCCGGTGAGGGGTTCGTGTTAGTTCTTTTCTTTGTCGACCAATTTGTTCTGCGCAATCCACGGCATCATGGCGCGCAGTCGTGCACCGACCTCTTCGATCGGGTGCTCTGCCTCGCGCGCCCGCACCGTTTTGAAGCTGGTCTGCCCGACTTCGTTTTCGAGCATCCAGTCCCGCGTGAACTTGCCCGACTGGATTTCTTCCAGAACGCGTTTCATCTCCGCCTTGGTCTCTTGGGTGATGATGCGGGGCCCGCGGGTGTAATCGCCGTACTCGGCAGTGTTCGAAATCGAGTAGCGCATGTTCGCGATGCCGCCTTCATAGATCAAATCGACAATCAATTTGACCTCATGCAGACACTCGAAATAGGCCATCTCCGGCGCATAGCCGGCTTCGGTCAGAGTTTCGTAACCAGCCTGAATGAGACTCGTCAGACCGCCGCACAGGACGACCTGTTCACCGAACAGATCAGTTTCGCACTCTTCGCGGAACGTCGTTTCGATGATGCCTGCCCGGCCGCCACCAATGCCCGAGGCATAGGAAAGGCCGATGTCCTGCGCATTGCCAGTTGCGTCTTGTGCCACGGCAATGAGACACGGTACGCCGCCACCACGAACGTATTCCGACCGAACCGTATGGCCGGGACCCTTCGGGGCGACCATGAATACATCGAGATCGCTGCGCGGCTCGATGAGCTTGAAGTGAACGTTGAGACCATGCGCAAACGCGAGTGCTGCGTTTTCTTTCATGTTCTCGTGGAGATGGTCGCGATAGATGTGGCGCTGCAACTCATCGGGCGTCAGCATCATGACGACGTCGGCCCACTTGGCCGCCTCGGCGACATCCATCACCTGAATGCCTTCGGCTTCTGCTTTGGCACGACTGCTCGAGTCCGGCCGAAGCGCAACCGCGACTTCTTTGGCACCTGATTCGCGCAAGTTGATGGCATGCGCGTGGCCTTGGCTGCCGTAACCGACAATCACGACCTTCTTCGACTTGATCAAATTCACATCCGCATCGCGGTCGTAATAAACACGCATAGCTATCCTCTTGGCGTTATGGTTCTAAAGCGAATCGGCGCCCCGGCTGATCGCGACGATGCCCGTTCGTGAGACATCGACCAGCCCGAGAGGCTTCATCAAATCGACAAAGGCGTCGAGCTTTGCGCTGGCGCCGGTTAGTTCAAAAACAAACGAGTCGTTGGTGCTGTCGACCACCCGCGCCCGAAAAATATCTGCGATCCGGAGGCTCTCCACGCGTGGCTCGCCCTTGCCGGCAACCTTAATGAGCGCGAGTTCGCGCTCAATGTGCGGCCCTTCAATGGTCAGGTCGCTCACCTTGTGCACCGGCACTAGGCGGCCGAGTTGCGCTTTGATTTGCTCGATCACCATCGGCGTACCCGAGGTCACAATCGTGATGCGCGAAATCTTGCTCGTCGCATCGGTCTCGGCAACGGTCAGGCTCTCGATGTTGTAGCCCCGGCCGGAGAATAGACCGATCACACGGGCCAGCACGCCAGCCTCGTTGTCGACCAGTGCAGCAATAGTGTGACGCCGTGAGCGTTTCTCAACTTCCGCCATGACGATACCTAGACCAGCGCCTTGCCGGCGTCGGAAACTTCACGGTTCTGGCGATCGACCGGGCCCAAGATCATGTCGTTATGGGCAGATCCGGACGGGATCATCGGGAAGCAGTTTTCGACCTTGTCGACCAAGACATCGCACAACACCGGACCGTCCGTGTTCACCATCTCTTCTATCAACCCATCCACTTGATCCGGGCGGTGGGCGCGTAAGCCTTTGATACCAAAGGCTTCGGCAAGTTTGACGAAATCCGGGAGCGCTTCGGAATAGCTTTCCGAATAGCGGCCCCCATGCAGCAACTCCTGCCACTGACGCACCATGCCCATGTATTCATTATTGAGAATGAACACCTTGATCGGCAGGTTGTACTGCGCCGCGGTCGATAGTTCCTGGATACACATCAGGATCGATGCCTCGCCGGCGATGTCGACAACCAACGCCTCGGGGTGCGCCAGTTGGACACCGAGTGCGGCCGGCATGCCATAGCCCATCGTGCCCAGGCCACCTGATGTCATCCAGTGATTGGGCGATTCGAATTTATAGAACTGCGCCGCCCACATCTGATGCTGACCGACCTCGGTCGTAATGAAGGTTTCGCGGTCTTTCGTAAGTTCGTAGAGCCGCTCGATCGCGTACTGCGGCTTGATCGTCTCGTCGCCCTGATCGTATTTCAAACAATTGATCGAGCGCCATTCGTCGACCCGACGCCACCAAACTTTCAGCGCGTCCTGATCGGTCTTAAGGCCTTCGCCCTTCCACATCGCGATCATGTCTTCGAGAACCGCGCCAACGTCGCCGACAATCGGCACATCGACGGAAACATTCTTGTTGATCGATGAGGGATCGATATCAACGTGGATTTTCTGTGAGTTCGGGCTGAATGCATCGAGCCGACCGGTGATGCGGTCATCAAACCGTGCACCAAGACACACCATCACGTCGCAGTCATGCATGGCCTTGTTGGCTTCGTATGTCCCATGCATGCCCAACATGCCGACAAACTGCGGATCGGACGCCGGAAACGCGCCAAGCCCCATCAGCGTATTGGTAACGGGGACCCCGGTGAGATGGGCAAACTCTATCAGGCGCGCCGAAGCTTCCGGCCCTGAGTTGATGATCCCGCCGCCGGTATAGAAGATCGGTTTCTTGGCACCAGCGATCAGTTTGACCGCCCGTTCGATAGCAGCGCCGTCACCTTTGATGCGGGGCTGATAAGTACGGTGCACAACCTTTTCAGGTCCGACATAGTCGCCCTTGCCCAACTGGACGTCCTTCGGCATGTCGATCACGACAGGACCGGGCCGGCCGCTACGCGCCACGTAGAACGCTTCATGAATCACGCGCGAGACGTCATCAGGGCTTTTGACCAGGTAGTTATGTTTCGTGCAAGGCCGCGTGATCCCCGTGGTGTCGGCCTCTTGGAAGGCATCGTTGCCGATCAAATGCGTGGCCACCTGACCGGTGATGCACACGATCGGGATGCTGTCCATGAGGGCATCGGTCAGGCCGGTCACGGCATTCGTGGCGCCCGGGCCGGAGGTTACCAAAACGACACCGACCTTGCCGGTCGATCGGGCATAGCCTTCGGCGGCATGAACCGCGCCCTGCTCGTGCCGCACCAAGATGTGGCGCAGTTTGTTCTGGCCGAAAATTGCGTCATAGATCGGCAGGACGGCGCCCCCAGGATACCCAAAGACGACCTCGACGCCTTGGTCCACCAAGGCACGAATGATCATTTCGGCGCCGTTCTTTTGCTCGTTACTCATCTCTCTACCTGTCTAGCGGGTTGGGACCACGAATAGCGAAACCGCCCTGCACCCTGGCCAGCGACGGCCAAGGAGACCCAGGCGGTTTACATTTCATGATCAGAGGCCCCAGAAGCCCCGGATTCCTTAACAATTTCCGGGAACCTAGCCCCTCCGCCGGGGAGCGTCAACAACTATGCGCGAATTTTCGCAAAGAATTCGTTAAGAGATGTTTTCGAATCTTGCTCAATTCGTGGCCAGTTCGTAATTTGATTACGAAACCAGGTCATTTGGCGCTTGGCCAATCGGCGGGTCGCCTGCTGCCCTGCGGCGATTGCCTGGGCGCGATCAGATGCCCCCGAAAGGAAATCCGCCATTTCCTGCACCCCGACGGCCCGGCGGGCCGGTGCTTCGTTTGGGGGCTGGGTTTCCAAGAATGCCGCCACCTCCTCCAGTCCGCCCCCATCGAGCATCGCCTCAAACCGAGTATCGATTCGGTGGTAGAGATCTTCGCGCGGCACCTCGACCACGGCCCGCAGGATCGGCCCGTCCAGGCCCCCTTCGGGAGGATCGCGCTGCCAATCGATGAGGGGGCGGCCCGTTTCGATCAACACTTCCCAGGCGCGTGTGAGACGCTGGCGATCGGTGAGCCCGAGGGCCGCCGCCGTGCCTGGGTCTTTGTCGGTGAGCATGCGGTGGACCTCTTCCGGGCCGACACGGTCCATAAGCACACGCGCCGCCTCACGCACGGCGGCTGAAACGGGGGGGATGGGCGCAAGGCCGTCGACAAGCGCGCGGAAATAGAGCCCCGTACCACCGACGACGAACGCAACCCGCCCCTCCTCCCTGGCTTCGTTGATCGCCTCATGGGCTTGGACACAAAAGGCTGCGGCCGACCACGGCTCCGACGCCGGCAAGACGCCGTAGAGGCGGTGAGGCACAGCGTCTTCATCGGCAACCGTGGGACGAGCGGTGAGAATGCGCAGCTCGCGATAGACCTGCATGCTGTCGGCGTTGATAATCGTCGCGCCGCCAACGGGTTCGAGGCGGCGTGCCAATTCCAACGCCAGCGACGACTTGCCGCTTGCAGTCGGGCCGGTCAATAAGACAACAGGCTGTTCCATGTGCGATGAGTATGTAGTTGTGTCGAAGCCTTACCAGTTTGTTCTCCTCTTTGTCACATCGGACCGCCCCACATGAGCCTCGTTCTCACCGCGATTGCCGACCCCGACAGATCGCCCCTGGATTCTGCCGTCCTCGATCGCCTCGTCGCCGCGGTCACCGCGACCAACGTGGCCCTGTCGCCGCCGCAATGGCTCAGCGAGAACGAGGCGGTCGATTTCGACATTGGTGCCGATGACCGCGGCGCCATCTTGCAGGCCGCGCAAACAAGCGTACGGGGCTTAGCTGTCGATGTGGCCGTGCAGCCCAAGGCCAATCGCCGCAAGCGATTGCTGATTGCCGACATGGATTCGACCATCATCCAACAGGAGTGCATCGACGAGCTTGCCGATGCGATGGGCCTGCGCGACACCGTATCGGCCATCACCGAGCGGGCGATGCGCGGCGAGATCGCGTTTGACGATGCCCTTCGCGAGCGCGCGGCGATGCTTGCCGGGCTCGCCGCCGACGCGATGGACGCGGTCTATCAAGAACGCATCAAAGTCACCCCCGGCGCGGCGACCCTGGTCGCGACAATGCGCGCCAATGGGGCACTGACCGCACTGGTATCTGGTGGGTTCACGTTCTTCACACAACGAATTCGCGCCCGCGTCGGGTTCGATATCGACCAAGCCAACGAGTTATTGCTCGACGACCAGGGGCGCCTCAGCGGTCAGGTCGCGGCGCCCATCCTGGGACGCGCAGCAAAAGTCGACGCCCTCAAGAGCCTCGCGCAACAACACGGCGTGGGCCTTGAAGAGGCGATGGCGGTGGGCGACGGGGCGAATGATCTCGCGATGATCGAGGCCGCCGGATTGGGCGTGGCCTTTCACGCCAAGCCGACCGTGGCCGCCCAGGCCGATGTTGAGATTACCCACACCAACCTGACCGCGCTGCTGTTTCTCCAGGGGTACAAACGCGCAGATTTCGTCACACCCGCTTAGAAAATAAACGGGGCGCCGCAGCGCCCCGTTTGTCGAGCTAAGTGGGGGCGACTCGCTAGCCCTGGTCGAGACGAACCGCGACGAAGCGAAGATCGCCGGCGCGTTCAACCAACAACAACACCGACTTTCGCCCGGTCTCTTGAACGGTTTTGATCTTCTCGGCCACTTCTTGCGGCGACGCCACCGGTTCCTGATTGACCTCAACGATGAGGTCGCCCGGACGGATGCCTCGCTCAGCGGCGGTACTGTCGCCACCGACGCCAGTCACCACAACGCCCTTCGAGTCGTCACCCAGTTGGAACTCGGACCGCGTATCCGGCGTCAGCGAAGACAACGCCATGCCAAGGACTTCGCTTCGTTGTGGGGTCGGGCCACCAGGGGTGAAGGCAGCCTCTTGCACTTCTTCGAGTTCACCCACTTTGACGCGGAGTTTTTTCTCCGCACCCTTGCGCCAGACCACAACGTTGACGGTTTCGCCAATTTCGGTGTCGGCAACGATCCGCGGCAAGGAGCGCATCTCTTCAACGTCCCGACCGCCGAACTCTAGAATGACATCGCCAGCGAGGACCCCGCCAGTATCAGCCGGCCCCTGCTCGTTGACCTTGGAGACCAACGCACCGCGGGGTTTGTCGAGCCCGAGGCTTTCGGCAATCTCGTCATTGACGGTTTGGATCTGAACGCCGAGCCAGCCGCGCTTGGTACGGCCAAAATCGGTCAGTTGTTGCACGACCCGTTTGGCAAGATTGGCGGGGATCGCAAAGCCGATGCCGACTGATCCGCCCGACGGCGAGAAGATGGCCGTGTTGATCCCGACGACTTCGCCATCGAGGTTGAACATCGGGCCGCCGGAGTTGCCGCGGTTGATCGACGCATCGGTTTGGATGAAGTTGTCATAGGGGCCGGCATTGATGTTGCGGCCACGCGCCGAGATGATACCAGCCGTCACGGAGCCGCCGAGCCCAAACGGATTCCCGATCGCTAAAACCCAATCACCGACCCGTGACGCCTCGGAGTCGCCCCAAGGGACGGCCGGCAAATCCTTATCGGCTTTCACCCGCAACACCGCAAGATCGGTTTTTTGGTCGCGCCCAACAATTTCGGCCGGGTAAGACGTGTTGTCGTCGAGAATGACGGTGATTTCGTCGGCTTCGGCAATCACGTGGTAGTTGGTCACCACGATTCCCGATTTATCGATGATAAAGCCCGACCCGAGGGACTGCGCCCGACGACGCGGCGACTGGTTGCCGCCCTGGCCCTCTTGGCGGTCGAAGAAATCTTTGAAGAAGTCTTCAAACGGCGAGCCCGGCGGCGCCTGCGGGCGCTGGCCCCGCGTAGCAGGACCAACCGACTGCGATGTTGAGACGTTGACGACGGCCGGTTTTAGCTTGGCGGCCAGGTCGGCAAAACTGAGAGGACGGTCTGCGGCTTGCGCACCTGACGCCACGACCATGGCAATCAGTGCGGTGACAATACCGAGAGCCCAGAACCAGGCGTTCATCCCTTGTTGGGCGCGGTTCGATGGAACCGCCGTGACCGAGGATTGGATCCGATCAGGTTTCGACATAAATCACTCCCAAAAGCATTTGGACCTGCCCACGGGCGAGGTCTTGTACTGTATAGACACGAGTCAGGCGCCAAAATTCCGGCGCGGCATGCGTTCAATATATGCCGCCTTGCGAGGTCGACAAGTATGGGATTTTCCGTGTCAGGCTCGAACCAGCGCAACGACCCCGAGGCCGACGATGGCCAGCGCCAACCCGGCTGTCCGCAGCGAGGTGCTGCTTTGCCGAATTGCCGCCGCCATCAGCCGTTTCATGCCGTCTGGCATCAAGCTATAGAGCACACCTTCGAGGACGAGCGCGATGCCGAACCCAACAATGAGGTCGTCCATCCTTCGCCCTCCGAGAGGCTGATCACTGCCTTTTTATCGCCCGTGCGGTCCTTCGAGAAAGACCTGGGCTAGTTCGGCACCCCATTCGGGAACAATGCGCCTTCGAAATCCTGGAAGTAGCGGAAGAAATCGCTATCCGGCGATAAGACCATCGAGGTGTCATCACTGGCGAGCGTATTCTCATAGGCGAGCATCGACCGATAGAACGAGAAGAACGCAGGGTCTTGTCCGAATGCATCGGCAAAGATCTTGTTCCGCAGCGCATCGCCTTGACCTCGGGAGATCTGAGACGCGCGTTCCGCCTGGGCAAGAATAACAACCCGTTCACGATCAGCCTGGGCCCGAATCCGCTGGGCCTGCTCCGCACCTTGGGCGCGGAACTCAGCGGCTTCACGTTCACGTTCACGCTGCATGCGACGGAAAATCGCCTGGCTGTTCTCCGAGGGCAGATCGGCGCGTTTGATCCGCACGTCAACGACCTCAATCCCCAAGTTGACGGTCTGTTCGCCGACCAACTCGGTGATCTTCGCCATCAGCTGCGGGCGTTCATCAGTCAGAACCGATGATAGCGGCACTTCACCAAGAACACGCCGCAAGCTCGAGTTCACGATCGGACCCAATCGCGTCTCCGCGACCGCTTGGGTTTGCACCGATTTGAAGAACTCCAGCGGATCGACGATGCGGTACCGCGTAAAGGTATCGACAACCAATCGTTTTTGATCGGCCGCGATGATCTCGGCAGCAGGCCCGTCATAGTTCAGAACGCGTTTGTCGAAGACTTCGACGTTTTGAATGAATGGTAGTTTGACGTTGAGGCCAGGCTCCTGGATGACCCGCTTGGCATCACCAAACTGCAAGACGATCACTTGTTCCCGCTGCTCAACCGTGAACAACGTCGAGGCGCCGACGATGACAACGACGAGGAGGGCAATCGCTAGAACGATCAATGAACTGCGTCTCATTGGCTTGCTCCTGAGCTAGCGGTTCCAGGTGAGCGGGTGAGCTCGTTCAGCGGCAGGTAGGGCACGACGCCATTTTGGCCGGAGTTCGGATCGATAATGATCTTGGACATCCGTCCCAAGACCTTTTCCATCGTCTCCAGGTACATGCGGCGCGCGGTGATTTCCCGAGCGTCCTTATACTCGCCGTAGATTGACAAGAAACGTTGGGCGTCACCTTCGGCCGTCTGAACGACCTGCTCGCGGTACGCCTCGGCCTCCTGCGTCAAACGAACGGCCTCACCACGAGCACGCGGCAAGATATCGTTGGCGTAGGTTTCCGCTTCGTTGATCTGGGTTTCCAGATCAGCGCGGGCACGCTGCACGTCGCGAAACGAATCGATGACCGCACCCGGCGGATCAACCTGCAGCAACTTCACCTCGTTGACGCTGATCCCCGCCTTGTATGAGTCGAGAATGCGCTGGATGTTGTCACGGGTTTGCTGCTCGATCTGAGCACGACCTTCTGCCACGGCAAACTGAAACGCCGACTGGCCGATGGTTTCGCGGATGGCACTTTCGGCCGCAATCTTCACGGTGCCGTCAGGGTCTTCGATGTTGAACAGGTACTCGCCGGCATTATTGATGACCCAGAATACCGTCAAGTCGATGTCGACGATGTTTTCATCACCCGTCAGCATCAAGCTTTCTTCCGGCAAGTCGCCTTGCGTGGACCGCCGCCCTTCGCCGGTCCGAAAGCCGACCTCGACGCGTTGCACGCGGGTAACCGTCGGCGTAAAGACCGTCTCAATTGGCCTGGGCAGATGATAATGCAAACCCGGTGTGGTGGTGTTGACCCACTCGCCAAACCGCATCACCACGCCTTGTTCGTCCGGCGCGACCCGGTAGAAACCGGTCAGCAACCAGATGACGAGAACAGCGAGCAACGCCAAGATAATGGCGCGCGGGCCGCCCGCCCCGCCCGGAATAAACCGGCGGAAGCGATCTTGGCCGCGGCGAATAAGGTCTTCGAGGTCTGGCGATTGGGGCTGGCGTCCTGAGGGGCCGCCGCTTTGGCCCCAAGGGCCGCGTCCGCCACCTTGCCAGCCACCCCCCTGATTATTCCAAGGCATCGAATTTCCTTCGTTTTATTTTGGGATGAACGGTGCGGGCATTTGTCTTTTCGGTCCCGCGGTTTATATGACACCAATAGGCGTTGCTGCAAACAAAGCACAACTAACGGGCGTCACACACACGTGACACCGGCCTCATATGAGTGTTTCCACGGTGGGTTCAAGTATGGCTGACGTCAATGAGGATAGAATTTTCGAGGTCTTGCGGGGAATTCGCGGACCAGACGACCCGCAGGACGTCGTCAGCCGCGGGTTGATTCAGGGTCTGCAGGTCCGCAACGGGCACGTCGCCTTCACGGTGGAAGTCGATCCCGAGCGCGCGGCGCATTACGAACCCTTGAGAAAGCAGTGCGAAGACGCGGTTTTCGATATGCCGGGCGTCCTGTCGGTCACCGCCGTGCTCACGGCCCACCAAGAAGCACCCCAGCCGCAAAAAGAGGGCGCCAAGGGCGGTATGGGCGAGGGCAAAGGCGGCATGGCGCAAGGCGGCGGCGCGGCCGGCGAACAGCAGAAAAAGGGCATTCCCGGCGTGCGCGCGATCCTGGCCGTGGCCTCCGGCAAAGGCGGGGTAGGCAAATCGACCACCGCCGTGAACCTGGCGATGTCGTTTGCACGCGCTGGCCTGCGGGTGGGTCTGATGGATGCCGACATTTACGGCCCGAGCGTGCCCAAAATGATGGGATTGTCCGGGCGACCCGATGCGACGCCTGATGGCCAAAAGGTGCTGCCGAAGGAAGCCTTCGGGGTGAAGTGCATGTCGATCGGCTTTTTGGTGCCTGAGGACACGCCGATGATCTGGCGCGGGCCAATGGTGATGAGTGCGATTCAACAGCTGTTGCACGAAGTGGTGTGGGGCGAGTTAGACGTACTGGTGTGCGACCTGCCCCCAGGCACGGGCGATGCGCAGTTGACGATGGCGCAGCATGTGCCGATTACCGGCGCGGTCGTGGTTTCGACGCCGCAGGACGTGGCGCTGCTTGATGTCCGCAAGGGCCTCAACATGTTTCGCAAGGTCGATGTACCGGTGTTTGGCGTGATCGAGAACATGAGCTTTTTCCTGTGCCCGAGTTGCGGCCATCGCGCCGAGATCTTCGGGCACGGCGGCGCGCAGCAAACCGCCGCCGAGATGGAGACCGACTTTCTTGGTGCGGTGCCGCTGCATCTTTCTATTCGCGAGCATGCCGATGCCGGCACGCCGATCGTCATGTCCGAACCGGACAGCGAACATGCCGGGGCTTACCAAGCCATTGCCGGCCGGGTTGCCGAAAAGATCGAGCGCGCCCTGGCCGAAGACGCGGTGACGGCGCCGCGCATCGTTATTGAGTAGCCGCCGCGCACTGCTCCATCAGATGACCAGCGCAGCATGACCGGCGCGAGCCCCGATCTGCGCTCAGCGCTCAACGCCATCACCAACGACCGGGTGCTGTTGAAGGACCACCTGCCCCGGATCGCAGAATTGGCCGCGCGTTTTGGCCACACCATCGTCGCCCAAACAGAGACCCACACCGCCGGGTTCAACTGTTTTGCTTTTGCGTTCGGGTTGTGGAACCAGGCCGACTATGTGCGCATCGCTGCCGCCGAGCATCGCATCGGCGAGAACCGGTTTTTTGCCAGCAGCGCTTTTGCCCGCCATCTCTTGACCACCGGCGTTTTGGGACCGGTGTCGCGCCGCGACTTGCGTGCCGGCGACGTCACGCTTTATGGCGATCAGAACCAACCCGCGCATGCCGCGCGTTTGATCGATGCCCACCGCATGCGCTCGAAATAGGGCCGGGGCCACCTTTACGATCACAACATTTGGGAAGTACCGGCCCGCTACGGGCACACCGTGCGGTTCTTTCGCCCGACGCCCGCCACGTCATTTCGCGAGTCGTTTCAACGGTTTGTCGCTACGCACCCGGCTTGGCCGACGTTTGCCGCCACCTACCTTGCGGCCGGTTGAGCCGAACCGGAGGGCCAAGAGCATTGGCGCGGGCGCGCTGCCGGGGCAGGATGGCCGCTTGAGAGCAGAACGGGAGCCTGGGTTATGACGATGTTTGTCTTGGGATTGGCGTTGTGGAGCGTGGTGCATTTGATGCCGAGCGTGGCGCCAGGCTTGCGCGGTCGCCTGATGTCGATCGGCGAGGGGCCGTACAAAGGCCTCTACGCGCTGACGATCGTCGGCTCATTGCTGTTGATTATTTTCGGCTGGCGGGCAGCGGAGCCATCCTTCGTCTACACCGAACCCGAGTGGGGTCGGATCGTCAACATGGCGACGATGCTGGTGGGGCTGATCCTATTCATGTCGGGCCGGTTACCGACCAACATCAAACGCTACCTTCGGCATCCGCAACTAACGGGCGTGGCATTGTGGGCGGTGGGTCACCTGCTGGCCAACGGCGATTCGTTGTCGGTGTTGTTGTTCGGGGTGATGGGCGTGTGGGCACTGGTCTCGATGGTGACGATCAACCGGCGCGATGGCGCGTGGGTGAAACCCGATCCGGTGCCGGTCGGCCGCGATCTGGTGCCGGTGATTATCGGCGTCGTGCTGTACGCGATCCTCGGATGGGTGCACCCCTACATCGCGGGCATTTCGATCTACTAAACCAGCGCCGAACGAATGCGCGCTTAGGCGTCGAGCCAGTCGGCGAGCATCTTGGCGAGCGCGACGGTTTCGTCGTCGGTCGCC
>Ga0055584_100004454_pt1 | contig 13757 bp, 17 predicted proteins | sample OSDHelmetaG_FD_58716 | JGI IMG/M metagenome (GOLD analysis project Ga0055584, IMG submission 58716) | Pelagic marine sediment microbial communities from the LTER site Helgoland, North Sea, for post-phytoplankton bloom and carbon turnover... | ecosystem: Environmental > Aquatic > Marine >... | reverse complement strand
CTAGGCCATCTTCATGCAGTGCGCCAGTCACGAGGGCTGTGAATGCAACCACCAGAACGGCACTTGTTAGTTCAGTCAACCCCAGCACCTGGAGGAGCCAAACGAAGCCAGCAACTAACGCACCTATCAATGCACCAACAATTGCAAAACAATAAGCACTGTCAGCTAAGCTCTGATCAAGTTGCCGTCGAATGATGGGGAGGGGCAGTCTCGTCAAAAAGGTAACGGCGAGATAGAGGTGCGTGAGAAATTTAAGGAGAAACATTTTGATCGCAGACGTTAAATTCTGATTGCTTAGGGCAAAAGAACCTGCTTTTTACGCCCAAACATCAGAGGCTTATAAAGCTCTCGAAGAATCGACGCAACCACCTCAGCCAAGGGAATACGAAGTGTCTACTGCTGCCTCACTCGCTTCATTTGATGAAATCCGCAAACTTTTCCCGCAATTGCCAGGCCCGGACCTGGAAGCAGCAACGGCAACAGCAGAACGTGAAGTTCAGTTGACGAAACCTGCTGGTTCGTTGGGGCGCCTTGAGGAGCTCGTTTCTTGGTTGGCAACTTGGCAGGGAAAGCACCCACCAGCGATAGAACATCCAAGGACTGCCGTTTTTGCGGGCAACCACGGTGTCGCGGCGCGTGGCGTTTCAGCCTTTCCGGCAGAAGTTACCAAGCAGATGGTTGCAAACTTTCTTCATGGTGGTGCCGCTGTTAATCAACTCTGCGGGTTTGCCGATGCTGATTTGAAGGTTTACGAACTGGATCTGGACAACCCGACGGACGACTTCACTGCTGGTCCGGCCATGTCCGAGGAGGACTGTGTCAAAGCCATGGCTTACGGCATGACAGCGGTTGAACCCGGTGTTGATCTACTTTGCTTGGGCGAAATGGGAATTGCCAATACGACGTCGGCGGCAGCGATTTCGGCTCTGCTTTTTGCTGGAACTGGCGACGATTGGGCTGGCCCTGGTACAGGTGTAGAAGGCGAGGCGCTGGCGAACAAAAAAGCGGTCATTGATGAAGCGATTGCCTTGCACGCCGAGGCCAAATCCGACGGCTTAGAAGTCTTGCGCCGTGTTGGAGGTATGGAGTTAGCAGCAATTGTTGGTGCTATTCTTGCTGCTCGTATGGCAAGGGTGCCGGTTGTTCTTGATGGGTTTATCTGCACGGCCGCGGCAGCAGCGCTAGAGGCCAGCTGCAAAGGAGCATTGGATCACTGCATTGTAGCGCATAGTTCGGCAGAGCCCGGACATAAAGCACTGGTTGAGAAACTTGGTAAAGAACCTTTGTTCGATTTTGGCATGAGGTTGGGTGAAGCCTCGGGCGCTTCTTTGGCGGTACCAATCCTAAAGGCGGCAGTTGCGTGCCATTCTGGGATGGCTACTTTTGCTGAAGCGGGGGTCGCGGGTAAGTCTGGCTGATCCTTTCCAAGCAACAAGAAGTTTTCATGACGATTTGATGACCTCGTTGAAAATGGATGCTAACCTGATCGCTCAACAAGTGATTTAGGGCAGACTATGGATATCACCAGTGCTAATCCTTTGGGTCGATTGAGTGTTGCCGCAGCTCATGGGCGCATCAACCTCAGGACGCTGGTCCTTATTCGGTGGATTGCTGTATTCGGGCAAGCAGCAACTATTCTCCTGGTCCATTTCTGGATCGGATTTGAGCTACCTCTGTTTTCTACATTGCTAGCTGTTGCTGCGTCAGCGTTCGTTAACTTGGTTGCCTGGCGCCTGACCATTCGTCGTGAAGGGCAACAGGGAAGCTGGCTGCAAGAGAATGACGCTGCTCTCTTCCTGGGGTTTGACATCATCCAGTTGGCTGTTCTTTTCTGGTTAACTGGCGGATTGACCAACCCGTTTTGCGTCTTAATTTTGGCTCCGGTAACAGTGTCTGCCTCCATTCTCTCCCGACGCAGTACCACCGTTCTTTCTGCCGTTGCTCTCTTCGTTGTTGGGGTTTTGATTTATGACCACAAGCCCTTACCTTGGGGTGAAGGCAATTTAGAACTTCCCTTTGTTTATCTGGTAGGAATCGGTTCTGCGCTTGCTATTTCCATCTTGTTTATTGCCTCTTATGTGGCCAGCTTAGCTGCGGAGGCGAGAGATGTTTCCGATGCTCTCACCTCGGCAGAATTGGCGCTAGAAAGAGAGCAAAAATTGTCGGCGGTAGGGGGACTAGCGGCGGCGGCGGCCCACGAGTTGGGCACACCCCTCGGGACGATTGTTTTGGTGGCAAAGGAGCTTGCAGCTGACTTGCCGAGAGATTCTCGTATGTTGGAAGATGCCAATTTGCTGGTGTCTGAAAGCTTGAGATGTAAAGAAATTCTTACAAGCCTGACAGCTGATCCCAAGGGAGATGAAGGGGAGGCCTTTAATTGGATCTCCATTGAAGCTTTGGTTCAGCTGTCCTCAAAAAACTACCGCCATAGTGATGTTGATATATTGACCGATTTTGCACCGTTTGAAGACGAAGACATGAGCAAACAACCATTGATGCCGCGCAGTCCTGAGATCATTCACGGCCTCGGTAACATAATTCAAAATGCCATACAATTTGCATCCTCAACTGTAACAATTGCTGGTGCCTGGAATGAAAACAAGATTGAAATCGAAATTGTGGACGATGGCCCAGGATTCGAAGCCTCGGTTTTGAATCGATTGGGTGATCCTTACGTTTCAACTGGCAGCCGAAATCGCAAACAAAAGCCTAAAAGCTCGATGGGATTAGGTGTTTTCATCGCCAAAACCATGTTGTCTCACACTGGCGCGGAAGTCGAATTCCTAAATAGCGAAGACACAGGTGCCATTGTGCGAGTCGTTTGGCCTAGAAGCGCCTTAACTCTAGACCAAAAGCGACAAGAAGCGTAATATGGGCGGAATGTCATATTTGATTTGAGACTCAGGCCTTATGAACCAGCCAATAGATGAGAAAAACCTGCTTATCGTAGACGATGATGATCGCTTCGCGGATCGTTTAGCTTTGGCTATGGAAAGGCGTGGTTTCAACGTTACGACAGCTCACTCCGTGGCAGAAGGTCGGGCAGCGATTCAGATGTCGATTCCTCGTTACGCCGTGATTGACTTGCGTTTGGGTGATGGCAGCGGCCTTGATGTTGTGAACGCCATTCGCCAGGTTTCTATGGCAACCAAAGTGGTGATTCTAACTGGTTATGGAAACATCGCAACGGCGGTTTCGGCTGTTAAACTTGGCGCTAATGACTATTTGCCAAAGCCTGCTGACGCTGACCAGATTGAAGCGGCCTTGATGGTGGAAGACAACTCACTACCACCGCCTCCTGAAAATCCGATGACGGCTGACCGTGTACGCTGGGAACACATCCAACGGGTGTTTGAGCAGTGTAACCGTAACGTTTCTGAAACAGCGCGCCGCTTGAGAATGCATCGCCGTACTTTGCAGCGTATTCTCAACAAGTACGCTCCAAGAAACTAAAGCCTTCGATCCAGCTTTAGTCCAATCGGGCTAGTCTTCGGGCAGCTGTTTGCGCGAAGAGCAGGGTGAGTGCTTTGCGTCTTGATGCGTGCATCTTTTCTGTTTCGGCTAACCTGATCACCGAAGCGCTAAATCCATCCGCGATGAGAAGTCCGCAAGTTTCAGGTATGCGGTCGATTGGGAAATCTTCATCCACCGCGAAATAGAAGCGATCACAATAGCCCTGGTATTCCTGCCATTTTTGATCTGAGGTGAAATCAGCCAAGCAGGACTTTACTTCCACAATGACCAGCTCTCCGTCTGAGTTGATGGCGGCAAGATCTGCTCGACGTTTGTTTGGCAGCGAAAATTCATTCAAGTAAACCCAGCCAGCTTCGTTAAAATGACGAGATAACCCACGAAGAACTGCTAAAGCAGCTGGGCTTAGTGCGGAACGATAAACTTTGCTTGTGGACGAGGCGTCGCCGACTTTCATTTGGGCCCTTTTTGAGTCTTGAGCAGCAACTCTATCGCAAGAAAAATGAAAGACAAGAGGGCCTTGCCCAAGCTTGGCCGCATTTTCTCACTAAATTAGAGTCATGAAAAAGAACTTGTTCCTTATTTTTGTCACGGCGACGACGCTCTTGAACCTTACATCTTTGAGCCAGGCGCATAATTGTACACGTGAGTACATTCCGGTTTGTGGACTTGTTCAGGTTCAGTGTTTCACGACACCTTGCCCACCTCTATGGATGGATTTCTCAAATGCCTGCTTAGCTAAGGCAGCAGGCTCTGTTGAGCAAAGACTCGGCAAATGTGGTGCTTTAGAAGGAACAGCCGGTACGGTGGGTAAGAAAACAACCTTGGCTCGCTCATATCCGGCTCGGGTCGAGCAGCTCTCTCTTTTGGTCGCGACATCGCAACCGCCGCAGTACATCCTTCGTGTAACGGGGCAATTGATGAATGGATGTGAGACGCTGGGGGAACCGGCTCAGCAAAAACTAGGCAATGATTTTATTGTCTCGTTGCCAGCTGGCGTGCCGATAGAGCGCGAAGGTATGATGTGTTCCATGGCCTTGCGACCGTTTGAAACCCAAATCAAGCTTGACGTGCCGCCAGAACAAGACATGTCAAAACCATTCTCGGTTATCGTCAATGGACGCCGGACCCAATTCGGAAAGTAAATCGGTAGCTAAACAGGGCTGTTTGCTGTGCTGACGCCAATCAACGCATCGACATTGACGAGTTCGGCCAACTTTTCTTCTGTCCAATCCTCTGTTCCCTGAGGGCGTTCAGGCAACACCATATAACGCATGTCTGCTGTGCTGTCGTGGACACGAACTTCCATGCTATCCGGTAATTCAGTACCAAATTCCTTGAGTACCGCGCGGGGTTCATTGACGGTTCTCTTGCGATAGTTCTTAGACTTGTACCATTCGGGAGATGGCCCCAACAATAAAACGGGGTAACAAGAGCAAAGTGTGCAAACGATGACGTTGTGAACATCGGGCGTATTCTCAACAACCAAGAGCTGGGCCGCACCGATATCGAAGCCCATTTCCTTTGCAGCGGATGGACCATTAGATAACAGCCGTGATTTGTAGTCTGGATCAGTCCAGGCACGCGCCACGATGGCGGCCCCGTTGCCGGGCGTTCTTTTACTCATTGCTGCGACTTGCTTAGTAACGTCGTCTGCAGTGAACAGGCCTTTTTCGATGAGAAGCTCGCGAAGGGCTTCAGATAGAACTTGCGCTTCTTCCGGCATACCTTCGTCGATTTCAATAGGACTGTGGTCGTGATGATCGTGAGGCATAGCTTAACTCCCTGCTGGTTCTAACCAGTGATCGTATATTTCGATCTCAATCGTATCGTGAGATGGGCCGGAATAGCTTGGCCACAAAGATTTCTGTTCAAATCGAACACGGTAAAGAGTTTGGGCGGGTAGGCCATCTTTACCGTAGGCTAGCTGTTCTGGGTTTGGGAACTTACCACAAATGCGCTCCACGATGCCTTCATGTCCACGGCAATAGATAGGCGTTCTTATGTGGCCGGAGGGGTTTCGAGTGTCTACTTTGACACGTTCACCCACGGTAAATCTGTGCTCACTCACAAACTGGCCTCCATACGCTCTCTGACTTGTTCAATACGCTGGTCTAATTCATTTTGCGTGATGTGACCTTTCTCAACCATAAGCGCCGCGATGGAGTAAGCCCATTTGCCGTAGTAACGTTCCTTGTCGTAACGATCTTCGCCCAGGGTTTCGATACCGCGGCGCAGCTCGTCAATTGTCATGACTTTGGCTTTGCTAGAGAGAAGCCTCAACATCGCGTCGACCCGTAACTCCCAGAGACTGTATTCGTAATGAGTTTGATCAACCTCACCGCCTGGTTCACCGCCGATGTCATGATAGGATTTCATTTTCGCTTCTCTCAGCTATTGTCTTGTTAAAAGAATGCTCCATTTTGGAGCCAAAGCCAAGATAAAGCAGTTTCTGTTTTTATAGAATCACCATGAAAATAGAAACTGCTACAATATCAACTCGTTGCGCAGGCGTTTCGCTCTTCACCTGCTTCAGGTTATTCGCGAAACGCTTTAGATTTAAGGAAAATCCGTGTCTCATCCAAAGTTAAATAACATCAAGGTTTGCGCCTTCGACGCTTACGGTACTTTGTTCAATGTCCATTCCGCCGTCGCGCGGGGAGGGCAAGGTTTGGGAGATAAAGCACAAGCGGTGTCCGACACATGGCGGCTAAAACAATTGCAGTATACTTGGCTTCGCTCCCTCATGAAAAACCACGCTGATTTCTGGACGGTGACCAGTGATGGCTTGTCATTTGCGTTAGAGGCCCATGGTGTGGATGATCCAGAACTCCATGCTTCACTGATGAATCTTTATATGACACTTGATCCTTATGAGGATGTCATCCCTTGTCTAACTGGATTGAAGTCCCAAGGATTGCACACGGCTATTTTGTCCAATGGAAACAGAGCAATGTTAAATGCCGCAACGGACTCAGCGGGACTAACCGAGCTGCTCGATGCATCTCTGTCGATTGACGATGTTGGTATCTACAAGCCGGATCCAAAAGTTTATCAAATGGTAGGCGACAGGTTTGGCGTTTCTGCAAGCGAAGTGTGCTTCATGTCCACCAACGCCTGGGACGCCAGCGGTGCCGCAGACTTTGGTTTTAACGTTGTCTGGCTCAACCGTTTTGGTCAAATTCCTGAGAAACTGCCCGGCGAACTTGTTACTCAAATCACTTCATTAGACGAGTTAGCGGCTTTGCTCTAGTCGGCTTCAAAGCCTGCGGCCTTGTGGCTTCCGTCGCAGTACGGGCGGTTCTTGGAAGCGCCACAACGACAAAGGACGAGGCGGCTGCTGTGCGCACTGTCTTCTCCAGCGGAAAGAGTTACTGGGCCGATGACTACAAGAGGACCGTTTTTCTTTGTGGTGATGCTAAGCTCGCCTTCATCGGAAGCCGCGCCTTCCGACAGTTTATGCTCACCGAGACTACCAACGTCTTCAAATCCACATGATTTGTGCGCGCCATCACAGTAGGGTTTGTTCGTGGAAGCGCCACAACGGCAGAGATAAGCCGACGTCTTCTCTTCTGTCTCATCACCAACAGTGATGCTTAGGTTCCCTTTGACGGAGAAAGGGCCGTTTGGATTGATTTTGACAGTGTTAGACATCTTTTTTCCCTGCTTTAGCGCGCGTCAGCTGAGCGTTGCTGAATTCGGCTTCTCGCTTTAGTCTTAATTTTTTTAGGCTTTGCTGCCGTAGCGCGGTTCTTTTTCCGCCTTGGCGTCGTTCCAACCGTTGGTCGGACGATGGCTTTCTCATCGATTTCGACAACCAGGTTAGGCAAGTGAAACGCAAGCCCGGCTGGCTTTGTCTTGGGTGTATAGGCGGCAAAGACCATTTGATCCTGTACTGCTGTGAACTTGCCGTCGTCGATAACAACCAACGCCTTCACACCCTTGCGCTTAACGACGCGGCCAAATTCATCATGCATGATATGGCCAGTCAAATTTGTTGAACCATTGTCGAGGTAAGCCATTTTAGGCACATAGCCTCTGTGGTTAGCTCGAAGAGTGTGGAACATATAACGCGCGTTGTCATAGTGGAGCCTCATACAACCACCTGATGCTCTGTTGCCGAGCTTGTGATGGGCATAAGTCGGCGCAGCGTGAAATGCGATACCGCTGCCGCCACCCCAGGTATTTTTATGATCAATAAACATGGTGAAAGGCATCGGAGAACCATCGAACAGGCGCGATTCATAGTAGGCATGTTGTCTTGTGCCATGCAGATTATAGATACCTGTAGGCGTCCCAGAGAAGCCTTTTTCCTCTTGCCGCTCACGGCCGGTCGACGTGCGCCAGACATAGCGAGGCCTCCAATGATTCCACGCGTTCCCTTCAAGTGGTTTTTCTAGCCAAATAACGCGTTGGGCAACACCACCTTTAGCATTTTTGTCAACGTAGAGAATAACGTCATAATGGCTGACAAGTTCTGGCGTCAGATGGTTGAGGTAGGATTCTTCGTCAGTGGGTACAACAACATGTTGACCGGAAAAAACATGGAACTGATTGGGATCGCTTGGCTGCCAATCGACGGCATCAATAATCTCATCCGTGGTCGGGGACCAGGGTGAAGATGTTTGTGCGGAAAAGACTTGAGCGTTGAAGAACACCGTTGTCACCAGCGTGACAACGGCAAAAAGCGATCTATTAAACCAAATTGACACGAATCATACCTCCCAATCGACTGCGCGACTTTTATCGGGTCATTTTGCCCATGGCAACAGGTTGGCTGTGCAAAAGTCTGTGATTACAGATTCTTGAGGTGTTTAAGAATGGCGCTGTCTAGATCTGACGAAGGGCCTCCGAAGGGAGCCAAGGAGGAGCGGACGTCCTTTTCAAGGATTCCCATGGTGTTTTCAGGGGTGTAATTTTGCGTCGACCAGTAGATTTCGTCAAAGTTGCTTGCGAACCAATTCTGCCCTGAACTAGCGTGAATGACTTCCAGAAGTTTTGTCGGATCTGTTCCCAATTCAGCTGCTCTTTCTAGGGTTTGTCTTGTCGCGACGGCGGTGGCAGCCGTGATATAGTTGTTCATCACCTTTGCGGTCATGCCGGCACCCAGCTGCCCCATGTCAAAAACTGCTTTCCCCATCGCTTCGAAAAGAGGCTTAAGATGGTCTTTAGCCGAATTACAACCGCCAATCATAAAAGTTAGCGTTGCAGTCTCCGCGGACATAACCGCTCCCGACATCGGTGCATCGACCAGCACGACTGACGAGGGTAACTTCGCGTTCAAGTCTGTTATGAAATTGGGTGAAAGCGTAGAGCTGATGACAAGGTGTGAGGGGTGATGTTCCCCAGAAAAGACAGCTTGTTCGTCAAAAAGCAAAGCCAGAGTTTGAGGTTCGTCGCGAACAATGGAGATCAGAATGTCCGTTTGTTGTTGAATTAAATGTACGTCGTCGATCATGTTGTTTGCAAAGTCATCGAAATCCTCCAAAGGGCGAACATCGTAACCATTGACGTCAAAGCCAGCCGTGATCAGTGCCTGAGCCATTGGAAGCCCCATATCACCGCACCCGGCGACAGTAATTTTTTGGGATTCCAATGGTTTTGCAGCTGGCACGGTTTTAACCCTTCTTTGAAATCAGGAGATGGCAGGTCGCTTGACTGACAGGTTTGTCTGGGTCGCTTTGCCAGGCGGTTGCGACGACCGACACGCTGCGTTTGCCCCATTTCGTTACTCGCGCGTGGCCGAATAGGTCCTGATCTTCGGTAGGACGAAGATAGTCGTTCGTGGTGGTGAAGGGGCGGACAGTAATATTTTCGCCCAGCTTAGCAGAAACCTCTAACCATGCCGTGTTTTCGAGAAAGGAGGCAACAACCCCGCCGTGGATCGCTCTGATAATGGCATTGCCAATCAAGCGTTCCGAGAAGGGGAGCTGGGCGACAAGGCCTTGCTCTTCATTCATGTCGACTAAGTAACCAAAACGTCTGAGATAAGGTGAGTTTTCGATTAGGCCTGCCAATTCCTCGGCTGATAGTTGGTAAGCTGGATTGAACATATGAATCAAACCCCTCCCAATTTAGCTTTGAGCTGGGAGAAGTCAGGACCTTTGGTTCCCAACATGAAGGTACCCATTGCTTTGATCAATAAGTTGCCGTTCGTTTTGTCGGTGATTGATCCCTCGGCGTAGGCTATATCATTCCTGATGTGATAACTGTGACACTGGCATCGAACGTCGTTGAGAGCGGCACCAGGCTGCAGGAAATCAACTCTCAAATCAACAGTAGCAATCGGCCTTGTGCTCTCGGATTTAGTAAGAGCAGCCATTCCTAAACAGGTATCGATCAAGGTTGTCATGACGGCGCCGTGCATTGACTTGTCTTCGTTCGAGGTCGCGAAATCAGCGTTATAGGGCATGTCGATGATCGCTCCGTCACTGTCGCATTTAACGATTTCGTAAGCGAAGTCCTTTGCGGGACCCAACCCTTTTTCGAAGAACACTTTGACATCAGCCAAGAAATCAATTTGCGCTGCATTCATCCTGGAATTTTGACCTCTTTAAACGAAGTTAACCTGCGTTGGCCTTACTCGTCCTAGTCCCCAAAGGCCAACTTAAAAGGCTTAACAAGGATAGACTGGCGAAGCACGCAAATTTTTCTGGTCTTCCGTTTGTCCGTTGAAGCCAAGGCCGATCAGGCGCCATTGTATGGAGATTGAGCCTAAACGCAGGAGAAGACGATTATCTTTGCAATGAAGCCCTCAATTTTCTAGGTTGCGCGCGACCTATCCATCCTAGTTTTGAACGGGACATGAGAGAAAAAATGATCCTCTATCCGACACTACCCTCCTGGAAAAACAAGTTGGTAACCTTTTGTCAACAAAGACCAACCAGTTGGCTCGGTCGTCGGTTGGCCTTGTTGGGACGTAAATTGGTGATGCGGAAGCTGCCAGTTCCAGTTGAAGCCCAGGTGGAGGGGATCAAAGTCAAGCTCCATTTGCATGACAATATTTGTGAACGCCGTTTCCTATTTATGCCACAGTTCTTTGACCAGGATGAAAGAACGATCATAGCAGAGAGCCTGCCTGACGATGGTGTTTTCGTTGATATTGGTGCGAATGTCGGTCTCTATTCCTTGCGAGCCTCGCAGAGTTTGGGACCGCAAGGCGTGATCCTTGCCATGGAGCCAAATCCTGTCACATTTAAGCGTTTGAAAACCAATTTTTCAATGAATGACATTGGTGCGAAGGTTGTTTTAGAACAGGTCGGTGTAGGCGATGGGGACGGCGAATTGCAACTCGTGCTTCACCCAGACAATTTGGGAGAGGCAAGTGCCTTTGCGGATTTTGCGGGCGAGAAAATTACTGTACCATCAAGAAGTTTGAAGCAACTTTTGGCGACCCACGCAATCAACAAAATAGATGTCCTGAAAATTGACATCGAAGGGTTTGAGGATGTCGCTCTCGTACCTTTCTTCGTAAAAGAGAACGCTACCCTTTTCCCTAAAACAATCGTTATAGAAAAATCTGAAGATCGCTGGCGCAGCGACCTATTGGGGACGCTTGTCTCTCTTGGATACGTTCGACACAAAACAACCAAGAACAATCACATCCTCCTGTTTGGAGCCGAAGGGAGTTAGACATTGGCCTCTCTCAAACGAATGATAGTTTGGCTTCAGTTGCTATCTACGCCAGGTACACTGGTTCTTGCCATTGCTAATCCAATTTTGCTGACGTTCGTTACTGTGTTGAACGGGGCGTTGAGCTTGAGTTATCTAGGAATGACGGGCAAACATTCCTTCAAACTCCTCTCTCGACCAGCTAGCGGTTTGTTGGCATTTGCTCTTGTTTTTCTGCTCCTACATTCCTTTTTGATCAAGACTGAAGATGGTGGGCCTTTTTTTGTTGGGCGCATGTTTGTTCTCTTGCTCTGCGCCTATTTTCCTATCCTGGAATGGGGAAAGTTAGATGAGGAAACTAAACATCGAATGCGACTTTTGTTTTTCGGGGGGATGTTTCTCGCAGGAGTTTATTTTTTCTTTAAAATTCTGTTCAATCATTGGGACCAGAAACTCTTTATGTCTTTCACCGGCATAGTCAAAGAGATGAAAGCCCATTACGGCAATCGGCCTGCTGTAATTTTCGTCTTATGGATCTGGCCCGTTTTGCTAGGCTTTCGACTGCTTCTTCTCCCAAAGTCACGCTGGATCTATGGCAGTGTAACCTTGCTGTTCCTGATGTTTGTCATCGGTGGGATATTGCAAACGGCTAGCGAAACAGCAAAATTGGCTTTGTTGGCAGGATCTCTTGTTTTTGTGATAGCGCGCTTATCTCTTGTCTGGGTACGGCGATTGTTGGGTGTTGGGATCGTTGCTGTCTTGATATTGGCTCCAATACTCTTTCACGGTGTCTATAAAAAATACAATGAAGAGTACGATTTCCTACCTTTCTCTGCCGAACATCGGTTGGTCATTTGGTCATATACTTCCGATCTCATTTGGCAGAAGCCTATCTTGGGTCACGGATTGAGGATTGCGCACTCTGATGACCTCGTTGATTTAAACGAGCAGGGGGAGGAGACTGTACTAGAATTGAAGCCACGGAAGATGGTCGTCCGGGCGATTAATCAGCATCCCCACAACATGGTCTTGCAAATTTGGTTGGAATTCGGTGCCATTGGCATCAGCTTCGCGATCGCTCTCACCTTAATGTTTTTCCGGTTTCTTGGCAGGCTCAATCATCCGCTTCAAAGCTACGCTCTGGCAACGGTTGCCTCCTTTGCAACGGTTGGCTTCGTTGGCTACGGTCTCTGGCAGAGCTGGCTGTTAGTTGGGGCTTTGTGGGCTGTAATAGCCTTTGCGATGCTTAGCGACTTGAAGAACAGCGTAGGCAAGAAACCCGGTTAAGGCTTTTGCCTTAGGATTTCTGAAGCTTGATAAAATGCACGGGTTCTTCAAAACGATGTCCGGCTTCAACCTGAACTCCTTGCTCAACAAAGAGTTTTCTAACCTGATCTTCGCAAGTCTTTAACGCTTCGGCCCTAGCCGCATCGACCATTATGGCCTGCACTTTGAAGGCCTCAAAATCTGCGTATGTGTAATGTTCGAGATAGCGAAAGTTTTCGTCGACTGAGAACAAATTGTCAGCGCAAGCTTGAGTGATAGCCTTTTGCGCCGCCGCTCTGACTTCGGTTTCGTCGTCAACTGGCTGCATGGTTCGGAAACTTGACCCTTGAGCAACGGGCTCAAAGATGTAGACGACACCGTTTCCCCTCAACACCCTATGGGCTTCTTTGAGGGCCGTCAGTTGTTCGGGCGTAGGCACGTGGTGAAGGCTGAAAAAGAAACAAACAGCATCGAAAGCTCCATCTGCGAAAGGGAGATCTTGTCCAATGCCTTCCAAAAAGATTTCACCCGCAATGGGTTCTTTGGACCGAGCGGCGGCAAGTGGTGCTTCGCCACATTCCAATCCAGTTAAACGTCCGCCTAGTCGCGTCAAAAGCCTGGTGGTTTTGCCGGTTCCGCATCCGACGTCAAGGATGTCTTTGCCCTCGCATTTAATGCGCTCAAGGATGACTTCTTTTGTTGTTCGGACAGTTAGTTGGTTCAGATCAAGCATTTGCTTTTAACGCCGATTGTGCAGCGGCCAATCTAGCGATAGGCACACGGAAAGCCGAACAAGAAACATAGTCCAACCCGACGGATTGGCAGAAATCGATAGACGCCGGGTCGCCGCCATGTTCACCGCAAATACCGAGTTTGATTTCGGGGCGTTGTGAACGGCCTTTTTCGGCGGCCATCTTAACCAATTCACCGACGCCTTTGGGATCGAGTGACTGGAACGGGTCTTGATCAATCAAACCACGTTTGGCGTATTCGTTTAGGAATGAACTAGCATCGTCACGAGACAAACCATAGGTCGTCTGAGTCAGGTCATTTGTTCCAAAACTGAAGAATTCGGCGGTTTCTGCGATTGCATCTGCCAAAATACAAGCCCTAGGTAGTTCGATCATCGTGCCAACCAGATAATCAAAGTCGACACCATTCTCTTCTTTGATTTTGTCGGCTGTCGCGCGCACTAAATCGACGAGCACAGCCAATTCTTTGGGCATTGAGACGAGCGGGATCATGACCTCAGGCGTTACAGCCTCACCTGTTTCTTTTTTCAACAAGGCAACCGCTTCAAAGATTGCACGAGCTTGCATCTCATAAATTTCCGGGAACGTAATGCCCAAGCGACATCCACGGTGGCCCAGCATGGGATTCGATTCAGACAGTTCACGCGCTCTTGCTTG
>Ga0055584_100004453_pt1 | contig 13759 bp, 14 predicted proteins | sample OSDHelmetaG_FD_58716 | JGI IMG/M metagenome (GOLD analysis project Ga0055584, IMG submission 58716) | Pelagic marine sediment microbial communities from the LTER site Helgoland, North Sea, for post-phytoplankton bloom and carbon turnover... | ecosystem: Environmental > Aquatic > Marine >... | reverse complement strand
CATTTTAATTCCTCTCTTAACACAACATATAGTAATGAAAGTAAAAATAATGTCAATAAGTTGTGTTTTTTTTTTGGCGTGCCCGGAGAGAGTCGAACTCCCAACCTTCTGATTCGTAGTCAGATGCTCTATCCAATTGAGCTACGGGCACATAATCAATATTATAATCAATTATAAATCTTATACTAACTATTAAAACATCTACTTTGAGAAGATAAAAATTTTTTTTTTGTTTACATTCATATATAATTTTTGGTATTTGTTATATTAATTTGCAAATTGTTAACAATTAACCATATATAGACATGTCAAAATCAAAAATTTTATTTTTTTCATTACTAGCTTTCGTCACATATTCATGTTCAGGTGTTCAAGACTACGTCTTTCCATCATTATCAGATGAAGAAGTGGTTGCCCCACCAGCTCTTGAAGAAGTTCCTGCTGCTGTCGAAGAGATAACTCAAGTTCAGAATAATCGAGAAATACCTCCATCTCAATATGCTCCTCCTATTCCTCAACCTCAAGTTGCAGATACGGGACCAACCGGAACATTTGTTGGGGGTAAAATTAATCAGTTCAGGGGGGATCTATCAAGCATACAAAATGCTGTGTCATCTCATAACAATGATTTCTTAAGATTTAAAGATCTTGTTGACGAACAAACTTCTGTCTATCAAGGTCTTTCTAGCGCTATAAGATCTAGGCTTCAAATTGGAACGACCCCAGGTAACCCTGTATTAGTTGGTCAGTGGAACGACGCACAAAGAGCTCTTGAAGATATCCAAAATAACGTTAATAATCTGCAAATCGTTAATAATAGAGTTACCGCTGACGCAGCACTCATTATTCATTTAAAAAATGCTATTGACTCCAGTTTCTTTATTTCTGGTGCAATTGATGAAGATCATAACCAACTTAAAGTTCTTAGAGACGATGTTCAAAGGACATCAGTGCTTTATGAAAGATTAATGAATGAGTTAGACGATAAAATCTCAAGAGAGATTCAAATTCTAAATGATGAAAGACAATACATGAAGGATTTATCTAGAGATATTGAAATTGGAAAGTTTGGTAAAAGAGTATCAACTCCACCAACAATGGAAAGTACTACTAGTAACAATGATAGTGTCGATCAAACATCAACTACAAAGCTAAAAAAACTTAAAGTTGCTCCATTAAATTATGATAACGCTATTTTAGTTATTAAGTTTGATGATACTAGTTTTGATTATTCTACAGCTCTATTTGAATCAATATCAAATGCTTTAGAGCAGATTCCTTCGGCAGCATTTGAGGTTGTGGCTGTCAGTCCTACTAGCGTTCCAACATACTCAGAAAATGCAAGAGATAGAGCATCCGAAGTTTTTTCAAAAATCGTTGAGATGGGAGTTCCGACTGAAAGAGTATCAATCACCTCCTCGACAAGCACATCAGCTCAAGCAGAAGAAGTTCACATCTACCTCAAGAACTAGTTATTAAATTTCCACTTTTTTTTAAATAAACTTTTTTTAAGCTCAAGTTGTCAATAACATTCACACCTTGGATGTTGCAGGAAATAAAAATCCTGCACTTACTCGGTATTGAAGTTAACTCAGTAAGGTCTGATTCCCTTAATATTTCCAAGTAGTTTACTTTACAAGTGCCAGATTTAAATAAGTTTCCTTTAAAATACTCTAAATCTTTTATATGAAAATTATCTTTATCAATTTTATTTTTTATATTAATAAGACAGTTATATACTTTTGTTAGATTATTTATATTTTTAATGCGTTTATTTCTTGAGGAAAGGGCAACACCACCTGGCCCTCGAATAATAGGAACTGTTTTAACATCTATTTTAAAATTAAAATCTTTTATGATTTTTTTTATAACTAAAATTTGCTGGAAATCTTTCTCGCCTAAAAATATTTGTTCAGGCCTAATGATTAATAAAAACTTAAGAATTATTGTTGCAACTCCTTCAAAATGACCTTTTCTATTCTTCCCGCATAGTTTATCCACAGTATCGCCTAGCTGTATCATAGAGGTATTATTTAAATTAAAATCTTTTTCTGGTAAATAAACCACATTCACTTCTAGTTCTTTTAGATATTTTAAGTCTCTGTTGATTGATCGAGGATAATCATCAAGATCTTTTTTATCATTAAACTGAAGTGGATTAACATAAATGCTTACTAAATTAATATTTCCATTTTTTTTTGCCCTCCTAATTAACTCAAAATGTCCTTTATGAAGATTACCCATTGTGGGTATAAAGTTTACCTTTCTTGGCTTTATAGAATTTAAAGCCTTATTTAGTTCAACCTTATTTCGCAGTATTAAAGTTTTCATTAATAACAATGTTTTTTTGTAGGATACTTATAGTTATTTACATCTTTTGAAAATTTTGCAATTGCATCTTTTGCATTACTAGTGAAATTCATATATTTTTTCAAGAATCTTGATTGAAATTTTGTTATTCCAAGAATATCCTCCGTGACTAAAATTTGTCCCTCACATTCCTTAGAAGCACCTATTCCGATGAATGGAACTGTTTTTATTTCAATCAACTTCTTGACTAACGTTTCTAAAGTACATTCAATCACAATAGCAAAAACACCTGCCTTTTCTATTAACTTAAGATCTGCGATAATTTGCGTTTTTTCACTTTTCTTTTTTCCATACACAGTTGGTTTACCTTGAATAGATTGAGGGAGCATGCCAAGATGACCCATCACTTTGATTTTATTTTTTGTTAAATGATGTATTGTTTTATATATTTTATATCCACCTTCTAACTTCACAGCATCTGCTCCTGAATCTTTAATGATTTTTTTTGCATTTCTAAGAGCAGCCGCCTTAGAATGTTCGTAGGTACCATAAGGCATATCAACCACCACAAATGAAGTCTTAGATTTCTTTACAACTGCCTTGGCATGGTTAATTATCATGTCCAAACTCACCTCACGAGTTGTTTTGTATCCATATAAAACAGGTCCAAGAGAATCACCAACTAAAATTATATCTGTGAATTTATCTATCAATTCTGCCATTGGTGCTGTGTAGGCCGTAAGACAAACTAATTTTTTCTTTTCTATTAAATCTTTAATTCTTACTTTCTTCATATCTTTTTGGTTCATTACATTTAATATTAAACTATACTTTCGTTATGAAAAAAAAAATAAAAAATTTATTTTCGCTAATTTTACTTTTTCTTTTAATTACGCTCAAAAATCAATTAATTTTAGCTAGCCAGATGGATAACTATATTGAACCTGAGAAAAAATCAAATTTTAATTTTAGCCAATCGAAAAAAAAGATTTCAGAAACTCAGATCATTGTTACAGCAAATGATTATGCTAGTGAAATTGGTGAGAGTATTTTAGACAAGGGTGGTAACGTAGCAGATGCAAGCGTAGCAATTCAATTGACACTAGGATTGGTTGAACCTCAGTCCTCAGGTATTGGTGGAGGAACTTTTATAACATATTATGATAATATTGAAAAAAAAGTGATTTTCTATGATGGCAGAGAAAAAGCTCCTCAAAATATTGATCAAAATATTTTTTTAAATAATGATGGATCTCGAAAAAAATTCTTTGACGCTGCAATTGGTGGACAATCAGTTGGAGTGCCTGGCACTTTAGCGGCAATTTTCAAATTTCATAACGACTACGGTTTGTTGAAATGGGAGAATATAATTAAGCCAGTTATTGATCTAGCTGATAAAGGTTTTCATCCACCATCGAGACTTTTAAATGCTTTAAAAAAAGATAAATACTTATTTAATGTTAATAATAATTTTTTATTTAATAAAGTTACCAATAATCCAGGAGAAAAAGTTTTCAATTATGAATATTCAAAAACTCTTAAGAAGATTTCGAAAAACTATAAGATTTTTTATGAAGGTTCAATAGCTAAAGAGATTACTAAAAGAGTAAGAGATTATAAAAAGAATAATTCACTATCTGAGAATGATCTTAAAAGTTATTCTGCAAAGAAAAAAGATGCTTTATGCATTCTTCTTCCTAATAAAATAAAAATTTGTGGTCCAAATTTACCGTCATCAGGTACGATTTGCATCTCACAAGTTTTAAAAATTATTGATTATATAAAAAAAAATAAGGAAATAGAATTATCTGATATTTTAAATACATTAGATTTCGTCTACCATTTAAGGAATAAATTTCTAGCAGATGATAATTTTGTAAGGGTTGATATTGATAAACTTACAAATATTGATTTTTTAATAGATGGGTTTTTTAAATATAAAACTAAAAAAGAATCTTTTTTGGCTGACGAAATTCTCAATTCAACATCTCACTTCTCAGTAGTAGATAAGTTTAATAACATTGTATCTGTTACATCTAGTATTGAAAGCACCTTTGGTTCAAGATTATTTGTCAACGGCTTTTTTTTAAATAACCAACTGACTGACTTTTCATTTAAGTCTGTGGACAAAAATAATAAACTAATCAAGAATAGAGTTCAGGGTGGTAAAAAACCTCTAAGCTCGATGTCACCATTAATTATTTTTGATGAAAATAATAAATTTTTAATGTCTATTGGCTCACCTGGTGGTAAGGCAATAATATCTTATATTTCTAGAGTCTTAATTGACTATTTTTATTTTAATAAAACTCTAGAAGCCTCTATAAAATCTCCAAATTTTATTAAAATAAATGGATCAATTTTCTTGGAAAATATTTCCTTAAAGCCGAAAGTTAAGGGATATTCGAAAGTGAGAAATTTAACAAGTGGAATTGCAATTATAGTTAAAAAGAAAAATAAAATTTATGGTTTTGCAGATCATAGGAGAGATGGGACTGTTAGATAAATAATATTTTACAATTAAATTTCTTTTGGTATAACAATGTAGAGGTAATATGAAAAGAACATTTCAACCCAGTAATAGAGTAAGAAAGAATCGTCATGGCTTCAGATCGAGAATGTCTTCTAATGGAGGAAAAAAAGTCCTTTCAAACAGACGACAGAAAGGAAGAAAGAAGCTTTCTGCATAAATCATTCCTTAAATTAAAAAAAAGGACAGAATTCCTATCAGTTAGAAAAAATGGTGGTCATCAGAAATCTAAATTCTTTATATTGAACTTCCAATACATCGAAAATTCGCAAAATTTTTTAGGCATAACAGTCTCAAAAAAAATTGGAAACGCTGTAACAAGAAATTATTTAAAGAGAATAGTGAGATCAATAGTTAGAAATAATATCGACCTGATTCCTAAAGGACTATTATTTGAGATTATTCCCAAAAAAGGGGTTGAAAAAACTTCTTACCACTTGCTCGAAAGAGATTTAGTAGATACATTAACCAGGTTAAAAATTTAATTTATTTTAATATCAATTTTTATTCAGTATTAGTATATTTAGTCAGCAAATGGATAATCAGAAAAATTTATTAATAGCGGTAGTTTTATCTGTAGTGATATTAGTTGGATTTGACTTTTTCTTCAAACCAGAAAAGAAAAAATTACAAGACAGTGGTATCCAACAAAATCAAGTTAATCAAACCATTGATTCTGAGAAAGATGAAAACATCCCCTCAATTAATTCTCAAATAGAAAACACCCAAGTAAATAAAAAAAATAAGATATTAGAGGAAAGAATCACTTTCCAATCCAAACGACTATCTGGAACCATAAACTTGGTTGGTGCTACGATGGATGATTTGTCACTAAAGGACTATTTTGAGACTATAAATAAAGAAAAAAGAATAAATATTCTCAATCCAGTAAATTCAATTTCTCCATATTTCTTGAGAATTGGATGGGCTTCGCCCGATAAATCAGTAAAGTTACCTAATAAAGATTCTAAGTGGAAATCAGCAAAGAAAAGCTATAATGAAAATGAGAAAATTCAGTTAGAGTGGAATAACACAGAGGGTTTGACATTTTATAGAACAATCGAATTTGATGAAAACTTTATGATTTCAGTTGTAGATAAGGTTCAAAACGAATCGACAAAAACAATTAAACTTACGAATTTCTCTTACTTAAGAAGGTTGAACTATAGACCTGAAAATAAATTTTTTATTCTCCATGAAGGTCCACTTGGAGTGTTCAATGACACTCTTAAAGAAGTATCTTACGATGAGATTGAAGAAAATAATGAAATTATTGAAACTACTAAGAATGGATGGATTGGCTATACGGACCATTATTGGCAGGTTACAATTTTTCCCGAAACTAATGAGAATTTCAAAGCTAGGTTTAAGAATTTAAAAAATAGAAATAACTCTATACAAATTGATTTCATCAATGAAAATATAAAAACTCTTAAAAGTGGAGAGTCCCTAAAAACCAAATCATACATTTTTGCGGGTGCAAAGGAAGTTCCACTAATTGATCAATATATGAAAAAAATTGGTATTAATAAACTAGATCTTTCAGTCGATTTTGGTTGGTTTTATTTTCTTACTAAGCCATTGTTTTATGCACTACATTTTTTGTCTTCACTTGTTGGTAATTTTGGAGTTGGAATAATAATTCTAACAGCTTGTATTAGAATCGTTCTTTTTCCTCTTGCTAATAAGTCATTTAAATCGATGAATTCTATGCGAATGATTACGCCCGAAATTCAAAAAATACGAGAAAGATATAAAGACGATAGACAACGTATGAACCAAGAAATGTTTGCGATGTACAAAGAGAAAAAAATAAATCCAGCAGCCGGTTGTTTGCCTATTTTAATACAAATCCCAATTTTCTTTGCTCTTTATAAAGTTTTATTCGTCTCAATTGAAATGAGACACGCCCCCTTCTTTGGATGGATTCAGGATTTATCGGCACCAGATCCAACAAGCCTTTTTAATTTATTTGGATTAATCCCTTGGGATACACCTGCATTTTTAACTATAGGTATTTGGCCTATATTAATGGGTGTTACAATGTTTTTACAACAAAAAATAAACCCTCCCCCTCCAGATCCAATACAAGCTAAAATATTTATGATGCTGCCATTAATATTTACTTTTTTGTTAGCAACATTTCCATCGGGAATGGTTGTTTATTGGACAATAAATAATATACTATCAATTGCGCAACAATATATTTTACTTAGAAAACAATCAAAAAAAATATAAGCTAAAGGTCATGAATGAAAACCTAAAGTTTCTCAAGGAAGTTTTTGAATCAGAAAATTTACCAGAGGAAAGTTTACCTGAATTTGTTTTCTGGGGCCGCTCTAATGTCGGCAAATCCTCACTTATTAACTCAATTACCAAGTCAAAAATTGCTAAAACTTCTAAAATCCCAGGAAGAACTAGATCCTTAGTTTTTTTTGAATATGAAAAAAAAATAAGGATTGTTGATTTTCCTGGCTATGGATACTCCAAGATCCCAAAATTTAATGAATTTAAAATTGATAAATTAATTGAGAATTATTTAACGCAAAGACAGGGACTAAAATTTATTTTTTTACTAATTGATGCAAGACATGGAATGATGGAAATTGATAAAAATATACTTTATCAACTGAACAAAATCTTAGGAAGTAAAGTTGTTATTATATTTACAAAAATTGATAAGCTTAAAAATCAGGATGATAAGAAAATTCTATCGCAAAATAATAAACAAATTAATGAAATCTTTCATAAAACGTTTTTTAACACTAGTATTAAAAATAGTAATGATATATTTTTATTAAGGAAGTTTCTCTTTAAATCAATAGAAGAATAATGGTTAAAATTTCTAAAACAAAAATCGAAGAGTGGATTAACGAAGCATCCACACTTTCGCATGCACTTCCATATATGCAAAAATATAACGGAAAAAGTATCACAGTAAAATTTGGAGGCGCTGCGATGGGTGAAAAAGAGCTATCTTCAAGTTTTTCAAAAAATATAGTTTTACTAAAACAGGTTGGAATTAATCCTGTTGTAGTTCATGGTGGAGGTCCAAGAATCAAAGTTATGCTTGATAGATTAAAAGTAAAAAGTTCTTTTATAAATGGTTTGAGAATTACTGATCAAGAGACAATGTCAATAGTAGAAATGGTCTTATCAGGTTCAATAAATAAAGAGTTAGTTATGGAAATTAATAAAGAAGGTGGTCGAGCAGTTGGCCTGTCAGGAAAGGATGCACTTTTAGTTGAAACAAAAAAAATTAAGCTAAAAAAGAAAATAGGTGCAATTAATAAACATTTAGATTTAGGTTTTGTGGGTTTACCAAAAAAAATAAATAACGACTTTTTAAATTGGTGTTTAGATTCGGATTTCATACCTGTAATATCACCAATTGGTTATGATAAAGATTTTAAAACATTTAATATTAACGCCGACACCATGTCTGGGGCTGTTGCATCTTCAATATCTTCAGAAAGATTAATAATGTTAACAGATGTTAACGGTGTTATTGATAAGAAAGGAAACCTACTTACCCAAATTTCAGTAAGTGAAGCAAAAAAACTTATTAAAAATGGAACTATTTCAGATGGAATGATTCCAAAAGTTGAAACTTGTATTGAGGCTGTAAATAAGGGTGTTAAGGCCGCTGTAATTTTAAATGGCAAACTACCTAATGCTATTCTGCTTGAGATGTTTACCGAACATGGTGTTGGGACATTAATCACTAAATAATGTTTAAAAATATTTTTTCTAATAAAAAGTTTTGGCTGTTTGACTTAGATAATACTATTTATTCTCCCAACACCAAGATTTTTGACGAAATTGATGTCAGAATGAAAAAATATATTTCTAAATTATTAAAAATATCTGAGAGTGAGGCATTTAAAGTTCAAAAACTTTATTATAAAGAATTTGGCACAACATTGTCTGGTTTGATGAAAAATCATAATGTAAATTCAGACCATTTTCTTGAATATGTTCATAAAGTAAATCTAGATAAATTGACCGAATCTAAAGATTTGACAAATTCTATATCACAATTACCTGGGAAAAAAATAATTTACACTAACGGTGATTTGAAGCATGCTGAAAATGTACTAAATAAGCTAAATATCAAGGATCTATTTGATGATATTTTTGATATTAGAAAAAGTAGTCTTATTCCTAAACCTAATAAGGAATCACTAGAAAAATTAATAACTTTTTATAATTTAAATCCTTATGAAACAGTTTATTTCGAAGATATAGAGATCAATCTAAAAAATGCTTATGATCTTGGAATTACTACTTTTTTGATTGATTCCAATAAAAGGGCTTTAAAAAATTCGTATGTAGATTATAGTTTTAATACGTTAATATCAGCTTTAAATTTTTTAAAGAAATAATAAATTGAGGAAAATATGAATAACGATTTAAAAACTAAAATTGAAGATTTATGGGGAAAAAAGGAAACTGAAAACTTTACAAATAAATTAACAAGAGACCTTGTTTTTGAAGCTCTAGATCTTCTAGATACTGGAAAGGAAAGAATAGCTCAGAAAACAAACGGAGATTGGAAGATAAATGAATGGCTTAAAAAAGCAATTTTACTATCATTTAAGGTTAGAGACAGTTCTATGTTTTCTAGTGGAATATCAAATTCTAGGGGTGGTCAGTACTCATGGTATGATAAGGTGGATCTTAAAACTTCAGGCTGGGTTGAAGATGAGTGGACAAAGAGAGGTTTTAGGTCGGTACCAGGAGCCATCGTAAGATACTCAGCACATATTGCCGAAAGTGTTGTTTTAATGCCTTCATTTGTAAACCTTGGGGCTTATGTTGATTCTGGTACTATGATTGATACTTGGGCAACTGTTGGATCATGTGCTCAAATTGGTAGGAACGTTCATTTGTCGGGTGGAGCAGGAATTGGTGGTGTTCTCGAACCCATTCAGGCAAATCCAGTCATTATAGAGGATAATTGTTTCATTGGCGCACGCTCTGAAGTTGCAGAAGGTGTAATTGTAAGAGAGGGTAGTGTTTTATCTATGGGTGTTTACATTGGCGCCTCAACAAAAATAGTTAACAGAGAAACCGGTGAAATAATTTTTGGAGAAGTTCCTCCTTATTCTGTAGTTGTTCCGGGGTCTCTCCCAAGTAAAAAAACTAAAAAAGGAGAAAGTGGACCAGGCCTTTATTGTGCGGTAATTGTCAAACAAGTGGATGAAAAAACTCGATCAAAAACCTCAATCAATGATTTATTGAGATCTTAATGGACACTATTAAACTTACAAAAGAATTAATAAAGTTTAAAAGTATATCTCCATCAAGTGAAGGTTCACTTGAATATTTGGAACAGTTATTAAAAAATCACAAATTTGAATGTCACTTACTAGAATTTGGCAAACAAAAAGTTAAGAACTTATATGCAGTTTTTAAGGGAGGTAGTGGACCAAATGTTTGTTTTGCTGGTCATACAGATGTGGTTCCGCCTGGTGATGAAGACGGTTGGGATTCCGATCCATTTACCGCAGTCGAAAAAGATGGGAAAATATATGGTAGGGGTGCAGTTGATATGAAAAGTGCAATTGCAGCTTATGTTTCGGCAGTAATAAATTTTTTAAAAAATAAGAATTTCAAATTTAATGGATCAGTTTCATTTTTGCTTACTGCTGACGAAGAGGGTGAGGCTTTCTATGGGACTAAAAAAGTGGTGGAGTGGCTAGAAAAGAACGGAATAAAACTGGATTTTTGTTTGGTTGGTGAACCTACCAACCCTTTAAAGCTTGGGGAAATGGTAAAAATAGGGCGTAGGGGAAGCTTGAATGGAGTTGTCACTGTAAATGGTAAGCAAGGACATGTCGCATACCCAGATTTAGCAAAAAATCCTATTGATGGTGTTCTGAAAATATGTGATCAACTCAAAATACAACTTGATAAGGGTAGTAAAGCATTCCAGCCAAGTAATTTAGTAATTACATCAATTGACGTAAATAATATGGTTACAAATTTGATTCCAAAAAAAGCCTCAATTAAATTTAATGTCAGATTTAATGATAACTTTAGTTCAAAAAATTTAGTAAAACTATTACATGATCGACTAAATAAAACTGGAGAGGATTATGATCTAGAGGTCAAAGTATCAGGTGAATCATTTTTTAATTTTTCTGAAAAACTTACTAAGGCAGTTATAACTTCAATTAAAAAGGTTAAAAAAATAACACCGGAATTAAGTACAACAGGAGGAACTTCAGATGCAAGGTTTATTTCAAAACTATGTCCAGTAATTGAATTCGGACTGATCGGAAAGACTATGCATCAAGTAAATGAAAATATAAAAATTCAAGATATTAAGGATTTAAATTGTATATATTTAAACTTTATAGAAAATATCTTTAGTGATAAATTTTTTTAATAAATAACTTTCTCTAAATATAAACCATGCGGTGGGGCGGTTGGCCCAGCTTTAGTTCTATCTCTAGATTCTAAAATTTCTTGTACCTTTTCTACCTCTATTTTTCCTCTTCCAACATTAACTAATGTCCCTACCATAATTCTAACCTGATTATGTAAAAATGATTTTCCTAAAAAATTTATATGAATAATCTCCTTACTTTTCTTTATTATTATTTTTTCGATAGATCTAACTGATTGCGATGCTTGGCAATGAGTTGATCTGAAAGCATTAAAATCAACTTTTCCGATAAAAAAAGAAGATGCTTTAATCATTTTCTCAAGGTCAAGTTTTGTTGGAATAAACCATGCCTTTTTCTCATACAAGAATGACTTTATTGATCTGTTAAGTATTTTATAAGTATATTTTTTTTTTCTAGCTGAGAACCTTGAGTGAAAGTTATCACTTTCAAATGAAGATTTTAAGATTGAAATTCTATTCTTATGCTTACTTAAAATATAATTTATTGACTTATGAAGTTTTTCGGGATCAATTAATTTCTTATCAATATCAAAATGAGCCACTTGACCTACAGCATGTACACCAGAATCTGTTCTTCCTGCTCCACTTAACTTTATTTTTTCATTAAAAAATTCTAGTAATGCTTTTTCTATTTCTCCTTGAATTGATTTGCCATTTTTTTGATTTTGCCAGCCAACATAGTCTGACCCGTCATATTCTATAATTATCTTAATTCTTTTTATCATTTAAAAAAATAACTTGTCTTATAGCCATTAACAAATTCTTTTGCCTTAACGGGAAGTTTTCCCTCAACTTGTAGCAAAATAATTACTAAGCGACCTTTTCCACATTTTATAATAAGATCATTCTCTTTTAGACCTGACTTCTTATCTTTATTACTATTTTCTTCTGATTCTACAAAAACCTTAGCTTCTAAAATTTTTACTCTTTTTCCATTCTCTAGATATGTCCATGCACCTGGAGATGGATAGAATGCTCTAATTTTTAAGAGTATTTCTAAAGCACCTTCATTCCAATCTATCTTAGACTCATTTTTTTTAATTTTATTTGCGTAAGTTACTTTTTTTTCGTCTTGTTCTTCTAATTTATATTTACCCTCTATAACCTTATTTAAGGTTTCTATCAACAAAGGTTGACCTTTAGATATTATTTGTTTGAAGATTGTCTCTGTTGAATCATTTACTCTAATTTTTATTTTAGATCTTGTAAATATTGGCCCAGAATCAAGCTTTTTTTCAACCTTCATTATTGAAACACCGGTTTCAGTATCACCAGATATTATTGCACGATGTACTGGTGCTGCGCCTCGCCATCTAGGTAATAATGATGCATGTATATTAATTGAATAGTACTTAGGTAAATAAATTATATCCTCTGGAATTATATTGCCATACGCTACCACAACAATAAAATCTACTTTCTTACTGAGAATTTCCTCTTTAAAAAGATGATCATTTGTTGTTTCAGGAGTAAAAGTTTTAATTCCTTTTTTTTCAGCCCAGTTTTGTACAGCAGATTTAAGTTTCTTTTTCCCTCTTCCTGATTTAGCAGGTGGTTGAGAAACCACAAAACTCACGTTAAATTTTTTCTCAAATATATATTTTAGAAAAGTTAACGAAAATTCTGGAGTACCAAAAAAACCAATTTTAATCTTTTGATTGTCTCTCATTTTTTTTCTTAATTTTTTTTAGTTTTTCAAATACAAGTCTTCTTTTTAATTTTGAAAGATGATCAATAAAAAGTGTTCCGTTAAGATGATCTATTTCATGCTGAACACAAATCGAAAGTAACCCTTTAATTTTTTTTTTTTTTCTTTTACCCTTTTCATCAAACCACTCTACCTCTACTTCTTTAGATCGCTCAACTTCTGCATGATATTCTGGTACAGAAAGACAACCTTCTTCGTTTATAAATTTTTCTTCAGAAAATTTTATTACTTTTGGGTTTATAAAAGTAATTGGATCAAATTTTCCATCTTCTTTTAAATCAATTACTACAATTCTTTTTTTTATTCCAACTTGAGGAGCAGCCAAACCTATTCCATTTCCAGATGCATAAAGTGTGTCATACATATCTTTCACAATCTTTTGTAAATCTGAATTAAAACTTTCCACTTCAATAGACTTATGTTTAAGTCTTGGATCTGGTATTGTTAAAATGCTTAAAACTGTCATAGTACTATTATGGATCTAAATTTAGTTATCATATTTTTATTCTCAACTATAGTCATAGTATGGTTGTTTATTCAATTTATTTTTTCAAACTCGAATACAAAGGAAAGGATTAAGGTTTTAATGGAGAAACAAGGGAATCTTGAAAGCTCAATACACTCTATAATTGAAAAAAACTTTGAGAAAATCGATACAAAGTTTGACAAGTCTTCTTCCGAAAATAAAAATAACCTATTTCAGATTCAGGAAAGGATTTCTCTTATTGATAGGGCACAACAAAATATTAATCATTTAACTGAGAATGTAATTGATCTTAAAAATATTCTCTCAAAT
>Ga0055584_100004452_pt1 | contig 13762 bp, 14 predicted proteins | sample OSDHelmetaG_FD_58716 | JGI IMG/M metagenome (GOLD analysis project Ga0055584, IMG submission 58716) | Pelagic marine sediment microbial communities from the LTER site Helgoland, North Sea, for post-phytoplankton bloom and carbon turnover... | ecosystem: Environmental > Aquatic > Marine >... | reverse complement strand
CATTAGGGACATAACCCGTAGCCAGAGCCGTTGCATTACCGGCATTATCCAAAACGCTGTAATTAGCACCATCATAACGGATCTGATAGCCATTAAGTCCTGCCGTTTGCAGGTTAAATGCTGTAGGTGTGCCCAGTTGGTTATAACTTAGCTTAGCCGTGCCTGTATTGTTTTCATCACCTGTGATACCAGCCAGTGCAATTTTATTGGTATCACTAAGCTCTGAAGAGCGTTCTAACTGTGAAGCACCTATGCGGGTAGGTGAAATTAGAAGGCCGTTACCCTGAATAAATTCGGGTACACCAGAGGTTGTAAAATCCATATCAGCAGGTGGGATACCGGCTGAACCATTGGTCAATCTGAAACCATAAGTTGCCTGTAAGGCATTATTAAGTGCCGTAACACCAGCTGGTGTGTTGGCAAAAGGCCCGCCGGCCGGGGTCATATCCTGACCGGTTACGGAATCATGAAGTACATAGGCTCCACCTCTTTCTTTAAGGTGGAATTCATTGGCTGGTAATTTATTTAATCCTTCAGGATCTACCCAGACACCTGCGGGTGCACTTCTTTGTATTCCGGAAATACGATCTAACTGAAATTCTTCGGTATTAATATCTTTAAATACATCAACACCCTGATCACCATTCAGATCTGTACCAGCATGATGCTGATTATTTATTTCGCCTGCAAAAACTATCGCAATACGGCCTATCTCATTTAAAGCGGGATCAAGTGTATCGGAGCGATAACGTATAATCCCTCCCATCTCACCACCAGAAATTTCATTGGTAATATGCATTTTACTGCCGCGGCTATCAATCATATTAATTTGATAGCGGCTTTTATCGTTATAACCTGGTACAGCTTCTAGCTTATTAACATTTTCGCCGGTAATCAGCGGAATCCCATTACCAATGGAAACATTAATATTTAATGCGTCCTGCTCTTCTACGTTTACATCAACTATCTCACTAAGTTCACGCAACAGTTCATCACGGCGATCAAATAAGTCATTAGGCGGCTGATTCTGAGTTCCCTGATAAACCACTATTTCTCTATTTAGCTCATTAATACCTGTGCTTAACTCATTAATTTTAGCCGCATAGGTTCTTAGCTGTGTATTCAGATTATTATTTTGGTCAGTAAGTCGTGACTGAGCAGTCTTAAAACGTTGGCTAACACTGTCAGCCTGGCTAAAAACCAACTGACGGGCAGGCTGGGAAAGCGGGTCATTAGCTGCTGACTGCATACCTTCAAAAAAGCCATTCAGTGCATTACCCAAAGCTGAGTTCTCATTAGCTAAAAGGGTGTCCAGCTCGGTTGCATTACGCAAATAAGCTTCATGATCTTTCACCCGGCTGGTATCAACCCTTACCTGATGAATAGTGTACTGATCAATAATGCGCTCTACTGTTTGGGTACGTGAGCCTGAACCAAAATAGCCCTGTCCTGTTCCCATTGCTGGATTAGTTACCTGAACTGCGCGCTGCCGTGAATACCCAGGCGTGTCAATATTACTAATATTGTGTCCGGTAACAGAGATGTTGTTACGGCTAGTACGTAAACCTGTCAAACCTATACTAAGCAAATCTGACATAACTTTATCCTTACTTTGTAATCTGTATTACGAATTTATTTATCGGCTTTTGCAGTAACGGTTACAGAGGCTTTTTGTTGTTCTTGCGTTGCAATATTTTCTAATGCCTGGTTTAAAGTACTGCCATCCATAATGTTAATGATTTTATGGGCATAACGTGGATCAGTTGCATAACCGGCCTGTTGTAAACCCCTGGCAAAAGCTTGGGGATCTGCTGCATTTTCAAGTGCCCGCTGATAACGTGGGTTAGCTGTTAGAAAATCGATATAATCATGTATAGAAGCATCCAGTGACTCATAAGCTCTAAAGGGCCAACGTTCCTGCTGTGGCTGACCATTGCGGAACTCCATAGTCAGCACTTCTGTTGAATCACCTTTCCAACGCTGATCCGCTTTAATATTGAACAGGTTAAAACTGCTGGTGCCATCTTCACGGGGAATCATATATTTACCCCAACCCGTCTCCAGTGCTGTTTGTGCCACCATTAACTTGGGATCAATACCTATACGTTCTGCTGCCTTCTGTGCAAGGGGGTAGATATGGCGCACAAAGTCTTCAGGAGAAGCAAAATACGCACGCTTATCGGCTCTTACAGGCAAACCTTCTATTTCTAGTGGATTACGGCCTGTTTTTGTACTGGCAGCAACCAGGGGAGGGCGCTGTGCTTCTTGTATTGCCTGCGAAGCAGCCAGACGATCCTGTTCCTGACTTGCACTATTTCCGGCTGCTGCCAAGGGTACCCGAGAAAAGCCTAGGCGGCGATTATCTAACTGTTTCATAACATCTTCTGTTAACAGTTGTGCACCTCGGCGGACATCGTCAGGTACTTCATTAACAGGTGCGGTAGGTTTTTTAGCCAATTGATTAACTAATATATCGGCCAGACCCAAGCCCTGACCACCATTAGACTGAGTCATTGCTATTGAAAACTGCTCATCTAACATGCCCTGAAAAAAAGACATGTCTTTAGATCTCATCAGGCTTTCTTCACCACCTATCAGTTCATCCGCTTCGCGTGCACTTTTTAAAATCATCTGTATAAAAAGTGCTTCAAACTGACGCGCAACTTCTTTAAGTGCTTCAGGATCATCTTCCACCGCACCTTTTTTCAGCTCACGCAATCCCTGAAAATCATGGTAGGCATTTTGAGCTTTACTGTAGTTGCCGCTGGTTGATTTATCCCCAATCATTTTTTTACCTTTAAATAACTATCAGCTGAGCATTCAGAGCACCGGCATGTTTCAGAGCTTCCAGAATAGCCATTAAATCACCAGGGGCAGCACCTACCTGATTAACTGCTCGTACTATTTCATCTAAAGTAACCCCCGCATCAAACTTAAACATGGGGTTATTTTCTTGTTGGATATTTATCTGGGTATTTTGCTGAACCGCTGTTTCACCTTCAGTAAAAGCATCAGGTTGTATAACTTCAGGGTTTTCAGCGATAGTAACTGTCAGGCTGCCGTGTGTAACCGCTGCCGGAGCCACACGCACATTCTGACCTATAACAATAGTACCAGTACGTGAATTAATAATAACCTTAGCGGCTGCATCGGCAGTAGTAACTTCAAGGTTTTCTAATACGGATAAAAAGGCAACGCGCTGACTGGTATCTCTCGGTGCACGAACTCTGATAGAAACCGGATCTAAGGCCTGGGCAACACTTGGCCCCATTAAACCATTAATGGTTTCTTCAATACGTCGTGCAGTGGTGAAATCTGGATAATGCAAATTGAAAGTTAACGTATCACTGTCACCAAAAAAGTTAGCCACCTCACGCTCGACTGTTGCCCCGTTAGGAATACGGCCAACACTAGGCACATTAACTGTCACTTTAGAACCATCTGCACCTGCTGCTCCAAAGCCACCCACAACCAAACTGCCCTGAGCAACTGCATAAACATTACTGTCTGCACCACGGAGAGGGGTCATTAACAGAGTACCACCACGTAAACTTTCAGCATTACCTATAGAAGAAACCGTAATGTCAATATTCTGCCCAGGCTTTGCAAAGGGAGGTAATTCAGCACTCACAGTTACTGCGGCTACGTTTTTAGACTTAGGGTCAATACCTGGAGGTAAAGTAATGCCAAACTGATTCATCATATTGGCAAAAGTCTGGTTAGTAAAAGGAGCATTATCGCCAGTGCCATCTAACCCCACCACCAAACCATAACCAATCAGCTGGTTAGTACGCACACCTTCAACTGTTGTAATATCTTTTAAGCGGCTGGTATTGGCCTGTAAAGCAAAGGAGAGGCTAAATAAAACCAGAACAGCTGCTATTAAGCGCGCCAGATTAGCAAGCTTCATTCGGTAAATCCCCATATTACAGTGGCCACCAGCCACTGTTAAAGAAACGCCCTAACCAGCCTTGGCGGTTAGAGTTAGCCAAATCACCCGAACCACTGTAGGTAAGCCTTGCATCGGCTAACTGACTAGAGCTGACTGAGTTATCAGGAAGGATGTCTTCTGGCCTTACGATACCTGAAACCCGCACATATTCATCACCCTGATTAAGCGTCAGCCATTTCTCACCTCTGATCAACAGATTACCATTAGGGTAAACATCGTGAACTGTCACCGTTATTTTGCCCAACAAACTATTACTCTGATCAGCACTGGCATCACCTGTAAAGCTGCGGTCTGAACTCAGACCCAACCCCATATTAAGTGGAGAGGGTTGCCCAGCCACAGTAGGGTTGGCCACCGTGGTGTTAGAATTGCTGGTAATATCAGATGAAGTCGATTTAGATGACTGAGTGCGTTCTTCCAGATTGACCGTAATAACGTCACCTATGCGATAGGCTTTACGATCATTAAACAAAGCCTTGCTGTGGGAAGCCTGATAGAGTGAACCACGCGTAGGTGGTGGTGGCTCCATACGGCTGGGCTGAACAGGAGCATAAACAGGATCATCCGGTTTAACCTGTTTTTCACCGGGATTGGTAGCACAAGCGGTAAGCTGCATAGCCAGCAATAACATCAGTGATATAGAAAACAAACGCTTCATTCTACTGCCCCCACAACATCTTTATTCATTAGAGTGTCTGAGTTAGATTTCTCAACATATCATCTGCTGCAGAAACAACCTTGGTGTTCATTTCATAGGCGCGTTGAGTTGTAATCATATCAACCAATTCTTCTACAGCACTCACGTTAGAAAGCTCTAACATACTCTGCTCAACGGCACCAAAACCATTTTCACCGCCAACACCATTTAAAGGCGCACCGGAGCCTGCAGTTTCTGCGTAAACATTATTACCCATAGCCAGCAAACCGGCAGGATTAATAAAATCTACAATTTCAATCTGACCTATTTCCTGAGCCTGGTTATTCTGACCAGCTTCTGTCACTGTTACCGTACCATCACGACCAATAGTGATAGAGTTAGTGTTCTCTGGCACAACAATCTCCGGCTCCAAAGGAAAGCCGTTAGAGTTCACAATACGACCATCAGCGTCCAGGTGAAACTGGCCATTACGCGTATAGGAAATTTCACCATCGGGCATCATTAAGCGAAAGAATCCACGACCATTAATGGCTATATCCAAAGGCTGGCTGGTTGTTTCCAGACTGCCCTCAGTAAACTGGCGCTGGGTTGCAGTTACACGAACACCAGTACCCAACTGCAAACCAGTAGGCAACTGAGTATCACCACCATTCTGTGCACCTGGCATTTTCTGTGCCTGATAAAGCAGGTCTTCAAAAACAGCACGATTCCGTTTGTAACCTACAGTATTAACATTAGCCAGGTTATTGGAGATAGTGGACATTTTAACGTCCATGGCATTTAAACCTGTTTTACCTGTCCATAGTGCTGGGTGCATAACTTAAACCTCTTTCTGAAATTCTTTAATTATTAAAAGCTGTTTAAAACTTAGCTCATGCGTATAACGCTGCTGGCTGAAGCTCCATTTTCATCAATTGTTTTCATCATTTTTACATTCATTTCATATTGACGGGAAAGTGCCAGCAGACTGGTTAGCTCATTGACTGCATTAACATTACTGGTTTCAATTGCTCCTGACTCAACCCGCACCAGCTCATCAGCAGGCAAGGCTCCGGCAAAATTGCGTGGGCGCATCAGACCATCCAGACCTTTTTCCATAGTTACATTCATGGCCTGGGCACTAACCAACTTGATTTGATCAACCAACTGAGCCTGACCTCCATCATTAAGACTGATTCCACCATCACTATTAATATGAAAACGCTGACCTGGGGGCAACACTATGGGGCCACCATTGCCGATAACCGGCAAACCATTGCCGGTACGCAACATACCTGTAGGATCAATACTTAAATCACCACGGCGGGTGTAGGCCTCTTCACCACTGGGTGACTGCACAGCTATCCAGCCTTCGCCTTGTATTGCTATATCCAGTGGATTACCTGTGTAGTCATAATTACCGGATTGAATATCTGTTGCCGGACGCTCTGTAAGCGAGTAAACACGGCTTGGATAGTGCTCACCAAATACGGGCATAGCACGAGCTTGTTCAAAATCTGCACGAAAGCCAGTGGTATTAACGTTTGCCAAGTTATTGGAACGTGCCGTCTGTGCCATCATATTGTGCTTGGCACCAGTCATTGCGATAAAGAGAGCTTTGTCCATGAGTAACTCCGAATTCTTAATTACTTAGCATAATGCAATCTCTGTGCCAACTACTAGAGACGCTTATTGAGTGGCTTCGGGTAGGCTCAGTTGTAGTTCGTCAGGACGTTAGAAGTATTTACAGCGACCTGAAAAGCAATACCTGCAAACAGCCCTGGCGCATTCATGGCAAAAAGGCACAAAAAAGCCCTCACTTGGAGGGCTTTAGAGCTTACAAATTTAATTAACGTAGATTAATGATTGTCTGAGTAATCGTATCTTGGGTTTGAATAGTTTTGGCATTAGCCTGGTAGTTACGCTGGCCAATAATCATCTTCACCAGCTCTTCTGCCAAGTCCACGTTAGATTCTTCTAAAGCACCACCCTCGATAGTCCCCGTAATGCCAGTACCAGCAGTATTGATGGTCGGAATCCCTGACTCCGATGTTTCTAACCAAGCTGTTGAGCCGTTGGGTTTTAAACCTTCGGGGTTTCTGAAAGTAACCAGTGGAACCTGAGCAACAGGCCGATTCTGACCATTAGTATAACGACCAAAAATTGTTCCATCAGGACTCACTTCAATACCTGCCAGACGGCCTGTAGTATAACCATCCTGATATTGCGACTGAGCAGAATAAGAAGCACCATATTGAGTAGTGCCTTTTAGATTATAGTTATAACTGTTAGAACCTGGAGTAGATCCTATCCATGCACCAGCCAGATATTCATCCGGCACACTCAGATCAAATTGTTGAGTCAGTACAGTAGGCGGATTATTAGTAGTGTTATACCCCGTATTATGCCCTACAAGACTACCTTGCGTATTAAATACAATAGTCGACTGCACCAAGGTTGTTGGATTACCACCACCAGTCACCCAGGCATTAAAATTATCTGTGGTCAGCGGATCAGCACCATGTAAAACCTGATTACCTGCACTATCAATGAACTGACCATTAAAAGCCGTCAGCATAGCCCAGGTATTACCTTCTGTCGGAGTGGTTGCCGGCACTTTAACATAATACTGGGTTAAGACATGCTCTATACCTAAACTATCGTAAATAGCCGTTGGGTTAGCATCTGAATAGGTTGTACGATCATTCGGATTAAAAAGTGCAATATTCAGATCTTCTTTTCGCGAATCCAAATTCAGCTCAACATCAATCTGTGAGGTTGCATTAGGCTCTACGTTAGTCTGAGTCAGACGTATATCCCCCATAGTACCCTGGATATTACCCTGCAAATCTGCCTCATAGCCTTGCAGACGCTTACCGGTGTTATTAACGACATAACCTTCTTTATCCAGATCAAAATAACCGGCACGGGTGTATTCTTTTACGCCATTGTTTGAAAGCACAAAAAAACCATTGCCTTCAATCGCCATATCCAGAGCTCGGTCAGTGTAATCAATATTACCCTGGGTGTGCTGCTGTGAAATACGTTCAACAAGCACACCAGAACCAACAGAATTACGTCCAGTACCTAAAATTGAGGCACTATAAACATCACCAAACTCTGCACGGGATTGTTTAAAGCCTTTAGTACTGGCGTTTGCAATATTATTACCAGTAACGCTTAAGTCCATTTGCGCTGCGCGTAAACCTGATAGACCTATATTAAAACTCATTATTAAGCACTCCCCTGCCTGAAATTAGTTAATTACTTTGACGTCACTCAGTGACATGGGCTCATCTATACCGCCAAGATTCAGCATTATTTCTCCGCGTGCACCAGAATTAAGCGATACACTGGTTACATTCTGTGAAAGGTATAAATCCACCCCTTCATGTTCATTACCATTGCTGGCAAAAGCACGGAACTGATAAGCACCCGGAGGGAACGGCTGACCATCAGTATCCAGACCATTCCATTCAAAACTCACATCTCCGGCAGAGCGCTGACCTAAAGAAATATCACCTAAATAGTCACCTTCACCGGAATACACAGCAACAAACACATCGGAGGAAGAGTCCTCTAGCTCCACAGTACCTTTAATGGCTTTACCATCCTGTAGCTCAGCCCAGTTACTGAGCACCTGCACCGAACGGCCAACCAGGGTTGAAGCCTGTAAAGCCTGAGTAGACTGCAAGCTACCCGCAAAGCTTTCAACCGTGGTATTTAAGTTGCTAATACCTTCCAGTGATGAGAACTGCGCCATTTGAGCAATAAACTCACCATTATCCGTTGGTTCTAACGGATCCTGATTTTCCAGCTGGGCAATCAGCAAACGCATAAATTCATCTTTACCTAAATTATTTTTATCACCTGCTTTTTCAGCTTCAAGCTGCTGATTTTGCACCTGTAAATTTTGGTAAAAGCTTGTTTTTTCAATACTCATAGTCTTTTCTCTACTCACCGTTGCCTTTAAAGACAACCCTAGCGGCAATTTTTTGCCTACTTATATTTTTTTACGTTCAAGCGTTCTGACCCAAAGTTAAAACTCGCTGCATCATTTGCTTGGTAGTATTCATTACTTCAACGTTGGTCTGAAACGAGCGTGAAGCTGACATCATGTCCGTCATTTCTTCAACCACGTTCACGTTAGGGTAAAAAACATAGCCTTCTTCATTAGCCATAGGGTGGTTAGGTTCATGGCGCATTTGCAGTTCCTGATTACTTTCAACAATACCCAGTACCTGAACACCCTCACCGGCCACATCACGCGGATTAAAACTGGTAACAGGGTTTTGGTAGCCATACTCATCACTAATACCCTGCTTGTAACGCTCCAGCATGGGAGCAAAAACCGGTTTACGGGCACGATAAGTTTCTTCGATTGAGGAACTGACACTTTGAGCGTTAGCCATATTTGAAGCAGTTGTGTTTAAACGCACTGTTTGTGCATTCATACCACTTCCGGCAATATTAAAAATCTTGTTTAAAGACATAATTCAGCTCCTGGTTAACTCTGGCTCTTCATGGCTTTCATTAAGCCACTGAATTTACTATTCAAAAAAGTAAAGCTGCTTTGGAAATCCATTGCATTTTTAGCAAATTCAGCCTGTTCTATATTGGTTTCAACGGTATTACCATCTACTGAAGGCTGATGCGGTGTACGAAACTTTAATGACTGATCCATAACTATTGCAGCGGCAGGAATATGCCGTTGACTGGTACGATTAAGTTCCATACGCTGGCGGTTCTCATATTCGCCTTTCAAAATACCTTTAAAATCAAGGTCACGTGCCTTGTAGCCTGGTGTATCACTGTTTGCTAGGTTATTAGCCAGGATTTCTGAACGCTTACTACGTACGCTCAGTGCATCCGGATGAATTCCTAGGGCATTTTTAAAGTTGATCGACATAACTGTTCTCCGCTTCTTTGCCTTATTACATACAATTTTAGTGCCATGTTTTATTTTTTCTTATAAATCAATGGGTAACAAAAAAAGGGCTTAAAATTCTTTTATAAAAAAGCTTTTTTTATCGAAAAAACTTCATCAAAAGGCTAACACCAGATTAAAAGCGGCAAGCCTCTGCCGCTCTGGTAGTCAACTGTTCTTTTTTGCTAAACTTCTGCTCCTCTGGTCGCCACTAACCACTTAAACACGAACAATGACAAACACTTCAAAACTACTTAGCAAACTACTCCACCTGCTGGAGGATCGGCTAAAACAAACAGGTGCATGGCAGGTAGCTCAGCCAGATGCTGCTGCCTTTAATAGTTCTGCACCTTTTTGTGTTGACACCATGAGTCTAGAGCAGTGGCTGCGTTACCTATTTATACCCAGAATGCGAGCTTTGGTTGATGCAGATAAAGGTCTGCCGCCTGATTGCGCCATAACCGAGCAGATAGAAATGGTATTTACCTGCAAAGAAAAAGCCAGAGTCATGGAAGTGACTCTGGCTATTGACAAGCTGCTAACCGAACGAAAAGTTCCTCCGGCCAGTTTATTGAAGCAGGGTTAATCCATGCCCTTATCCGGTTTGGCACCCAGATATTCAAAACGAGGCACCTGCTCTCCAGCCACCTCTACTGTGTCAGCAAATTTATTGAGGGGCCGAACCCACCAGCTGCCATCGGCATAACACTGGCGATAGATTACCAGCCACTCCTCTGTTTCACTGTGCCGTGCCAATCGCAGCACCTCATATTCCGCGCCTTTATAATGACGATAAATACCTCTGGATAGTTCAATGGGTGGTACAGCATTAAGATTTACAGTCATTGCTAGGGTCCAGCCTGGCCTGTGTTTTTAGTTTTCTTAGGGTTTACAGTAGTTCGGTTATAAGAATAAGAAGCAACCATCCCTTCTTTATTGTAGCGAATAACCAAATCACTGGTTTGTGCATCAGAAAAGACACTGTAATAATAATACCCATAAGTCCAGGTTTGCTGGCCACTCTCAAGACCTGTACGCCACGGCTCACCAAACATTTTCCGGATGTCTGCTTTTGAAGTTTCACCTATCACAATAGCTGCAACCTTATGCTCAGCATAAGGTTGCCCAACCGTGGCACAACCAACCAATAACCCCGTAAGGATTAATATCAATAATGTACTTTTAACAGAGTGCATACAATTTACCTTTCAGGTTTAATGCTTAGGTTTTCATTATTGCACATACTGTAACTTTACCCCTAGTGTTGCTTTTTTTCATAACTAAACCTTGATTTACCTTCTTCAAGCTGACTTAATTCACCCTCTTTTTTTAGTAATTCTGACGGATTTAGATATGACTGAAGCAGTTTGGATTATTTTTGCGTTTGGCTTAGGCGCAACGGTAAAAATGCTAGGCTTGCCACCTTTAATCGGTTATTTAGCTGCTGGTTTTGCAATTTCCGCTTCCAACCAAATTATTGGCTTACCTGCTGAAAGTACGGCAGCACTGCAACATCTTGCCCACCTGGGTGTTTTACTCTTACTTTTCACCGTAGGCTTAAAACTAAAAGTTAAAAGCCTTGCCCGCCCAGAGGTTGTTGGCGGTGGCTTAATTCACTTTACTGTGTCCTGCCTTATTTTTACACCCTGCATCTTTTACTTTTTGGATGTTAGTGCTTATACAGCGCTAATGTTGGCAGCTGCCTTATCCTTTTCCAGTACAGTTCTGGCTGCCAAAGTATTGGAAGGCAAACGTGAATTACGTGCCTTTCATGGCCGTGTTGCAATAGGTATTTTAGTTATACAGGATTTAATTGCTTTGCTGGTTATGAGTATGACCAGTGGCAGCACTCCATCTATGTGGGCCTTAGTAGTCTTTGGTATTCCACTGTTACGCCCTGTTTTTTACAAGTTATTGGATTTCAGTGGGCAGGATGAACTTTTAGTCTTACTGGGTTTATTACTGGCCTTAGTAATTGGAGGGTTTGGCTTTGAAAGTGTTGGTTTAAGCTCAGAGCTGGGCGCTCTGGCTTTTGGTGCTTTACTTGCAAACCACCCAAGAGCACCTGAACTTTCTAAAGCATTATGGAGTATTAAAGAAGTTTTTTTAGTAGGTTTTTTCTTACAAATAGGTATAGCAGGTTTACCTAATACTGATGCTATTATTTTTGCACTGGTAGTCACTTTATTACTTCCGATTAAAGGTATTTTATTCTTCTTTTTACTTATTGCCTTTAAATTACGGGCGCGCAGTGCTTTTTTAACCGGATTAAGTCTTACTAACTTCAGTGAATTTGGTTTAATTGTTGCCAGTCTTGTTTTACCTGAATGGCTGGTGCCCTTGGCACTGGCTGTCAGTCTTTCTTTCTTGGCTTCAGCGCCTTTATACAGAGCAGCACAGCCTGTTTATGAAAAGCTGTCCAAGTACCTGGAACCCTTTGAACGAGAGGGTTTCCATCCAGATGAACTGCCTTTAAAGCTGGATGAAGAAGTATTGATTGTTGGTATGGGGCGTACAGGTACCGCAGCTTATCTTCATCTTGAAGACAAGGGCCTTTCAATGGTAGGCATAGATTCTGACCCAATGAAGATAGAAAACCTATTAACGGAAGGGTTCAACGTCGTTTTTGCTGATGCAGAAGATCAAATGCTTTGGCAACAACTCCAGGCACCTAACCTTAAATACGTTTTACTTACTGCTAATGATGCAGAAGCTAAGATTATTGCTGCCCGCAAGTTAAGAAAATACGGTTTTTCTGGTGTTATTATCAGCCATAGCTCTTTTGCAGAAGATGCCGCTGCTATAAATGCAGCAGGTGCCAACTACACTCATCAAACTTTTTCCGAAACAGGTGTCGGTTTGGCTAAGCATCTGCTCAAAGAGGCAGATAAAAAAAACTAAGAAAAAGCCACTGGTTTTAACAAGTGGCCAGCCTTGTTTTTTTAGCTTTTTTATAACGCCTGAGTTAACTGACCAAAAATATGGAACCCTCCTACATAGGTTCCTATAGCAGATCCCAGGGTTGCCAGAATAAAAACCAGCAAAGTACGTGATACCCGGTTACGCCACCAGCCTTTAAGGTTGGCTGTATCCTGGCGCAGCTGTGAGAAATCAGCAACGGTAGGTTTACGAAAAAAGATCTCTGCCGCTGCTGCCACAAAACCCGCGCCAATAGTTGGGTTAAGTGATGTAAGTGGTGCTGCAATAAAAGCAGTCAGAAGGGTTAAGGGATGACCACCCGCCAGCAACACACCCAAAGCACTAAGACCACCATTAATCAGCACCCAGTCAACAACCATCTGTGTACCTAAACCTGTATCACGGCTGAAACCTATAACAAACCCAGTTAAAATCAGCGCTACAATTAACCAGGGGACATATTTCAGCCATTTATTACTTGGTGGCAGACTGCGCAGCACTTCTAGCTGTTCATTGGGATTTGCAGGCAAATGACCGTTTAAATTTTCTGCTAACCCTTTTAAATGCCCTGCGCCTACAATAACCAGAACTTTTTTATATTTACTGTCACCATTTTCCTGTGCCAGTCTCAGCGCCATATAGTGATCGCGCTCAGCAATTAATGCTTGATACAACTGCTCAGAGTCAGCAGCAAACTCACTAAAAGTTGATTCAAGCATATCGCCCTGCTTTAACTTTTCTATTTCTTCCGGCGAAACCTTTTCACGTGAAAACAAACTGCCAACTAAACCGGCAATCAACCCAGCCCTTTGCCACCAGGGCACACTTCGATAAACACGTTTCAGTGTTATACCTACATCTCTGTCAATTACCAATAAAGGCAAGTTTTTCTCGGAGGCTTCTTCAATAGCGGCATTCATTTCTTCACCGGGTGCAATACCCGACTCTTCTGCCACACGCTGCTGAAAAGAACCCAAGGCCAAGTTAGCCGCAACCATTCCGGCTTTACCCTGTTTAATAACCTGAAAAAGATCAAGATTGGCAATAGCATCAGGGTCTTTTAAAGAAGCAAAGCGCGCTGGGCATAATTCAATGGCAACGGCATCAAACTCACCACTATTAATTAGTTGACGTACCTCATCAGCGCTTGCCTTAGAAACATGTGCAGTACCTAGAAGGGTATACTCAGTATTATATTTATGTAATATTTTACGCGGGCCATCACTGCTTAGGGTATCTAATTGACTAGTCATCATGTGGAGTCTCTTGCTGAAATCAAGAAAAGCAGCATTAGAACAGACTTACCGCTAAAAGTCAGGCTGGTAGA